>Ga0316206_1001266_pt1 | contig 23861 bp, 23 predicted proteins | sample 6monthpyrite_MG_FD_204942 | JGI IMG/M metagenome (GOLD analysis project Ga0316206, IMG submission 204942) | Microbial mat bacterial communities from mineral coupon in-situ incubated in ocean water Damariscotta River, Maine, United States -... | ecosystem: Environmental > Aquatic > Marine >... | reverse complement strand
TCAAACGCGGTAACGCGGCGTCACAAAAAACCGAAAATAGAATTTTGACGCGGGGTGGAGCAGCCCGGTAGCTCGTCAGGCTCATAACCTGAAGGCCGTAGGTTCAAATCCTACCCCCGCAACCATCGTGAGTTCGCTCACAGAAACGTCGCCTTCGGGCGGCGTTTTGTCGTTAGTGGCTAATGATAATATCCCGGCAAGATCACCATGCAAATCAACGGTTAGCGCGTCATTGCTCTCGTTGGGGGTTAGTTCGATTTTATCAATCAGTCTACGCAGTAAGGTAATGGCTGGGGTATTGGTCTCCTTGTTGTTGAGGGCTTGGAGAAGATGTGTAATTTCTTTTTGGTAGCGATCACCCATTACAGGATGAAAAAGAACCGGCGGTTCCTCAGTTTGCGACAGCAGTGCCTTAACTTCGTTGCGTCGTTTCTCCATTTTCTCATAATCAGCCTGTAGGCGATCCTTGGCAAAGCGCCCTTCATACAAATGATCCATGATCCGGTCTTCTTGCCTGTTCAGTTTAGCCAGTTCTTTATTATACAGGGCAATTTGTCTTGATTGTGTCAAGCGGATTTCATTGGTATGTGCTACATACGTTTTGCAGAACTCCTCTACAAGTTCAGCCTGCATCAAATGCTTTTGTAGCGATTTGACGACGAAATTTTCCAGATCAAGACGCTTCATTCTGAGCTTGTTATTGCATGTGCCTTTATTGCGTGCTGTAGAGCAGCCGATATGCGTCTTGTTGACAACTGCATACCCGCCGCCGCAACAACCACACTTGATAAGCCCGGATAACAAGTAGGAGGGTCGCTGTTTAGCCTGCAAGCTTCCTTTGCTATCAAGTTTCTTTTGACTTGCGGCAACCATATCCCAGACTTCATCAGATACAATCCGAAGAAGGGGAACGTCTTTTATAATCCATTCAGATTCAGGGTTCATAAAAGACTGACGTTTGCCGGTATCGGGGTTTTTGATGTAGCGAAGTTTGTTCCAAATGAGTTCACCAACATATAGTCGGTTGTTCAGAATGCCTGTCCCACGCCGTCTATTGCCGTATATGGTGGATGGACCCCAGTGTTTGCCGTTTGGCCCCTCTACGCCTTCCTTATTGAGGTCATGTGCGATCTGCAAGGGTGATTTTCCGCTGATATATTCATTGAAGATACGTTGTACGATAGCGGCTTGTTCATCATTGATGGTTCTCTTGCCTCGTATAGGCTCCCCGTCCGCGCCAAATTCTTTTACAATGTCATATCCGTATGCGTTACCGCCGCCAGACCGCCCATTCTCTACGCGGCCTCTAATGCCCCGTCTGACTTTTTGGGCTAGGTCTTTAAGGAACATGGAATTCATGGTTCCTTTGAGGCCGATATGCATCTCGTTGATCTCTCCCTCAGACAACGTATGCATAGAAATTTGGCGGAATGTCAGGTCACGGTAGATAAGGGCAATATCAGCTTGGTCTCTGGATAACCGGTCTAAGGCTTCAACAAGGACAATATCGAACTTGCCGCGCCGAGCATCGTCTAACATAGATTGGAGACCGGGGCGCGTGTGGGTGCTTGCCCCGGAAATCGCGTAATCTGTGTATAGGTTTTCTGCAATAGACCAACCCTCTCGTTCTGCGCGCTCACGGCATAAACGGATTTGGTCTTCAATTGAGTGCTCAGACTGCTTGTCGCTACTGTAGCGGGCATATATGGCGGCATTTAACATTTTATCATTCCTCGTCGTTAGCGGTTTCCTTGTTTTCAACGGCGTTAATGGACATCAATAACGCCTGATAATCTGACTCCGCTGCCTTCTTGGCGAGAAATTGTACCAGTTCAACAATCACAGGATTGATCGTGGTTGTGTCAGTTTTATAATTGGGTGCGCGCTCTTTTTGAGTTGGCTTAGTATAGCCTTTTTTATCTCCTTTTGTCATGCCCTTTTCCCTGAGCCAAGAGTTGCGTTCTTGCTTTCCTGCCCAGTACATAACAGGAGCGGGACAATGCCAGTTTTGTGGATAAGTTTAAAGGTGAGCAGAACTAATCTTTTCTCTTGCGCAGGTGCTTTCATGCCTATTGCTCCTGCTCATGAGTGCGAGCGCGGGTATGTTTTTGGCCTTGTTCGGATGATTGGCTTTGGTTGCTTTCATGCTCTTGAATTAATTTTTCCGCAGCAGTTCGCTCATGCCCCTGTGTGTATTTATGGCCATAAATTTGGAATAGGGCGCTTAGTTGGCTTTTTTCTCGCTCTTCAATCAACTGGGTGGAGGCTTGGAACGCCTCGGATACAGTTTGCTCAGGATTTACTTCGCCGCGATTGCGAGCAAGTTCAACCATCTGGGCGCGGTGCTTTGTTTTGAGTTCATGGAGTTGGAGTTTGGCTGTGCTAGCTTCGTCAATAGCTTGGCGTGCCCCCTGAATTAAGCGCGTTTTTTCTTGCGCAATTAACGCAGGATCAATTCGCAATTTTGCGTGCTGCTCGCCGGTTTTCAGCACCTCGTTTACCTGTTTGCGAACTTGTTCAGCGCGTTGCCTTTTTTCCTTGGCAATGTCGCTATCCACTTGCAGTGTTGCTTGTTCTAATGGCGACTTAGGATAGCGAAGAGCGCTGCTGATAAAACCCGCGACCGGGGCCGGCGCATTCTGGCTGCGCCGCTTGACGACATTGGCTACCTCAGTGTCGATCATATCTTGTCGCTTTGCGGCAAGTTCTTCGTTTTTCGCCTGAGCCGCATCAACGATTTTCATGACATGTGGCAGGTGCTGTCTATTGTCTTCTTTAAGCGCAGCTTGCCAAAAAATCGGGTTGTTGAGGCTGAATTCTTTTTCCAGCTTAGATTTCAGATTTTTCATGGCCTCTTCATATGAATACACCATAAACTATGTCTCCTGTTGAATTTGCGTGGCAGAATCGAAGTGTGATATCATCTCGATATGACCTACAATTTTGAAAAACTGCTCAAAGGGGAGCACCCAACCGATAGTGAAGGTCTGGGCGCACGCCGGGCCGAGACGCGCTATTCGATTGAGGTGTTCCTTAATTTGGTGACAAGTATCCCGCATAGCGAAATCATGATAAGCGAGGAGATTATGTATTACCTCCTCAAGCACGTTGATAAATCTTTTGGTAGCCCAGAGCACATCAGGACGCGCGATTCCCTTTTGCGAGGATTTAAACAACAAATTGACGAAGTGCTCGCTTCGGATGCCAAGGCAAGCTAATCGGTTTCTGTTTGGAGTGTTTGTTGCTGTAAACATCTTTCTCAGTCCCATGTAATGAGCGGGCAGTCGCCGCCGTAATGCGAAAAGGTGTGACCATTAAGTGCCACGTAATCGCATGCTGTATATTGCCGCGACGATGAACCATGTTGAGTAAAGGTGTATTCGTACCGGAGAGCGGGCAGTACCCAGTTCTCTGTCAGCGACGGTACGAAAAACAGCAGTGCCCATACATATGCCCACATAAAAGAATGCAGGCGCAGTACAGGAACCTTGTCGGGTGGTTTCTTATCGGCAAGAAGCTTGGCTGGGACCTGTGGCCAAACCACGCGCATACCGTTTTCAGCAATCTTTACCTCTGCAACTGTCTGTGCGTCAGGGACGTTGCCTGTCTCCAGCGGATTTTTGTCAAACCATTCCCTGAGACCTTTGACGCGCCAAAATGGCAACAGCTTCGCTTTGATTGGATACATGCCACGTATTTTGATGATTTGGCTGCTGCGCGCCATAGCCATAAGGGACTGCGGTGAGGCAATCGGAACTTCAATGTCTTTAGTCAAATATTTGAATTCGTTCTCGTTTGCCCCCTCAACCTTACCTTCAAGAACGCGTTCAATTCTAGTGCCGAGAATGTTGTTGACCTGTTGTGCGTCGGTCAGGTTATCAATCGCGGCAAACTGCTTAATATCGCTCTGATTATAGATAGCCTGTTCTGCTGCCTTACCATAGGTCTCCGCTGCCAAGCCCTTGTCTTGCACATAAACTTCAGCGGATACTTTTAGCCCTCGAAGTGAAATTTGTTCTTTTTCGAAGTTAGGAATTTTTGCGACGGTAAATTCGTCGAGGATCAAGTGGATCGGCAGACCGGCAGGTTTCATTTTTGCCGCAAGAAAAATGGCCTGCGAGTTAAGCGCGATAAATATCGCATAGTCATTAATTTGACTAAGGGGCGTCATATTTATTAAGACGCTTGGGGTTTCTCGAAGATCACTAAACTTGGCGATTGCGTGTTCGCCGTAGTTCGCCAAGTGACCGCTTTCATCAAAAGGATCCAAAGCATGGCTTACGTGGGAAAGGAAATCTCCCCAGTATTTATAGTTTTCATCAATGATGGCTTTGAGCGATTTTGCTCTGCGCTGCGTATCGCGGGCTATTGCATTTCTTTGGCCCGGTTTTAAGGGCTTGGCCCATTGATTGATGATGCTTTGAGCCTTGTCAGCATCCAATACTATTCTGTTTAACTGTGAAGGCGTTGCCTTGTCAGGGTTGTTGATTATCAAATCATTCAGAAATGTAATGCCTGCGCTTCTGCCATTATTGCCAAAAAATGGATTGTTGCTCGTTTCGGTATTTGGTTTTGGTGCGAAAATATCTGCAGCACTGCGCACAAAGCTGGTCATATATTTTCGTTGTGTCGAATCCTCAGACCAATAGCTATCGATTGCTGCCTCAAAACAATTGAACTCGGTATGTGGGCAAAGGTCTTGATACGCTCCCGTTGGATTAATGAACCGCACCGGAATACCCAAATTCTTATAGGCATTGGCGACCATCGGGCCAATCTCGCATTTGGTGTCCTGTATATAGAGCGAGCGTTTCACTCTTGTGCTCCTTGGCTTGAGCCAGTTGGAAGCGCAGATAAAATGGCGCTTGGAAGAACCTGCGTACTGGTCTTTCCGCTACCTTGCGGCCCTAGAAAGTAAGAAAATACAGGCTTCAACTTGTGAGGCTCAAACAAGAGATAGCCATCTTCCGTTGCGCCCAGAAGTCGGCCAACACCATCAAACATGCCTGCTTCATACATTTCTTTGTGTGTTGCCCAACGGCCATCATGTTTCTTGGTGCTGGTCTTCCAAGCTTCATTCCAATTGTAACGCCGGATATAGTCACGGCGCAGAAAAACCGCCCCTCGCCAGCCACTTCTGCATGCAATCAATACAGAAATCAGAAAGATAAAAACCGTGAATACGTTGTGTGTCCAAAACGACCACAGAAACATGCTCACATTGATCATGCCAAAGCAGACAAACAGGTGCCAGTTGGCCTTCCAGATAATTCGGGAAGGTTTTAGGCGAGGGGGTTTCACGGTGCTTTCCCGGAAGTTGGTTGATCAAGAATGATAACCGTCTGGCTTTCTATCTCACGCACATATGCCGCGAAATATTGGTCAAGCTTCTTAGCAGCATCTTCGCCGCTTACGACAAAATGATCAGCAAGCCCATCGACGTCCGCCTCGGCTGTCGCGCTTTTGTCGCCTAACCAAAAGAAAATTGTTGAAATACCATTATGAGCCTTCAAAGCCGCTAGTTTAGTATCAATGTCCCCGGGGTCACCATCCGTCAAAACAATAATCGCCTTTTGATGCTTCTCAAATTCAGGCGCATTCATTTTGGTGTAGGCTTGGAGTAGTGCACCAAACAAGGGAGTGCCGCCCGAAGCATTGATTTTATCCAGCGCAAACCGGTCTGGAGAGCATGCGTCATAGCCGCCATTGTTAAGATCAGTGATCTCTGAGCCGAAGCTGATAATGCCGCACCGCATGTGATCGGGCAATAGCTGCAATAGCTGTCTTGTTGCCTCTTTTACGCGCTCCATATCCTTGGACATTGAGCCAGAGTTATCGATCAGTATTTGCACTATCATTGGCGCTGTGGCTTTGGCAAAGCTCTTGGTCTTAAACGGAACCTTTATCCCTGCAGTGGTAACAACGGAGAGATCGCTCGCATTGACAATCACAGGCATGCCTGTCTTGGAATCTCTGGTAGAGATTACAATTGCTGGTTTCCCGTCCGGGGTTGTGAAACTGTTGCCGATGTAGGTTTTGAAATTTGCGCCGCCAATAAGAACGCCGTTTCCATAATCAAATGCAGCCCTAAGGATCGGGCGGTTTTTCTCGTCCACCATCTTTAAGGTTCTTATCAAGGCGCTTAATTGTGCCTCGGATAAAGGGCCTTTATGGATGGAGCTTGCTAGCGTTACGGTTTTTTGAAAATCTGCCAACGTCAGGACGGTAAGCTTCACCTCTTTTTGTTGGCTGTAAGCGGTTTCAATTTTCGGCATCTGCCCATAGGCGGGCTGGTTGCTAACCAGCCCTATGAAGAATGCAAACACCAATAAAATGCTGCGTGTAATATCCATCATTCCGCCTCCCCGTTGCTTGGGACGGCGTCAAATGTCTTTCTTAAGGCATCGCGGACACCTATTTTATCGATGGTTGTTGACGCGGTATAGGCTTCCAGTTCAAAGCCATCCTCGCCGCGACGCTGATCGACGCCGCTAGCCTCAAGCAAAGCCCACAATGGTCGTTCTTGTTCCGCCTTTACCATATAGGCGGTAAAGCTCTTTACTCGCTCTTGGGCCAGAAGCTGGGGCAAGGCAATGTCCGTTGGCAGCTTCTGCGGCAGGATTAACTTGTCATCGGCAGAGCAACCCATTGCAGCGTGGATAAACGGCCCGATATGAATGATCCGAATTCGCTTGGCTTGCAGCACCTTGGCTCTATGGGCAACATTGGCATAGGCACGAACCAGATCGTTGCACCCCGGCTGAATCCTCGTCATTTCAACAATGTCACGGCCCGCTGCATATAATTCAGCAGGGGAACCGGAAAAGGCAATTGCCACTGGATTCGTCGTCAGGATGATTTCGATTCTGCGGTGTTTCGCCGAGCGTCTGTCTCGATCAGCAGTCTCAGCACCCAGCGTCTTGATTATCGTCTGTTTCGCAACGAACAGCTCTTTTTTTGTATAGGTGTCAGCATTTGACACCATGACGAATACGACTTCGGGATCAGGATCAAATGGCGGCCACCAGTCTCCTGCGTTGGCGTTGGGAGCGAACCAGATGCAAAGCGCAACGAAGGTTACTGCTGTTTTCAGTAAATTATTCATAATAATGCCTCTCTATGTGGATTGCTTGTGAATTATGGTCGCTAGCGCAAAGCCGACCGCAAAATTAAGAAGTGACGTCAACACGGCGATCTGCTTGGAGTTTGCTAAGTCGTGTTTTGCTGCTTTAATCTCTCTGGCGCGCTGGGCCATATCGCAGAAAATATCTTTGGGGTCGCATTGGCCAAGAAGCGTTGTCGCTTCTGCGGCAGTACGTATGTTACTCAATTCTAGTCCAAAAATTCCGACCAGCAATAAAACGCCAATTATTACGTGAGGGCGAATTCTGGGGTCGAGATACAGTCGCCGGGGCTGGTATTGGATACCAGCCTTCAGTGCGCCGGAAAAAACTGCAGCTGGCACGAACACGATTATGAGCGCCTGTAGGAAAGCGAGAATGTCCGCCACAGAAAGGTCTGGGAACATCAAGCTGATGAGCGGCAAATCTACCATATCCCGGAAGACTGTGATTACGTCCATACCAACCCGGGTCAAATATGACAAATTCGTAATTTCAAGCAAAATCACAAAAAATATTGTCATTTTCCCTGCTACACTCTGCCAGTCGATAGGCTCGCCCGTCGGGTAGTCTTCATATTGATAGCCTGACTTAACTTTATCTGGTTTTTGGTGTCCGTCCATGTGGTGTTCCTACTGTTTGGATTGTTGGGGTGATTGAAAGCCGTCCATCAAAAGTGGATGCACGTGAAAATTTTGAGTTGGATGATTTGGTCATTGGTATTGTCCTTAATAAGTGGTTTCTGGTACGACTTCTGAGGGTTCTGATTTAGGTTCTGTATTCAATTAGAGCTGAGTAGCTCGTGTATTTTGAGCCCTACATTGAAAATCAAAATTTCCTCACTTCCCCTAATACCTGTTTTAAGAAATAAATTCAGTTCGACGTTTTTTCTATAAAAAGTCGAATTGACATTTTTTGTGAATTATGGTTAATGCTAATCATTAATTAATAATAATTATTAATAACAAACAAAGTGAGGAGAGATGAGTAGCCCTAAAGATCAACTAAACCCGCTATATGATTTGGCGGCAGCAGAACAAAGGATTGAGCAATTAAGAGATGTTTTTGAGAAGCATGGCGTACCAAGAGGTGCTGTTAAACTAGCGTACCATGTTGTGATTCCGGATGAAATTGATCTCCAGAACGACCATGAAATGGTTTATAGAGCGGCATATGACCAACTACACTTAACTGATGATCCAGATTCCGGTTCCAATTACTCTTTCCCAATCAATTTGCTTGAAGAGCATTACCTAGACCTTTTTCCTAAAGCCATTGAAGAAAATGAGAAAATTGACAAAGAAGTGAAAGCAGCGAAGGCGGCTATTGAGGCCGGGCAGAAAACCTTGGAGCGTCACGATGACTGGATCGAGTTTACATTTGATTAAACCGAATTATGCGACTTCTTAGCTTCAACTTTTAGCAGGTCAATGCCTGCTAAATCATAATCTGAAGGTTTAGCTTCTTTTCTGTCGCGCGTGATTAAGGTATTCCCGTTAATAATGAACCCCGTTTTTTCTCGCATAATATGGCGTTCATTTTCTGCTTCGTTTGTTGCTAAGTTGAAGAGCCCAAAATATCCGGCTAGCTTTGAATCTTCCTGCTCGGAGCTAAGAAACTCCCTAATCATATAATTATCTAGCTTTAAAAGAACGGCAGGCGACAAGGTCGGAGAGCGGCTACCGCTCTGACTTTGAGAAAACATGTCAGCAGTAGAGATGCGTGTACTTGCCAAAGCGTGATGTTTTGGCTTGGTTGAATACATAAGCAGCATATCTTGTGTAATATCACTGTCAGAATTTGGATATGATGGCCTAAGTTCTAACAACCATTGCCAATAATCAGGGTTGTCCCTTGTTGGGGAAACAAACCCATCATATTTTCCGATTTGGAGACGGCTGTGATTTGGAGTCGGGTAAAGTGGGAAGACCATTTTAGCCCTAATACGCTCTCTACTTGCCCGCCTAACGAATTTCGTTTTTCTCGTGTGTCGATGGGGTATCGGGTATCTGATGGAAAGGATAGCCTTTGAAATGACATCGTTAGTGCCAAAATGTTCCAGAAGGGCGTCATTTTTTTCTGATCGATAAAGGTAATAAAGCCCTCCAAACTCTTCTATAAATTCACTAGCGGTGGCTTTCTCCATGATAAGTGATGAAAACCCTGGTAAATGGGTTTGGTAGTTGAGGTCTATAACATAGCGGCTTTCTAATGGGTTAAGGCCAATAATTTTTGCGAAGGAAAAGACTCCTAGATCGTTGCAGTTGAGTGGCAGACTCCGTATAGCGTCTATATTTTTTGGAGAGGTAGTTTGGATATAGTCCTCAATGTTTTTGCCCCAAACGTGGCTTGCAAAAGCATTAAATGATTTGTTTACGCCTTGATCGTTAATAGTGCCGTCATTTTTTCTTGTGCGCAGATGTCCGTAGTCATGCCTCGGACCCGGTGCGAATGTTATTTCGATGCTTTGAGTGCGATACTTAATTGCACTGACAGCCTCAATTTTGTAATTTTTGAGCTCATCCCTTTCCTTTAGCTGCAATATGCGTGCTTTTAAAAGGTAGAATTTACGATACGCTCTTGAAATTCTCATGCCGTTCCCCCGTCTGACATTCAATAGTTCAAAGATAAAAGTGGTGCAAAAAAACTGCCTCTAAAGTGTCTGTATGGCATCGACTAGAAATGCTCAGTTTCAGTCTGCCTGTCGAGTAAAAAATAAGTTATCATCACCCATCTGGATAAAACCAGCTCACGGGCACACCGAGCTGATGGGCGATGATCCAGAGCTTTGCCGCGCTAAGGCGGTTCCTGCCATTCTCATATTTTTGCAATTGCTGATAGCTGATGCCGAGCGTAGCACTCAGCCGGGATTGAGAGATGCCCAGCGCCAGTCGCCTCTCGCGTACCTTTGTGCAGATATATGCGTTTATGTGCCTTTCACTATATCGCTCATTCATGCGGCCTCGCTCTCTATCCGCTTAATGGCACGCTTGAGCGTGCGGGTTGATACACCAAACAGCTTTGCGGTGTGGGCTAGGCTAAAGCCCTGTGTTGCCAGCATCTCGCGTGCAGCATTTGCCTTGGCGGGTGTTAAGAGAGGCTTGCGGCCAAGCCGCGATCCTTCGGCCTTTTTCGCCGTCATGCCGTCCTTGGTGCGCTCGCCCGTTTGATCACTTTCATGCTCGGCCAGCACCGCACAAAAATAATACATCAGGCGACCATTGGCGCTCGTGATGTCCATTGTCTGGGTGAGGGAATGAAGTGCTATCTTATGTTCAAGGAAATACTGCAACAACTTGGCAAGCTCCAATACCAAACGGCCAAGGCGGTCTTGCTTGTATACTACCAGTGTATCGCCTGCGTTAAGTGCGTTAAGTGCCTTGGTAAGGCCTTCCCTTGGGAACACTTTGCCCGATACACCTTTGTCAGAATAAATCTTGCTGCATCCGGCTGCTTTCAGTGCCCGGCGCTGCATGGTGAGTTTCTGGCTTTTTGTGCTCACACGGGCATAACCGATTTTGTTGCTCACCATGATGTTTTCGCCTTGCCAAAAGGGGTCCATTTCGCCGCATGCTCATATCCGGTTGCTCCTGCTCTGGATGCTTTTGCTAAGACATTGGATTGATTTAGATTTTTCATTTTCCGTAATTTGTTGTTATCACTGTGCCAAATAGGACCCTTTTTGACCCTATCAAAGGCACTCGTGATTGGTAGCCTGTGCCTTGTGATTATAGGGCTTTATCCACAAAAAGTTTGGGCAGAGAGTTTTAAGAACAAAGACTTCTTGGATATGCCACCCGTTCAACAAAAGTTCTGGCTAAGCGGGGCAATTGATACGCTTGGGCATGTTGCTGTGTTTAAAAGCAAGACACAGAGCCAATGTGTTTATGATTGGTATTTTTTGGATACAGCTACGCAGAATGGCATTATTTTAGCAGCGATGAAAAAATACCCGGATAGCACGCCAAGTGCGATTGTCATTATATTGGCTGAGAGGGCGTGCGGAAAGTTTGTGCGTCCCAATGACGAATAGCTACATGGAAAATGACCCGAGGTCGTTGCTCAAATCAAGGTCTGTGTCTGGAGCAGGCTGTTCAGCCTCAAACGTCGTATCTGCATTGTTGGTTTTCGTTGCATCAGCTTTTATTTCACCAATGCGCTTTTTAAAACCATCTATTCCCGCCTGAGTGGGTGGATTGCCTTCATCTTCCATATGCTTTCTGATGCGGGCAAGCTCGGCGTCATATCCGGCAAGCTTGGTATGGCGTTGCTTGGCGTCTTCAAGGGCGCGCTGTTTGGTCTGCACATCTTCCCAAGTAGGAGCGTTTTCGTCCCAATCAATGGTGGCGGCCACATCATCATCAAGCTTGCGCCCATCTGCGGTGTATGCACTGCCATCGGCGCTGCGGAACACCTTGGTGCCATCGGGCAAGGTTTGTGCATCCGCCATCGTATCATCAAGATCAGATTGGGCTTGGTTCACCTGATCAGCGGCTTCAATCAAGGCGTCATAGACCGCGCTTTCCGCGCCGGATAGGTCAGACATGGTTTGAGTGTAAGCTGCACGGTAGGCGGCATCTGCCAACATGATTTGTAATTTGGAAAAATTCTCTTTGTGGTCGGCGTTTTGACCAGCGCGGCGGGAGCGTTCTTTTGCGCTAAGGAAACGAGCATTTTTACCTGTAATACGCCCAGCCATTTCATCCTGAAGATCAGCAAAATCTTCATGCTTTTTAGCACGGTCACGTGCGTTCATGGCTTCCGGTGAATAGTGATTGTCTTCGCTCATGCTCCCCCATCTCATTGCCATTATTATAAGGGATAAAGTCTTAAAACCACGTTAAAACATCAGGTTATTCTAATGTATGTTGTGGTTCTCGCTGGTTTTAGAGCATTGATATTTGTGCGTTTTGAGGCGGGATAAACCCGCCACTTTAGAGGTCAACCCAAAAGGGTGTGACAAGAAAACCCTCTTGCCAGCTTACATCGACACGGCTTGCTAATCCAATAGCCCCGATCCGGCCTGGCCCGCACAAACGTGTGGGCCGGACGCCGAAGAGGCCCCCAAGGGGCGGGGCTTTGGAGCCATCCGCTTACGATCAATCGCCAGAAAAGCCCCGCCAGAAGCATGCGGGGCTTTGTTTTATGGCGCTCGACGCTGGTCAGGGTTTCATGCGCGACCTTTAGGGAGCGTTTTATCAAACTTAAACAAACGAAAGGCCAAGACCATGAGCGTTGAAACACATAAACCCGCAGACACAATCAGAGACGGAGCTTTAAAGGCTACCATCTGGAAGAACGAGAGCGAAAAAGGCTCGTTTTACAGCGTGAACTTTACCCGCACTTACAAGGATAAGGAAGACAAGCTTCAGGACGGTGACAGTTTTACCGGAGCCGAACTTTTGCGCCTCTCCCACCTTGCAGCCAAAACCTATGACCGTGTTGGCACCTTGCGATCAAAAGACAAGTTGGAAGCCGAAGCCGCGAAGCTGGATGAACTTGAAGAGCAAGCCCAGTCGTAAAATTTCTGCGTAAAGGCGGGGCTGAATACTCACCCCGCCTAATTGCCAAACATAAATTTCTTACAGGAGATAAAACGATGACTATTGAAATGATTCCATTTACCAAACTGAAAACCTCAAGCGCAAATCCGCGCAAGTATTTTGATGAGGCTTTAATCGCCAGTCTGTCAGAAAGCATCAAGACAGACGGACTTTTGCAAAATCTGGTTGTGATGAAACCCAAAGGGAAAAAATCGCAATCCTATACCATCATAAGCGGGGAGCGTCGTTTTCGTGCTCTTGGGTATCTGGTAGAAAAAGGTGACTTGCCCGAGGACGTGGCGGTTCCTGCCGAGATAAAAACGGGTTTAAGTGAAGATGAAGTTCTACGCATTGCCACCGTTGAAAATATCCAGCGGGAAAACCTTACGCCCTTGGAAGAAGCCGAGGCACTTAAGGTTCTTTCCCGTAGCGGCGATACACTGGATTCTCTATGCGCCCAAACAGGCTTAAGCAGCGCAACCATTCGCCGCCGCCTTGCTTTGCTTAATTTAAGCGAGGCTGTGAAACGGGAAATGGTCGAAGGGACACTTTCTCTTGCACAGGCCGAAGCTTTAAGCCTTGCCTCTCATGAAAAGCAAGAGCGCATGCTAAGGGGCATTGAAAATGGTTGGTACTTAAATACGGCGAGCATCAAGGATGAACTTCTCAGCTCAAAACCCTCAATTGCCAAGGCCATATTTCCATTGGAGAGCTATACAGGCACAATGACCATTGATTTATTTGCAGAGGATGAAAGCAGCTATTTTGACGATGAACAGCAATTCTTTGACTTGCAAAAAGAAGCCGCTGAAAATCTTGTCGAAGAGTATGAGCAAAGCCATGACTGGGCAGAGTTTGCCGAAGGGCATTTTTACTCACATGAATATGATGAAGTCGATGAAGATGAAAAAGGCGGCGTCATTATTTGTTTGAAACCTAACGGCGAAGTTGAAACCTATGTCGGGCTAGTTAAAGCACCAGTGCATGAGAGCGTTAAAATCAAACGCCCGATAGCAACCTACTCAAAACCTATGTGCCGCTACATGGCGATGCATAAAAGCATGGCCCTGCAAGCAGAGCTTTTGAAAAATCCGCGTACGGCCAAAGAAGTTATGACATGTACTATGCTTGCAGATATGCGGGTGCACGGATGCTTACAATTTCTTGAAGAAAGCGAAGTATCAGGCCTAGCTTATGAAATGGTCAATGCGGAAGCGTTAGAGGTGTTAAATATTCTAGGACATAAGGGTAAAGATGCCTCATGGCGCGACTTGCAATATCTATATCATGCACAAGGCGAAGCCTATGAAACCGTGCGAAATCTAACGGATGATGATTTAGACCGTATAACGGCTTTGTTTGTAACAATGAGGGCAGGGCAAGAGTTTGCCGACAGGCTTGACACGCACGCAGATAGTTTCTTTAACTCTATTGCATCCAACTTGAAAATTGATATGCGCCAATATTGGAAACCGGACGTTTCGTTTCTAAAACGGCGGAATAAAGTTCAACTTGCCGAAGTAATAAAAGAGGCCGGAGCAACAGCTAAGTTCGCAACATTATCAGTTTACAAAAAGGGTGAAATTGTTGACAAGCTTGGGAAGCATTTTGTAGATGCACATCTCAGTAAAAAACCAAATGGGCATGAGAAAAAAGCATTGAACTGGTTACCCGAAGCGATGCAGTTTCCCGCTATCAATCCAGACAGCGAGAAAGAGAAATAGCTGACCCCCAAAATCGTGTTTCTCTTTTTTCTGGGTCCGGCTCCTCTGTTTGTTAAAAACAGCGGGGCCGGATTTTTTATGCGTTGATTTCTGAATATTTACATAATTGAATTGTGTGATTTTGAGGTGGAAATTATTTTAGCCCTCACGGTCTGTCTGTAGACAAACCGTGACCCCTAACCCCGCCCATTGATGCTTATAGCGCGCATCAAGCAGCCGCCCTCTCTCGGCTATGCCTCGGAAGGGCCTGCGGAGCTCAATTGCCCCATATGGAATGTGCTTGTTTGCCCATGCGCTTTATAATAGGCATTTGTTTTTGCAGAGCATATCGCTTTTTCGTTGCATGCTGGTCCACGTGACATCGTTCTGCGTTTTCCCGTCGCGTTGTTGGTTGTCCCTAATCTTATCTTTATAACGCTCCACAAGATGTGTGCGCGTAGCGCACAATCATGCCAAAGGGGGGCAAAACGCTGCCCCCCTGTTGGATACCCCGGCGTAGTGGTTCATTCAGGCATTGAGCCTTCATGAGCCATGTAATCGTAGCGCCGATTAATTACTTTTCCCAATAGTGTATTTAGCGTGTGATTTGATTGTATGGTAATACGCCCGCTAATTAACGGTATTGATAAGTAGAATTTTCTCGTAATAGAAACGCAGGAGATTTTATAACATAGGGTTAGGGAAAAGTTAATGTGTCAATGCCGTTAAGGGTATTGGGCGGGGGCTTACTCTATACTTGAATTTAGCGCCTAACATTAACGCTGATGATTTTACCATCCCTAAAGCCAAAGCTCATCGTACCACGGCCACGATTGGTGTAAACCGTTGCACTGATACTTAGGCTGTTACTCATGCGCGGAGCATCCAAAGAACCACCGTTATCACTGGAAAACCCTTCTCGTAGTCTCCTCACGCCCGCATCAATCCCACGTGTGCTTCCATTAGGAGATGAGATATAGATATCGAGATGCATTACTGATCTTGCCTGAGAAACACTCTTGGAGTTTATTGCATCAACATAAATTCGTGCCAAAGCCAAATTCTTCTTTGCCGCGGCCTTACGTTTTGCGTGTTCAGCCGTGCGCTGCTTTTTTTCTTCAGCTCTGCGTTTATTTGCTACAATCTCACGCTTTCGCTTCTCTTCCAGTGCCCTTTGCCGTTCACCAGACTCAAGGTCGTTTATAATTACATTCATTTCAGCCCAAAGACTTGGTTCTTCATTACCTGCTGTTGACAGCGAGTTTCCAACAACAACATAGCTCGACAAGGCACTTTTCGCTTTATGTGAATCTGTAGCATTTTCAACCACATTTCTGATTAGATTGCCATTATAGGAGAAGATGGCAGCTTGCATCTGTGCGAGACATTGATAGTGCTTGTTTGGCAATGGCTTAATATAGGCATCATACCCTGGCAATGTTTCAAACTGTTTGGTGAATTTGATTAAATCGGTGTAACCGACTAAAAATGCACTCAATGGATGAGAGCTATCAGGTCTGACAGCAGTATTGCTCTTTTCACTTTTTGCAACATCACTGCGCGATCTGGAGCGACGCGAACTTGTCCGTTCTCTCGGCACGGACTTAGCTTGAGTTATCTTTGGTGCATATGTGACATCCACACGACTCATGGCTACCCACTCTGCCAGCAACCACTGCGTCAGTTGTGCCCCGACGTTTGCAACACGATCCCCGATGGCTTTGTCAAGCGCTGCCAACTGAGTGGTCAGCTTTTTGCTTGGTTTATGTTTGTACGTCCGAATTTTTGCCAAAACTGCTTGACGCTTCTGAATTGCACTGCCGAGAAGAGTACGACTTTGATTGCCATAATCCTCGGCGGTTTTCTTTTTGGCCAAAACTGCTTGATCACTCTCTAGACCGCGAATGGAAATCATCTGCCTTGGTTGTGGGCAAGGAAATGTCTTCGCCCAGATGACAGCTTTTTCTGCTTGCAGGACAGCCTGATTGACATCTGCCGCAGAGGGTAAAGTTAATGCCAAGAGTACCAGTGAAGAGGTACAGGATTTCAGCAAGGCTTTTTTCATAACCTTACCCCCTTTACAGTTATGATCTTTATTTTTCTAATCTCAGTTTAGGCGCTGAATCGAAGCTTGTTAGGTCTATTAGTGAGGTGGTTTGATAGCCATTTTCGTCAAAGCTCACAGTCTTTAAACTATCAGCTTCCCCCACATAGCCGACACAAACACGGTCGCCATACTCGAGCCAGCGATCAGTAAACATGACGCTCATTTCTGCGCGGCCATCATCCGTGAGCGTTCCACCTGTTATAGAAACTGTGGCGTCGGAAGTATTAGAGCACAGGAAGCCGTTCTCTGCTGAGCCCAGGAATTCAATAGCCGCGATTGCTCCCCCCTTAATTTGTGACGTTATACGTACTGTTGAGCCCTTTGAATTAGGATTAATTAAAGTTGTTGCTGACGTGCAACTATTTGAGCTTTGATCATATCCGCCACACAATACGGACTTGTTACCGAGATCAGCCTGCATATTAGCGTAGGTCAAGAAGTCATTTCGCTCCTTAAAGACCAACTGCTCAGGTGGGTTATTTTTATCAACTATGCGTGAGCCTAGGAAATTGCTATTTTTACTCGCACCGAGTTCAACAATCAACCAATTCGTAGCCGCCTCGGCAATTCCATTATACATCGTTTTGCCGTCAACTTGGCCCTTCGCCGTAACGCGCTGAACCTGATCGCATTGCTGCTTGATTAGGCTAGACACCGCATTCATCAATCGCCCAGCGGCAGGATTACCGTCCTGAAACACTGAAGGATTTCGGCCTTTAAAGAGCGTGCGAACTGTTTCAGCACATTTTTCACCTTCAAAAAACGCGGCTATGGTTCTCCCTTTAGCCATGAAGAAAGGTCTTTCCGATTGCTGAGCCACCGCCACATTTGACGCAGCGAATGCAGCGCATACTATGACCGTGGTTTTAGTTAAAAATGATTTCCACATCATATTCCCCTGTTTGATTTGCATTTAACAAAATTAACTACATTAGTTTTTGTGCAAGCTCCTCAAGCTCTTTCGTCTTTTTGGCGAGTAATAATTCTTCAAATTGTTGCGTGTATTTTTTTATGGCGGCCCCCGCCACTTCGTCAGAGCAAGCCTTCAAACGCTCTTTAATATCAGAGATCAACTGTAGTCCGCGTTCTGATTCTTTTTTTGCATAGCCTGCGAAAAGTGCAGTAGCGTAGACAAAAGGGATGGCAGCGTCATATTTGTCAGCCTCCATCGCTTTCTCTAGATACTCGACACCCCTCTCTTTGGAAGCTCCAAGCAGCATTGAAGCAAGAAATCCACCTCTGCGCTCAGCTTCGATGTGCCAGACCCCATGTAAAGTATCTGTCCACGGCTTGTCAGGTGCAAGTATTTCAAGTTTTTCGATAGCTTTTTTACTTTTGCTACCAAGTCGCTCCGCCATGGATTCTTTGGTGGAAGATGCGCGAGCGTATGCTCCAAGCGCAATTATATGCAAATAATGTTGTTCAAGGTTATTCTCATCAGCCTCAAGACTTTTTCTAGTTTGCTCTATGGTAGCTTTCGCTGCGCTTTTTCTGATCTGTGGATCTAAGCCAATAGTGGAAGCAATAAATTTTCTATGTAAAACCTTTTCTGGTTCAATTCGACTTGCTGGACACGCTTCACTATCAGATGCGTTAGCAGATACGTAATCGAAAGTGCCCGCAAAATAAACGAATAGAGCAAAAGAGCCTATCACATGTAGAGCCGTTCTCAACGTCAATCTCCCCTAGTTCAGTTTTGGTTAACAGCCCTCAGCTTTGGATTGCATTATGCATGGCCTTAGCTTACATATTTCACTGCCTGATTTTTAGCAATATGTAATGACGAAAGGGACTAGGGTGAAAAATATTTATTCAAATGGGGACAAAGGGTATGTCCGAAAGTCAATACTTCTATCAACTACAGTTTTGGCGATGGGGCTTAGCGGGTGTAAAACAACAGATATTGGTATATTATCTGGTTTAGCCGCGAATGAAGGCTGCAGAGCTGTTGCGGGGGATTCTCTTTGGGCTAGAATAGGGTGCGTTGGTGCAGGGTATTTATTTGCAAAAGGCACGATGGCTTTGAGCGATAAAATCAAACAAAATTTAGCAGAAAAAGATCAAAGAAAAGCGCTGGCGGCGACAACAGAGGCTCTTCATACAGGGCAAATGGTTAAACTTGATTTGCCAGATAGTGAAGCTGTACTGACAGTTAGCACGGAAGGGGATGCCCAGCCCAAAGTAATAAAAGCAGAAATTTTAGTCGCTAATGCTGAATTGTCTTATTATACGGATCAGTTAACTGTTGTAGGGGCTAGTTATCAAGCGACCTCAGACACTAAGTTCTTTTCTAAACCAAATTCAGAAGAATCTGTTGGAAGCCTAGATGCAGGTTCCAAAGTACACGTCTTTGGCTCCACATCTGATGGAAAATATTATTTGGTCGGTCATGGAGTTGAAAGTGCGTTTGCTGGAGTAGAACCTGTCGCTATAGGGTTTGCACCGACTAGTTCCTTCTCTAATCCTACTTTGGCAAAAGCTGGTGAAGCAGCTCTAATTGATATTGTTTCAATACCAGAATCTGCTATTAGCTCCGCTGAGTTTAGCTGGCAGTCAGGTTGTAAAGTCACTAACTTTAGCATTCAAAAGTCTGGCGAAGAGGAACCTATTACGGATACAGCTACTAGCTGTACGGGCCCCAGCGGAATTCCTCTCACAGCATAAACTCAGAGTTTAAAAATGTCCCCAAATAGGAACTTCAGAGCTCCACCTGAATGGCCAAGCTTGAAGAATTGGTTAGCGGAGGCCAGAAGTAGTGGCCTCCGCTTGTTTCCATCTGAAGTTTATCAATCTCCACGGGTGGATCATCGCATTCTAGGCAAGACCATTTCAGTTATAGCTGATCCAATCGTTGCTAAACAAATTCTAGCGAACGATGCAGGCCATTTTGGTCTAACCAACTTGCATAAACGCACGTTAAAACCGGCCCTTGGTGATGGAATTATTGTGGCTGAAGGCATGAAATGGCGCATTCAGCGAAGAATTGGCCATAAAATTGCGTCACTTGCAGTACCTGAACTTCAATCGCAAGCAGTAACAGAACGCCTCAGTGAATTGATAAATTCATTAAGAAACGATCCCAGTTTTCCAAGTGTTAGCCTGCTTCCTCATCTGACATTGGCAGCCATAGATGTTCTTGTCATTTCGATGTTCAAGATTGCTGGTTTTAGAGTCAGCCCTGATGTACTCGAATTGATTAAGCAACATCGAAGCATCATTGAAGATTATGATATTTTAGATTTGTTTGGATTACCATTTTCCGTACCAAGCCCCAAAACCATACGTGCAAAAAGAACATTAAAAACGGCAAGTGCTCTTGTAGAAAGAGAAATACACGCTTGGCGTCAGCAAAATTCGTTACCGGATGATTTGGCACTAAGCGTCACTAGGGACTTGGTTTTTTCCCTATTGTCTGGCTTTGAGTCTCTAACTTTAACAAATTACTGGGCACTTTCCGAGTTGGCTGATAATCCAAGCTTACAAGACGAAATTTTCGGTGAGGTTTTGACAAGTAACGTAGCTGCACTTGATCGTGGTTCCAAGCTTGATGCCGTTCTACATGAGACTATGCGGCTTTTTCCTCCACTGCCCATGATATTTCGTCAATGCAAAGGCGGAATAAACACAGAAGTGGGCAACATTGCCGAAGGCTCTATCATATGCATATCCCCTTGGATCATACATCGTAATATACTCAACTGGGAAGACGCCTCATCATTTGTGCCTGAAAGGTGGAGCAGTGATTTGTCCAAAAACAATCCTGCATATATTCCATTTGGTTTTGGGAAGCGCCAATGTGTTGGCATTGGGATGACTATGCCGTTGCTGAGACAAATGATTTCAACTCTTCTCCGAAACTTCGAATTCTCTGTAGCGGGACAATCGTTCCCTCAACCTCGCTCAGGCATAAGCTTGCGCCCTGAAACAGAATTATCTTTTGTTTTATCGCCGCGAAATGCCTCAACCTAGGCAGTAAATAACTATGAGGATCGATAAGTTTTTGACTAAGAATAATGGCGTAATGCTGCTGTTAAGCTTTTGCCTAATTTTGTTGAGCTCCATGGGGCTTTCAAAGTTAGAATTTAAAACGGGTTATCGCGATTTCATAGGAGAGAGTGAGTATCTTGAATTCAGCGACTGGTTAAGTGAACGGCAGGGCGAATCTAAAGAGATCCTATTCGCAGTATTTAAGCCATCAGATGGCCTTTTTCAAACGCATAACTTAGTCAAATACACACAGCTTGCTCAGAGTTTATCTGAAATTGATGGTATCGCTTCAACTAAGAGCTGGTTTGAAAACGAAAAACTGATAATTGGGAGTGATGGGCAAGTCTTTTATGGTTCTCTTTTATTGGGACACGACATATTCTCAGAGGCAGGCCTCAGTAGGCTTGAAGAAGAGAGTCGTACACTGGTCAATATCAATCGCCGTTTCATCAGCAAAGACGGCACAGCGGCTTCAATCATACTCTTCTTAGATGACAAAGTATCCCTGTCAGGTAACAATGCAGCATTGAACAACGTTCGCGACCAAGTTCAACAATTGTCGCTACAGATTATCGACCCTGCCACGGATGATTTTTTTGTTACGGGTTCGATTTTTTTTGAGGATCAAGCTTCTACTATTCTTAGAAAAGACTTAAGGCGCATCATACCAATTGCTATTCTGCTTACTGTTCTGCTTATTTATTTTATATATAGGTCCTTCTCATTTGTTATTTTATCGCTGTTAATGATATTGGCACCATTAATCGCAACACTTGGTATCTCTGGGCACATTGGAATTCCTTTGTCCAACCTAAGCGTATCGGCACTCTTGTTAATAGCAACCCTAGCTGTAGCTGACATTTTGCATGTCACAAGCACCTATTTTCTTTTAGTTTCCAGTGGAGTAAAACAATCTGTTGCTGTCCAACGGTCTATCTCCAAGAATATCAGGTTTATCACAGCGACAACCGTGACAACTGCTGTAGGGCAGTTGGCGCTATTGTTGAGCCCCGCAGGGCCTATCAAGACAATGGCCCAATTAGTGATTATTGGTGTATTTATTACACTGATACTGACATTGTTGATGTTGCCTGCTGTTTTATCAAGAATTACTGTCAATCCCAAAAACCTTACGGGAGCACTTTCTGAAGCGCTAAAAGAATGTGTAAAATTTAGCTGTCGAAACTCAAAATTTATTTCCATAGGATCTATATCGGCGTTTATAATCGCAGTTATTGGTGTGATGGATAGTCGTATACAAGACTCTCTCACAGATTGGTTTAGCGAAGATACAGAATTTAATCAGCAATTTGGCTTTGTAGGTAACAATTTCCTCGGACCAGACTCAATTTCAATTGCCATTGAGGCAGAAACAGATGACATATTAGGAGCAAGAAAATACCCGTTAGAAAATGAGGCCTCCCTATTTTACAAAGCGCTTCAAAATGACTTGGAACAAACAAATGGTTCGGGCTGGTGGTATACTCCAATAACAAGCGCGCAATCTTCTAAAGTACTCTTGAATACGGACGGCTCTACACTGAGACTAACAAAGAAAGACGCCGGTGGTTTAAAGAAATTTTCTACTGAAGCAGCCGCAAGAAGTGGGTTGTTCACAAAATTCACCCCAGGGAAAATTGATTATTCTCTATGGCATTTCGATCCGGATTCAAGTTCCAGTTTTGAACACTTGGTAATGGCAAAAGACATCGAAACTTCAATTGGTGAAAGTGTTGGAAATAGAGATTTTTCTATAGGTGGTATCGGGCTGGCGCTTTCCGATCTTAGCGTGAAAAATTTCTACGCTTTGTTGGCGGGTTCATTAGAAACATACCTGTTCATCACTATAATATTAATCATTGTCTTCCGGTCCGTAAAATATGGCCTGTTGTCTCTAATACCAAACACCATACCTCTCGTTGTTGCTTTTGGGATATGGGGATTTGTCTATTCAGAAATCAACCTGGCCGCAATAACGGTTTTTAGTGTTGCCTTGGGGATAGTAGTTGACGATACAATCTATGTAATAGGCAAATTTAGAGCAAACCTTAAACTATCTAATTCAGTAGAAGAGGCTCTGGTCTCTGGTATTGGTGATTGTGGGCCTGGAATTCTTGCGACGACATTAGTTCTTTTGTCAGGCTTTTCTTTGCTCGCAACCTCTGACTTTCTTTTGACCGCCGAAAAAGCAGAACTTGCAATCTTAGCAATTGGTTCAGCATTTGTCTTCGACTTATTCTTGTTTCCCGCAATGATAGTTGAGCTTTCTAAAAAGGGCTGGAGGTTTTCGTGAACATGATGAAGTTTGGTAAGTTTTCTAGGCTGTGTTTTCTCACGCTGCTGGGTATTACTGTAAACGGCGGTGCAAAACTAGTCCACTGAGGCGGTGATATTGTATTGCTGCGGGCGGAGCAAAACTCTGCCACTTTTGCCCTTCTGATTTAGAGGAGGGTTTGAGGGATTTATACAGTGGATTTATATAGAAGAGTGGTTAGCGCCCGAGGAACCTTTCAATTACCCACAAGTTTAGCGCCGATCATGATGTCGTTGAGGCGGGTCATGCCTCGCCACATCACCATGTTTCCCGGTGGCGGGTCGCTTGTACGGTTGAGATAGCCTCCGAGTTTGGCAATATTCAATAAATACTGCGCCAGTGTGGCTGGTTGTGGTTTCTTTTTGGCTGTCCTATTAGCAAGCCTGTCGAGAAGGGTGATTTCATTGTTGGTCAAGGCTGCCGTCGCTGGAGCGTCTGGCACCGTACGGTTTAGCATGGTCAGCCAATATATACGCCAGCTGACGATGCACAAGACAGAGATCAGCTTGGCAAGTCTCTCTGCAGTTCTCAGTTTTGAATCTTCTGCCTTGCAGCCTGATTTCAGAACCTTGAAAAATACTTCGATCTTCCACCGTGTAGCGTACGGTAATGCTCCCGAAAATTAACGGTACTGGTAATACCCCCATTTATAGAGGGCTTCAAAAGTAGAACTGTTTTAAGCAGCCATGGGCATGCCCATGGCTAATTTTTGTTTCGGCGTTATGCCGCCGAGCGCCATATTGGGGCGCTCGTTGTTATAAGTCCAGAGCCAGGCTGTCGCAGCCTGCTGAACATCGCTGATTGTTTCAAAGATATACTGGTTCAGCCAGTCATATCTGACTGTACGGTTAAAGCGTTCCACATAGGCATTTTGCTGCGGATTGCCCGGTTGGATAAACTGCAATGTAATACTGTGCTTTTCAGCCCATGCCGCCAGCAAGTGACTGACATATTCCGGACCATAGCATATACGGAAAGAACGATTTTTCTCCTTTTTATCTGGGAAGCCCGTAGGGCTGAGCGGATAAAAAGGAGGCCATGACCTGCCAATAAACCTCTAAATTTGCGTGTAGCAAAACACATTTG
>Ga0316206_1001265_pt1 | contig 23864 bp, 26 predicted proteins | sample 6monthpyrite_MG_FD_204942 | JGI IMG/M metagenome (GOLD analysis project Ga0316206, IMG submission 204942) | Microbial mat bacterial communities from mineral coupon in-situ incubated in ocean water Damariscotta River, Maine, United States -... | ecosystem: Environmental > Aquatic > Marine >... | reverse complement strand
TGATTTTTACAATCCAGCCGCCACTGTACCAAATCTAGCGCTTTTTCGCCAAACATCTGCCGACATTGTGGTGTCAGAGCGGTATATATGGTAATTTTCGGCGGCTAGAACATACTCTGTGTGAAGATCAAATCACCTGAGTGCTATTAATGCGCGGAGAGCAAGATGTCCCTGGATGCAGAACAAGTGAAAAAGATCGCCCATCTGGCGCGAATCGAAATTAATGAGGCCGATATTCCCGGTTACGCTGAGACATTATCCAGCATTCTGGATCTGGTCGATCAAATGGCTACGGTTAATACCGATGACGTAGAGCCGATGGCGCATCCGATGGATGCCAGCCAGCGTTTGCGAGCAGATGTCGTTACAGAGTCTAACAATAGAGATAATTTCCAGGCGGTTGCTCCAAAAACCGAAGACGGTCTGTATTTAGTACCACAAGTTATCGAATAAACATCAAGATTGATGGGAATGAACATGTATCACAATAAAACACTGGCTGAACTATCGGCCATGTTACAAGCGAAGGAAGTTAGTAGTGTTGAACTGACGCAATACTTTCTTGATCGCATTAAAGCTAAAGATGGTGAAGTGAATAGTTTTATCACCGTCACCGAAGAGCAGGCGCTGGCACAGGCAAAAGCTGCTGATGAACGTATTGCTTCCGGTAATGCTGAACCATTAACGGGCGTGCCGTTTGCGCAAAAAGATATTTTCTGTACCGAAGGTGTACGCAGTAGTTGTGGTTCAAAAATGCTGGATAATTTTGAATCGCCATATGATGCAACCGTTGTTACAAAATTAAAAGAAGCCGGCGCGGTGATGTTGGGTAAAACCAATATGGATGAATTTGCGATGGGTTCATCAAACGAAACCAGCTTTTATGGTGCGGTAAAAAACCCCTGGGACTTAAATAAAGTACCAGGCGGTTCTTCAGGTGGTTCGGCTGCAGCGGTTGCTGCAAGATTAGCTCCAGCTGCCACAGGTACGGATACAGGTGGTTCAATTCGCCAGCCAGCATCACTGTGTAATCTGACGGGTTTAAAACCAACTTACGGTCGAGTATCGCGTTTCGGAATGATTGCCTTTGCATCGAGTCTGGATCAGGCGGGCCCAATGGCAAGAACAGCTGAAGACTGTGCATTATTAATGAACGCTATGGCTGGATTTGATGAAAAAGATTCGACGTCAATTGAAAAAGACGTGCCGGATTACACAATGGACTTAAACAAATCAATTAAGGGTTTGAAGATTGGTTTACCAAAAGAATTTTTTGGTGAAGGTCTGGATCCAGAAGTTGCAAAGAGTGTTGAAGCCGCGATTGAAAAGTATAAATCTATGGGTGCAGAGATTGTTGACATCTCACTACCAAATAGTGGTTTGTCTGTGCCAGTATATTATGTCGTTGCACCGGCAGAATGTTCTTCAAACTTGTCCCGTATGGACGGCGTTCGTTTTGGACACCGTTGTGAAGATCCAAAAGATTTAGAAGATCTGTACAAACGTTCACGTGGTGAAGGTTTTGGTGAAGAAGTTAAACGTCGTATTCTGATTGGTACTTACGCGTTATCAGCGGGTTATTACGACGCGTATTATATCAAAGCACAAAAGCTGCGCCGTTTAATCAGTGATGATTTCAAAAAAGCATTCGAAAAGTGTGATGTCATCATGGGACCAACCTCACCGAATGTTGCTTTTAATGAGGGTGAAAAAACAGATGATCCGGTTTCAATGTACTTATCTGATATTTATACAATCGCAGTGAATTTAGCAGGTTTACCGGGTATGTCTGTTCCCGCTGGTTTTGCACATGATATGCCAGTGGGTCTGCAAATTATTGGAAATTATTTTGAAGAATCGCATTTGTTGAACGTGGCTCATGCCTATCAACAAGAAACTGACTGGCATGATAAGTGTCCCCAAGGTTTTGAGTAACACGTGGTTTGAAGATTAATTATTTTCAATAAAAATTAATCAGCGAAATTAAATAAACAAATTAAAAGAGTGGAATAGCTATGCAGTGGGAAGTCGTAATCGGTTTGGAAATCCATACCCAGTTGATGACCAACAGCAAAATATTTTCGGGTGCTTCAATTGCCTATGGTGCAGAACCAAATACACAAGCTTGTGCTGTTGATTTAGGTTTGCCGGGTGTGTTGCCAGTGTTGAATGCCGAAGCCGTTCGAATGGCGGCCAAGTTTGGTCTGGCGATCGGTGCAAATGTTTCAAAACATTCAGTGTTTGCGCGTAAAAATTATTTTTATCCGGATCTTCCTAAAGGCTATCAAATCAGCCAGATGGAATTACCTATTGTCGAAGAAGGTAAACTGGAAATTGAATTAAAAGACGGCACCAAAAAAATCATTGGCGTTACCCGTGCTCACCTTGAAGAAGATGCTGGTAAATCTTTGCATGAAGATTATCAGGGTATGACAGGAATTGATTTAAACCGTGCCGGTACACCATTGTTAGAAATCGTTTCTGAACCGGATATGCGTTCAGCTGAAGAAGCGGTTGCATACATGAGAAAAATTCATTCACTGGTCCAATACATAGGTATCTGTGATGGCAATATGGCTGAAGGTTCGTTCCGTTGTGACGCGAATGTTTCGGTGCGTCCTAAAGGGCAGGAAGAATATGGTACGAGAGCAGAGTTAAAAAATATTAACTCTTTTAAGTTTGTTGAAAAAGCTATCAATATTGAAGTAGAGCGCCAGATCGATCTTATTGAAGACGGTGGGTCAGTAGTTCAGGAAACGCGTCTGTATGATGCCGATAAAAATGAAACACGTTCTATGCGTTCAAAAGAAGAAGCAAACGATTATCGTTACTTCCCAGACCCGGACCTGTTACCAGTTGTTCTGGATGATGCGTATCTGGATGCAATCAAAGCAACACTGCCTGAATTACCCGATGTAAAACGTGACCGTTTCATTGAGCAGTATGGTCTGTCTTCTGTTGATGCCGGTATTTTAACGGTAAGCAAAGCAGGTGCTGATTATTTTGAAAAAGTGGCTGAACTTTCTGGTGTGCCTAAATTAGCGGCTAACTGGTTCATGGGTGAAGTCAGTGCATCACTGAATAAAAATGATCTTGATATTAAAGAGTGCCCGGTCTCAGCAGAAATGCTGGCAGGCATGATTAAACGTATCGAAGACAATACAATCTCTGGCAAGATTGCTAAAGAGGTCTTTGAAGCCATGTGGGCTGGTGATGGTGACGCGGACACCGTTATCGACAAGAAGGGACTGAAACAAATTACTGACAGTTCAGCAATTGAAGCACTGGTGGATGAAGTGATTGCAAATAACCCGGGGCAAGCTGAAGAATTCAGAGCTGGTAAAGAACAACTAATGGGATTCTTTGTTGGTCAGGTGATGAAAGCATCTAAAGGTAAAGCTAATCCGGGGCAGGTCAATCAATTGCTTAAGCAAAAACTTAGCAGCTAGCTCACTACAATTCTAACTATCAATATTAATTAGCAGCCTCTCTACGAGGCTGTTTTTTCCACAGGTAAAATAATGCGCGAACGCGATTCACTACACCGTTTTATTATTGAAAATTCGAGAGTTCGTGGCGAGCTGGTTCATCTTGATGCCAGTTGGAAAGCAATACTTGAAAGAAATGAATACCCTGCTGTCGTTAAAAAGCAATTAGGTGATGCGCTTGCAGCGGTTGCGTTATTGTCAGCAACGATTAAATACAAAGGTAAAATTATCATGCAGATCCGTGGTGATGGACCTTTGCATTTATTAGTTGTTCAGGCGACTTCGGATAACACGGTTCGTGGTATTGCTCGCTGGCAAGCCGAAGTCCCTGAGGGATCTTTAAGTGAAATGTTTGGAGACGCGACGATGGTTATTACCATAGAGCCTGAAAAGGGTGAGCCATACCAGGGTATTATTGAATTGAAAGGCGATGCTCTATCCAATGGTATAGAGGCCTATTTTCAACAATCTGAACAGTTGCCAACCCGTTTATGGCTGGCATCTAGTGATGATGCCTGTGCAGGTTTTCTTTTGCAGGAATTACCGGGTGACGAAGAAATCTCGCCCGACTGGGAGCATCATGAACATTTAGCAGCAACCATTAGAGATGAAGAGTTATTGAGTCTTCAGGCTAAAGAATTGCTGCACCGTCTATATCATGAAGAAGATGTGCGACTGTTTGAGTCAGAAGTCTTTAGTTTTCGCTGCAGTTGTTCGAGAGAGCGTATCGATGCGATGTTATTGTCACTGGGATATGCGGAAGTTAAGCAAACAGTTGAAGAGGAAGGAAAAGTGGCTGTTGATTGTGAGTTCTGCAATGCGCATTATGATTATGACGTGGTTGATGTCGAAAAATTATTTGCCAGTGATAATCAGCTTGATGGGCCATCAACCCTGCAGTAAATACAATAGTCATTAAACAGGTTGTTATGGGTTGTAGTGTTTTGAATGCCTTAAGGGAAGTCAGGTGGTAATGTATACTTTAACTGCGGATTAAATCGAAGTGATGGTTTATCACACGGAGAATAAATATAATGCAATTTCAGTTATGTTTTACGGTCCGTAGTTATGATTGATTAATCTTGGCTGGATTTGATTAAATTTCCATTCAATATATTGATGAAAAATGCGTTTGGCTTTTTCTTTATCAGGATAAGTACAATGCTCGGGATCCTGACTTTTAATCTCTTCTTCAAAAGTAACAATTTCATCAAACAGCTTGTCTAATTCGTCCATAGCAATTCTCCTTGTAGCAACTAATTTACTTCGATACTCTTACTTAATTGTCTGCTTTTTTTTAAAAAAAACGTTGATAAGAATCAACTTGCTAATTATTAGTATATGGAAATTATTCTTACTAATGAATGTTGGTTAGTGTGCTTTTTTAATCAGTGAAGCTTTGTTTATTGATAGTCAATCTGAAGAAGCGGGGTTCTTCAAAAAACGCGTTTTTAAGAGAGGAGCAGCCAGAAAACCAGAATTAGTTGTTGCTGACTACGGTTGTAACAGGGGTACTGTTTTTCATTGTAGACGTATCGTTTGACTGTGATTCAAATGTGAAACCAGTCAGAGCGATAAGAATTGCAAATAATATAATGTATTTTGTTTCAATGCCTGAATGCATGACAGTACCTATGCCTTAAAACCAAAATTTTCAACTAAAAGCTTATGCGCACTTAAGTTGTTCTACTTCTTTAATCCATTGAGTTGATTCAGCTAGCTTTGGCTGGATCTGGTTAAAACGCCATTCAAGATAGTCATGAAAAACACGTCTGGCTTTAATTCTGTCTGGGTAAGTGCGAGATTCACGATCGTTATTTTTGATTTCTTCTTCAAAAATAATAATTTCATTAAATAATTCGAATAATTCGTCCATCTTAATGCCCGTAAATGTTGTTCTTCGGCAGCCCTGCCAAAATTATTATTTAAGGGTAGATAAATTCGTTACCCTTCTCATTATGTCCTTTTGCAGTAATTCTGATTGCTAATCACTGTATGGGTAGTATCTTATGGCATCTTGAGGTTGAAAAAGAGTCGATGAGACTGAATGTGATGTAGGATATTTCGACATGTTATCTAGGAAAAATCCTACAAAAATTATCAATATGTAAGGTTTGTTGACAACTAGAGGACAAGCTCGGCATTAACAACGCTATCATCTTGAATTTTAAAGCCTTTTAATTCCAGAACACCTTTGGTATTTAATGAAATAATTAAATACAGTGACTGAGGGTAACCAGACAATTCAATGTCAGTTTTAGAAGGATAGGCAGGTGTGTGTGGATGCGAATGAAAGATTGCAAACAAGTCCGAATCATTCTCCCTGATATTTTTCATGGCCTTGATTGTGCTTGTAGGATCCATTTCAAAGAACTTTTCTGGCTCTTTTGCGATATTTGGTATTGGGATTAAAGTCATTTTCTGATTTTTATCCTGACTGATTAATCCACAGATCTCCTGATCTGTTTTAGACTGAGCCAGGGTGAGCATGCCATTAACGATGTGGCGAGGTAATTTATAAGTGTGCATATCAGATTATTTATTTGTTCCACAAACCGGGCAAGCCGGGTCTTTACGAAGTTTCATTTTACGCCAGTCCATATTGAAGGCATCAAAGATTAGCAGATGACCTTGCAAGGATTCACCAAGATTCAAAAGTGTCTTTATGGCTTCAAGTGCCTGTAAGCTCCCGATCGTACCAACAACAGGACCCAGAACGCCATTTTCACTACAGGTTTCAGTTTCTGCATCCACTTCATGATACAGGCAGCGATAACAGGGGCTGTCATCATTCTTAAAATTATAAACGCTTAACTGGCCTTCAAACCTGATGGCCGCACCTGAAACCAGCGGTGTTTTATGTTTAAAACAAAGCTGATTAATTTCAAAGCGACTATCAAAATTATCGGTAGCATCGACCACTAGATCAACAGACTCAATTAACTGTTCCAGGTCGTCGTCGTGTAGCTGATGATCAATACAATGAATGACCGGTTCCGGATTCAGCGCGGTCAATGTTTCTTTGGCTGATTCGGTTTTATTGATGCCGATATTGTCTTCACGATGGGCAATTTGTCTTTGCAGGTTAGTCAGATCCAGAGCATCATGATCAACTAAGCTTAACTGACCAATACCGGCGGCTGCGAGATAAAGTGCTGCAGGAGAACCAAGCCCACCTAAGCCAATAATCGCGATATGTGAATCCAGAAGTTTTTGCTGGCCTTCAATGCCAAATTGCGGCATTAATATTTGGCGGGCATAACGTAAAAGCTGATCGTCATTCATTGCTTAATGGTAACAGAAGCGGTGGATTCTGGCTTTAGTACTAAAGAGGGGGTTACAGGTATTCGCGCCAGTGTTCAGGGCGATCATCACGGCAGCCATGCTCATGATGACTGTACTCATTGATGAAAATTCTTTTAGTAAAGTCTTTGCAGTTCTGAGTGCAACCAAGATTAGCTTGTTGGGTTTCTTCGGTGTAGTAATAAAGCGCACGTTTAAGTTTTATGATTAGCGTATTATCAAGGTGATAACCAACAGTAATTAATGCCTCTTCAATGACCTGAAGGTTCAGGTGATAAATATTAAATTCAATACTGAGGCAGGTTGGGTTGATATGATGAAGTTTAATAATGCCTTTAATATCACTGAGTAATAGCATGGCGCTGGCCGCCTGATCTGCATCAGGGTGCATATCTGAAAAATGTATCAGTCGATGTTTATGCAAGCTTTCTTCATCAGTCATGAATATAAGATATGCCTGTTACCAAAAGATGGCAAGCTAATGAACTAAATCCGAATCTAGTAAAATACTAATGCAATTTAGGAGTGAGAGCTGCAGTCATTCTGGGGTTTCCGGCGTAATCATCTTTCTGGGTAATTTGTCGGTATCCGGCTGCAATAAACAGGTCTTTAACCGATTGTTTCTGATCGTAGCCATGCTCAAGTATTAGCCAGCCATCTTGCTTTAAATATACAACAGCATGCTTGATTAGATAGCGGATATCATCAAGCCCATCTTCGCCTGATATCAGTGCCGTGTCAGGTTCAAAACGCACGTCACCCTGTGTCAGATGTGGGTCATTTGCAGGAATATAAGGAGGATTGCTAATCAGTAAATCCAAGTCATTTGCTTCAAGAGCTTCAAACCAGTTGCCCTGACTAAAGCTGATATTCTGAAGTCCCAGTTTTGTGGCGTTGCCCCGTGCTGTTTCAAGTGCCTCGGGTGACCGGTCGGTTGCTGAAATTTGCCAGTTCGGTTTTTCAGAGGCCAGAGCTAAAGCAATTGCGCCACTCCCCGTACCCATATCTGCAACTTTCAGGTTTTCCTGAGCGAAGTTATGCAAAATATACTCGATCAGAATTTCAGTATCGGGTCTTGGTATTAAAGTGTGTTGATTAACATTTAAATCCAGTGACCAGAATTCACGGGTGCCGATAATATGCGCAATCGGATGTCCCTGAAGTCGCTGAGATAATAATGTCTCAAATTGTTCTTGTTCAGCTTTGCTGGGAACAACTTCCGGAAACGCCATGAAATAACTGCGATTTTTTTTAAGAAGGGATGCCAGTAAAATTTCGGCATCCAGTCGGGGGCTATCGGAACATGAACTTAATTTCTGTTCGGCTCGCTTTAGTATCTGTTCAATACAAAAGTCCATGCTCAGTTATTTACTGAGATTCCGACAGTGAAGCCAGTTGTTCGGCCTGATATTCATTAATCAAGGGATCGAGCACTTGTTCAAGGTGGCCTTGCAGTACCTCATCCAGTTTGTATAGCGTCAGATTGATGCGATGATCGGTCACACGACCTTGCGGATAATTATAAGTGCGGATACGGTCTGAGCGGTCACCTGTGCCGACCAATGATTTACGTGTTTGAGCCTGTTCTTTTTGCTGCTTCTCGATTTCAATATTATTGATTTTAGCTTTTAGTACTGACATCGCTCGGGCACGGTTTTTATGTTGCGAACGTTCGTCCTGACATTCAACCACTAAGCCGGTCGGAATATGTGTTAAACGAATAGCAGAGTCGGTTTTATTGACGTGCTGACCGCCAGCACCCGATGCGCGGAAAGTGTCAACGCGTAATTCTGAAGGATTAATTTCTTCTACCTGCTCAACTTCATCAGGTTCTGGCATCACCACAACAGTAGCAGCAGAGGTATGAACACGGCCTTGAGATTCCGTTTCCGGGACACGTTGCACTCGGTGTGCGCCAGATTCAAATTTTAGTTTTGAATAGGCGCCCGTGCCGATAATTTTAGCAATGATCTCTTTATAACCACCGTGCTCGCCTTCATTTTGATTCAGTATCTCAACCTGCCAGCGGTTAAGCTCGGCATAACGTGAATACATACGGAACAAGTTGCCAGCAAAAATAGCGGCTTCATCGCCACCGGCACCGGCACGGATTTCCAGAAAGATATTACTGTTATCGTGAGGATCTTTTGGTAGCAGTAACTTTTGCAGCTCCAATGATAAAGTGTCGATTCGCTGTTCAGAATCTTTCATTTCCTCAACACCCATTTCGCGCATGTCGGGGTCACTGTCTTTCATCATTTCTTTCGCGCTGGAGAGATCTTCGGTGGCCTGTTGATAGTCTTTAAAATTACTGACTATCGGTTCAAGCTGAGAGTATTCGACCGATAAAGAACGAAACTGGTTCTGGTCACCAATAATCTCAGGCTGAGTCATCATCACACCGACTTCTTCGTGGCGTTCGATCAGGGTTTCAAGTTTGAATAAAATCGAATCTTTTAACACAGTGATATCTCTATGAGTTAAGGTTTATTTTTTTCGCCGAGGAAAAGTTTTCTGGCGGCTTTTATGACGTCTTGCTGTCCGCCTTTGCCTGCATCGCGAAGTTGTGTTGTTGGCTGATGCAAAAACTTATTGGTTAAGGTGCGTGCCAGAAATTTCACGGCATCATCTGCACTTTGACCTTGTTCAATCTGCTTTAATGTTTTGGCGAGTACTTCATCAGATAGTTCTTCAGTTTGCTGACGTATTTCTCTAATGCTATCAACCGCATGCAACGTCTTTTGCCAGTCCAGAAATTCATCAACCTGAGAGTCAATAATTTCTTCAGCTTGTTCAGCCGCTTCCTGACGAGATTTCAGGTTTTCGGTAATGATTTCCTGAAGATGGTCAACCGTATAAAGATAAACATCATCCAGCTCATCAACTTCAGCTTCAATATCACGAGGCACTGCAATATCGACCATAAACATGGGTTTGTGTTTGCGTTTCTTAAGGGCTCTCTCAACCGTGCCTTTACCAAGAATAGGTAATGAGCTGGCGGTTGACGAAATCACAATATCGGCTTTATCAAGATATTCTGGCATATCGCGCAAGGTGATTGCTTCGGCATTATCAAATTGCTCGGCGAGGTTGTCTGCGCGTTCCAGTGTTCTGTTAGCGACAATAATATGACCAATGCCGCTGCTGTGCAGGTGTCTTGCAGCCAGCTCAATGGTTTCACCGGCACCAATCATCAATGCGGTATAGGGCTTTAAATCACCAAAAATTTGTTTTGCCAGAGAAACGGATGCAAACGCCACGGACACTGCGCTGGAACCAATCGCTGTGTCAGTACGCACCTGCTTAGCAACAGAAAAAGAATGCTGAAATAAGCGGCCTAATAATAATGAAAGGCTGCCGTGCTGGTTGGCTTCAGCGTAGGATTGTTTCATCTGACCAAGTATCTGTGGCTCACCCAAAACCATCGAATCAAGCCCGCTAGCTACTCTGAAAGCATGGCGAATCGTATCCTGATGGTTGTGCTGATACAGGTAATCTTTAATGTTTTCTAAAGGAATATGATGAAATTGGCTGAACCAGTCGACAATTTGCTGGTCTCTTGTATTGATATCACCATCAGGAGCACTATTATTATCTATAGAACAGTATATTTCTGTGCGGTTACAAGTCGATAAAATCGCTGCTTCGTTAACGCCTTTTAACGATTTCAGTTGTTTCAGGGCTTCAGGCAGGCGCTCAGGTGTAAATGCCACTTGCTCGCGAATATCGACCGGTGCGGTTTTATGGTTGAGCCCTAGTGTAATAAGTGACATATGATAGACGTGCGCAGACCGCTGGCTAATGCCAGAAAGGCAGCCAGAGACGACTTTTTGGCTTGGTTAAACAAAGGGTTAGAAACATACGGACAAAATAGGTTATATTCCAATACTATGCAAAGACAAATAAATAACTACGTTAACAACCGCCTATTATACACCGTGAGCATGGCTGCTGTCCTGCTTATGCTGATTTCAGGCTGTGCCGGGGTAGATAAAAAAATCGATGCATCCGGCACAATCGTCAAAAAAGAAGCGGCCGCACCCGAATTAGACCCGCAAACACTCTATTATCTATTGGCTGGTGAACTGGCCGGTCATCAGGGTGATATGAATACCGCCCTAAAATATTACCTGCCAGCTGCCGAAAATAATGATGATCCCCGTATAGCCGCTCGCGCTGCTCGAATAGCTATTTATGCTAAACAAAACAGGGTCGCCTTGCTTGCGGCACAGCGCTGGGTAGCGCTGGTACCTGACGATAAAGAAGCCATTAAGGTTCTGATTGTCGCGCTATTGAGAAATAATCAGGCCGACACTGCCAGCACCTGGATGCTGGATCTGATCGAAAAAATCAAAGCGGATGGCAAATCAACGGATAAGCAAGCGTTTGCAATGGTCGCTAAATTACTGCAAACCGAAGCCGAAACAACCGATGCAGTTTTGGTCTTCAAAGCCTTAACTAAGCATTATTTTGACACGCCACAAGTGTATTTATGGTTGTCGCGTTACGCCATGCAAGCCAATCAATATGATGAGGCACTGAAAGCCATAACAAAAGTGATTGAGCTGGAGCCAGAGAATGCAAAAGCCTATGTATTAAAAGGTCGCCTGCTGGCACTAAGTGGAAAGAAAGAAGATGCACTGGCTGCGATGCTGATCGCTGTCAATAAACAGCCGAAAGATTTTGTATTAAGAAAACAGTACGCTGGCATGTTGATTCGTCAGGGTGAATTAAATAAAGCCAAAGCACAGTTTGAAGTATTATTTAAAGCCAGACCGGATGACAGAGAAACCATCATCAGCCTAGGTATCTTATTGCTCGAACAAAAACAGGTTGATCGGGCTGTCTCTATTTTTAATCGTTTACGAAATAACCCGAAAACGGCTAACGAGTCGCTTTACTATTTAGGTCGGGCTGACGAAGTTAAAAAAGATTATGACGAAGCCATCGAGCGTTACAAGCAGGTTGAGCGCGGCCGTTTGTATTTTGATGCGCAACTGCGCATCGCAAATCTTTATGCGCATCTCGGTAAAGTTAAAGAGGCGGTTTCATTATTGCAGGCGTTAGCGTTGCGCGAAGATAACCCGAACAAAAAAGCCAAAGTGTATTTGTTGCATGGGCGTTTGTTACAAAGTACCGGTGACAATGAAGCTGCCATGGCAGTATATAAAAGCGCGCTGGACGAATTACCAACCAATGTTGAACTGATTTATGCACATGCTTTAACAGCAGAATCGCTAAATTTAATAGATAGTGCAGTGGCCGGTTTTAAACGCCTGTTAGAACATGACCCAAAAAACATACAGGCTTTAAATGCGCTGGGTTATACACTGGCAGACAGAACAGATCGTTTTCAGGAAGCGCTGGAATACATTCTAAAAGCCTTCAAACTGAACTCAAAAGATGCGGCCATTCAGGACAGCCTGGGCTGGGTGCATTTCAGGCTGGGGAATTTAGAAGAAGCATTAAGATGGCTGAAAAAAGCCTTCGATGTGAATCATGATCCGGAAATTGCTGCCCATCTTGGTGAAGTGCTGTGGAAAATGGGGCGCACAGAAGATGCCAGAAAAGTCTGGCAAAATGTAGCACCAGAACAACAAAAACATCGGATTTTAACCGAGACTATTAAGCGACTTGAAAAGTGATAAAAAACATTTGCTTCACCGGGGCTTGCCTGATTATCTTACTCCAGGCAGCCTGCTCTAACTCATCGTATATTCAAAAATCAAAAGACAGTGCTTCGTGGAAGCAAACCCGCGCCGAAATGGAAGCGGTTAAGCAGTGGGATATCAAAGGTAAAATTTCAATTCGCTCTGGCGAACATTTATACACGGCCGATATGTACTGGCAGCAAAAAGATCAGGCGCTGAATATGCGACTGGTTGCACCATTTTCTCAGGCAGTGACTCAGTTCAGCGGCAGTGATCAGCAGGGTTATCAGGTGATGACCGAGCAGGGCGAATTATTCGAAGTCGATTCACCTGAGATGATCACAGAAAATGCCTTCGGTGTGACTTTACCATTTTACGAACTGAAATCCTGGATCAAAGGTTTACCAAATCGCGACTTCCCGGTCTGGAAAGCGGAATTTAATAATGAAAATCGGCTGCAGGCATTTGAGCAAAGTGGCTGGCATGTGAAAATTTTAAAATACAAAAAAGTCAGTGGTAAGTTGTTGCCTTCAAAATTATTTTTAACACGACTCAACGAAGACATTGCAGATAATAAAGTCGACGTGCGTTTGATATTGCGTCGCTGGACATTATAAATCGTGAATCCAGTGTTACAGTACTGGCCAGCTCCGGCCAAGCTTAATCTTTTTTTACATATCACCGGCCGCCGAGATGACGGTTACCATTTATTGCAGTCGACTTTTCAGTTTCTTGATTATAGTGACCAACTCGCATTTGAAATAACCGATGATGGCAAAATCTCGCGCATCACGGATATCCCCGGTGTGGCTGAGGCGGATGATTTAATTGTCCGCGCAGCAAAATTATTGCAGCAACAATCTGGCACAAGTCATGGCGTTAATATCCACGTTAAAAAGAAACTGCCCATGGGTGGTGGACTCGGTGGTGGTAGTTCAGATGCAGCGACGGTTTTAGTGGTGTTGAATCAACTCTGGAAAACCGGTCTCAATAAACAACAATTAGCCGACCTTGGCTTAACTTTAGGTGCAGATGTTCCGGTCTTTGTTCATGGCGAAGCGGCCTTCGTAGAAGGGGTAGGTGAACAAATTTCACCCATACAGCCACCCGAAAAGTCGATTTTAGTGATTCATCCACAAATAAATGTCTCAACAGCCCAAATATTTAACGATCCTGCATTGACAAGAGACTGCGCTGCCATCAAAATATGCGACCTTTCTGAGGCGGTACTAAATAATGTATGTGAGCCAATAGCTTGCAAGCATTATCCGCAAATAGCAGAAGCCATATCATGGTTATCCGGCTATAATCAGAGCGCCAGAATGACTGGCACCGGCGCCTGTGTTTTTGCTGAGTTTGACTCGCAACACGACGCGGAAGAATTGTTACAAAGGTTGCCTGAAAAATGGCGAGGTTTTGTAGCTAAAGGTGTAAACCAATCGCCGTTGTACAAACAACTGGCTGAAAAGGGTTTAGTAATTCCTAAGTCTCCCTCAGGACTATAAATACCGAGATTGTTGGGCCGTCGCCAAGCGGTAAGGCAACGGGTTTTGATCCCGTCATGCGGAGGTTCGAATCCTCCCGGCCCAGCCATATTTAAGAAGCATCTTAAGGACAAGGTGCTTTACGATTAAAGTAGTGATTTAATCAAACCATCTTTTAAAGCATAGTGACATACTGGTAACTATAGTGACCCAATCAGATTCAAGTATGATGGTGTTTTCCGGTAATGCGAACCCAGCATTTGCCGATAAGATTTGTAGTCACCTGAATATCAACCGAGGCAATGCCTTCGTTGGTCAATTTAGTGACGGCGAAGTCGGTGTAGAAATTCATGAAAACGTCCGCGGTAAAGATGTTTTCATCGTGCAACCGACCAGTATGCCGTGTAATGACCATCTAATGGAATTGATCGTAATGGTTGATGCCATGCGTCGTGCATCAGCAGCTCGTATTACTGCTGTTATTCCATATTTTGGTTATTCACGTCAGGATCGTCGCACTCGCTCATTGCGTGTGCCAATCACCGCCAAGGTTGTTGCAAACATGCTAACCAGTGCTGGTGTTGACCGTGTTCTAACCGTTGATCTGCATGCAGATCAGATACAGGGTTTCTTTGATATTCCTGTCGATAACGTTTACGCCTCACCGATTTTATTAGGTGACGTATGGCGCAAAAAGCATCCAAATTTAATTGTCGTATCACCTGATGTTGGTGGTGTGGTTCGTGCCCGTGCACTGGCCAAGCGTTTAGACGATGCAGATCTGGCGATTATTGATAAACGTCGCCCAAAAGCCAACGTCTCACAGGTGATGAACATCATCGGTGAGGTTGAAGGCAAAGACTGTATTTTGATTGATGACCTGGTCGATACTGCCGGCACATTGTGCAAAGCGGCAGACGCACTCAAAGAACACGGTGCAACCAGTGTCAGCGCGTATTGTACGCACCCGGTTTTATCGGGTAATGCACTGGAAAATTTAATGGCATCATCATTAGATGAGCTAGTGGTAACGGATACTATCCCGTTGCGTGATGACATCGTTAACTGCGGTAAAGTTCGTCAATTATCAATCTCAGGTATGCTGGCTGAAACCATTCGCCGCATACATAGCGAAGAGTCAGTAAGCTCTTTGTACATGGATTAAATCTCAGGTTTTATGATCTGAGTTTAACGTTGCAGTAAGCAACAAAATGCCTTCCTTGGTCGCGTGGAAGGTTATGTCCGCTCACTAGTGTTCTATTGAGCGGCTTTTTATTAACTGGAGTTAAAGAAAATGGCTATTGAATTAAAAGTTGAAGTTCGTGAAGACCTGGGGAAAGGTGCGAGCCGCCGCCTGCGTCATACGAACCAAGTACCTTGTATCATTTATGGTGCAGATAAAGAACCAAGCAACATTCAAATCCCTCATAACGTTGTGATCAAACAGTTAGAAAACGAACTGTTCTACACACAGGTTATGACACTGAAAGTTGGTCGTAAATCTGAGAAAGTTGTACTGCGTGATATCCAGCATCATCCATTAAAGCAGCAAGTACTGCACATGGATTTCATGCGTATTGATCCTAAGCATAAAATGCACGTACACATTCCATTGCACTTCATCAACGAAGAGACTGCTCCTGGCGTTAAAGCTGGCGGTAAGATCAACCACGTTCAAATCGAAATGGAAGTTATCTGTTTACCAAAAGATATTCCAGAGTTCATCGAAGTGGACATGGGCGAACTGGAAATGGATGGCATCATTCACCTTTCAGAAATCGCGCTGCCTAAAGGCGTTGAGTGTGCTGCACTGAGCCATGGTGAAGGCCATGATTCAGGTGTTGCTGCTATCCACGCTGTTCGTGGTCAGTCAGAAGAAGTTGAAACTGGCGCGCCAGTAGCTCCTTCTAATGAGCCTGAAGAAGACGCTGAGTAAGCTAGATCTAGCTTAAGTCGGGGAGAACCAGAGTGGCTGCATTATCTGTTGAGATTAATCTCATCGCAGGCCTCGGTAACCCCGGTTCTCAGTACGAACAGACCCGGCATAACGCCGGTTTCTGGTTCGTTGATGAAATTGCCCGCCACTATGGTGGGCATTTTCGTTTAGAAAATAAATTCAATGCAGAAATCTGCAAACTCACTGTAGAAGGTAAAACCATCTGGTTAATGAAACCACAAACCTTCATGAACCGCAGTGGTCAGCCTGTTCGAGCGCTGGCAAATTTTTATAAAATACCTTTCGATCAGATTTTAATCGCACACGACGAGCTGGACTTAGACCCCGGCACCATCAAATTAAAAACAGGTGGTGGTCATGGTGGTCACAACGGCCTGCGCGATTTAATCAGCCAGTTAGGTGACAAAGGGTTTCATCGTTTACGCATTGGCATCGGTCATCCCGGTCACAGAGACCAGGTATCCGACTTTGTATTACACCGTGCCAGCAAAGACGAACAAATAGAGATCGAACGCACCATAGATGATGCGGTTCGTGTAATGCCTGAACTTATGGCTGGCGAGTGGGAAAAAGCCATGCATAAGCTCCATACCAAATAGAGAAGAGAAATTATGGGATTCAAATGCGGCATCGTAGGCTTACCCAATGTTGGCAAATCAACATTATTTAACGCCCTGACCAACGCTGAAATTCAGGCAGAAAACTATCCATTCTGTACCATCGAGCCAAATGTCGGCATCGTACCCATGCCCGACCCGCGTCTGGACGCACTGGCAGAAATCGTCAAGCCAGAAAAAGTTATTCCAACGACAATGGAATTCGTCGACATTGCGGGCCTGGTAGCGGGAGCTTCAAAAGGTGAAGGTCTGGGTAATAAATTCCTCGCCAACATCCGTGAGACAGATGCCATCGCACAGGTTGTACGTTGTTTCGATAACGACGACATTATCCACGTCGCCAACAAAGTACACCCGGCCAATGACATCGAAGTCATCAACACCGAATTAGCGCTGGCCGATCTGGAATCGGTCGAAAAAGCCCTGCAAAAAGCACAAAAAACCGCGAAAACCGGCGATAAAGACGCGAAAGCGCGCGTTGCACTGCTAGAGAAAATCAGAGATGGCTTAAACGAAGGTCAAATGGTACGCGCCATGGGCCTGAGCGAAGACCAGCTGGACTCATTAAAAGAGCTCTTCCTGCTAACCATCAAACCAACCATGTACATCGCCAACGTCAATGAAGACGGCTTCGAAAACAACCCGTACCTGGATCAGGTCAAAGAAATTGCCGAAGCCGAAGGCGCAGAAGTGGTTGCCGTTTGTGGCGCTATCGAAGCAGACCTGATCGCGCTGGACGAAGAAGAGCGCAAAGAATTCTTAGACGAAATGGGCTTAACTGAGCCAGGCTTAAACCGCGTTATTCGTACTGGTTATGCTTTATTAGGTCTGCAAACCTACTTCACCGCCGGCGTACAAGAAGTCCGCGCCTGGACAGTCGCCATCGGTGCCACCGCACCACAAGCGGCTGGTGTCATCCACACTGACTTCGAAAAAGGCTTCATTAAAGCCGAAGTCACCGCCTATGATGACTTCATTGAATTTAATGGAGAGGCTGGGGCGAAAGAGGCTGGGAAGTTGCGGGTTGAGGGTAAGGATTATATTGTCAAAGATGGCGATGTTATGCACTTTAGGTTTAATGTGTAACATTAAACCGCTATTCCGGCATGTATTTTGAGCCGGAATCCAGCATCAAAAGAGCCGTCATTCCGGCATGTTTTTAGCCGGAATCCAGCATCAAAAGGGCTGTCATTCCGGCATTGTGTTAGCCGGAATCCAGCATCAAAAGGGCCGTCATTCCGGTATTCTGTTAGCCGGAATCCATTTTTTACACAATAAAACTAAGCTCTGGAGTGAGTGATCCGGCGCTTTATATGAAATACCGTAGGTTTCTGTAAACATTAGATAAATAGGCCCAAAGTCACCTTGACATAAAGCCCGAAAACGTCCAAAATGCGCGCCTTCCTTACGGAAGTCCTTTATGGCTACATAGCTCAGCTGGTTAGAGCACAGCACTCATAATGCTGGGGTCCCTAGTTCGAATCTAGGTGTAGCCACCATATTCTTTAACAAAAAAGCCGCTTTTTTAGCGGCTTTTTTGTGTCTGTAATTTGTCATTTTTTAATCACTAAATATCTAATGCTACTTGCTCCCGTTATGGGAGGTGCTATACTCTGGCTATGAGAGTTATATCGCGGCGTGTATTGAAAGAATATGGAGATTGTCACGCTGAGGTGAGAGGTCCGTTGAGTGCCTGGTATGAAGAGGCAAAAAAAGCGCACTGGAAAACTTCGCAGGATATTAAAAATGAATATGCATCGGCTAGTTTTTTAGAAGACAACCGGGTAATTTTTAATATTAAAGGGAATGACTATCGCCTGGTTGTACATTTGAAGTATGCAATGGGAGTGGTCATGATTAAGTGGATTGGAACCCATGCGGAATATGACAGGATTGATGCAGCTAAGGTTTCTATAAGCTGATATTTTAGAAGAATTTTGAAGATAATGAAGAGCGTGGTGTAGATGATGAGCAGCGTGTGTGCAATTAAGCCGATTAAAACCGAGACTGATTACGATGAAGCTTTAGCGCGTGTTGAGGCGTTGTGGAATGCTGAGCCCAATTCACCTGAATATGATGAAATGGATGTGCTGGTAACGCTGATTGAGCGCTATGAAGATGAGAATCATCCCATTGATCCGCCTGATCCAATTGAGGCGATCTTATTTCGTATGGAGCAACAAGGTTTAACTCGAACTGATTTGCAGCCATTCATTGGAACTAGCGGTAGAGTAAGTGAAATTTTGAACCGGGTAAGGCCTTTAACGTTAAATATGATAAAGAGTTTGCATAAGGGGTTAAAAATTCCACTCGAGTCTCTTGTGAATGATGAGAATCACGCTGCTTAATTATATGCCTTAAATAATAGTTGGGGTCTCACCACCATATTCTTTATCGAAAGAGCCGCTCTTGTAGCGGCTTTTTTGTGTCTGTAATTTGTCATTCCAGCATGTTTCTAGCTGGAGAAGTGGTGCATGGACGCACCGTTTACGAACCAAAGGGTGGCAATCTACACCTTTAAAATCATTCCCTTAGCAAAATGAAAATATTCTGGTTATCCAGTGGCATCCATTGCTGGGTCGAACCGTCAGTAGAAATGTTAACCGCTAATGGCTTATTCATGTGCTTGTCTAGCTCTGCCAAAGGAACCGGCGCAGAAATAGAATTGACCTCAATACTGTATGAAATCTTATGAGTCGATGCGTATTGTTGCAGATTTGTCGCTAGTGATTTTTCACTATCGGCATTTGTATTAATCACAAGTTGGTTGATGTGATTATTTAGTTCATCCATGGAATTTTGGCACCCTAATAGTGAGATGATGAAAACGAGTAGAGTTAATAGTTTATTCATTTGATTTTATTCTCAGCAAGAATGTGTTGTAACCATAAGCTTATTTGAGAATTATGTCTTGGTCTAATGGCTTCGGATCGGGGAAAGTGAGGAGGTGAGTCAATAGTGATAATGATTATCATTTGTCACCGACCCCTTTAAGTTCCTTAAATTTTTATAGGATGAAATATCATTAAATAGGTATTAGTATTTCTAACTAATAATGAGGAAGTCATCATGAGTTATCAAAGATTAAAATATATCTTCATCCTTTCTATAGTTTTTGCATTCCCCAAAAATAGTCTCTCTATTCCAATTTATGAATATGAAATATCGATCCAAGCTCAAACCAGTGCGGATGTGGGTGCTATTAATATTCAAGGGAGCATAACTAACACTGGAAACGTTGCGCTTACTACACAATGGGTTGGAACATCTGCGCCTTCTAACGTACAAATAACAGCATGTGGTGCTGAATGTTTGTACTTCGATCAATTACTTGGTGTTGTTATAGAACCTAATGAAACTTTTGATATCTCATGGTTATCTGGTTTTCAACTTGAAGACCCCAATATTTTAAATGGACGATTTTTTGAAGGAGCAATTGGTATGGTTCCAGTTAACTCTGATTGGAATTGGATGTTAGTTGATCTAAACCCATTCAAAGTAAGTTCTGAATTCATATTAGGAGATATAGATATTGATCTTCCGTGGAATTCCTTCATTGTAAACTCAGAGAACACAATTGGTTATATTGAAGGTACAAAGTTAGTCGATGTACCTGAACCTGATACATTTACTTTGCTGCTCACATCGTTACTGATTCTTATCTTTACAAAGTGGGGCCCGCAAATAAAAGATAATAAAAGGGGCAGTGAAGCTACCGCTCCTGCTATCGCACCTTACCTACATCCATGTAAAAATAATAGGGGTCAGAAAATAATAGGGGTCCAAAATAATAGGGGTCTAAAATAATAGGGGTCTAAAATAATAGGGGTCAGAGAGCAATTGTTTCTAATATACTCGATTGCTTATATAAGTAATAACTTCAAATCACATTGATTATGAGACGTTGCTTGAAATTCGTGTGGCTTTAAATTATGAGCTTGTTTTCGGGCGATCCTATTTTAAGATAAGAAGAGAAAATTAATGAGAGACAAACGCAGTTAGGAAAAGTAGGGAGGCCTTGTGTTAATGAAGGTTCTGTTTATTAGATTAACTATTAGTATATTAGAAACAATTGCTCTCTGACCCTGATTAATTGTTTTATCTTGATCTATGGAAAGACTGTTCAAATAGATACGGTGTTGCAGTACATGCCTATTGTTCAATGACGAATCACTTTCATATTCTTGCTCCATCTTAGAGATATATTGAGTTAAACCCAGTAAGAATTGACATGACAAAGTCTCATGGGGCTTATAGGTGATCTAGTGATAAACAGAATGCTTCTGGAGTTAAGAACTTACTAAAAAAGGTTCTGACCACTTAAGTGCTATATTTACTTTTTTATGCAATTTAAATACAAAAATAAATAGATTGATTGGTTCTCTTAAAAACTCCCAAATATTGTTCGAGTTGAAATTGTGAGTCAGCACACAGATATTTTTTGTATTTATCCGCTAGACTTTAAATATTAAATTTATTCCTATGTAACAGTTAGATAGAGATAGTCTTTAAGAGTGTGTATGTATAATAAGATTCGAGTGCTAAAACTTTCTTTTCCTCATCATATTTTCAGTATTCTTTTACTGCTTTTCTTTAATTCTGCTGTTTGTGCGATAACATTCGATGTCGGTGTCTCGTTGGGCTCGATTGGATTTGAAGTAAAAAATAAAGATGGTGATCTGTTGGGTGAGATGAAAGAAGATCTGGGTGAGAATATTTATCTGGCGACACGATTCAAACAAAACGATGGTTTGTGGGATACAAACTGGGGCTATTTAATGGAGTTTGGTTTTGGTTCATTTAATATTCATACCCAGTCAGTTGATAAAGAAGTCGTAAGCCTTGATACGGATGTGAATGGTAAGTATCTCTACCTGACATGGGTTCTGTATCACAAACACCGTTTAAAATCGGACGCATATTTTTCTTATGGACTCGGCTTAGGTGTTGGTTATCTCGATGCTGATGGGGATGTAAAATTAACCGAAGAAGCTGGGGAGCCAGTCGTTGATGTAAATGTATCTGATTTCAGTGGATCAACTGGTTTTTATATCGAGTATCAGCGAGAAAAATGGTTTATGCGTTTAGTTTCATATGGGCCTCGTTTTACCGAAGAACCTTATGAATTTGGTGTCGCTGAATCCAAATTGATCGTTGGCCACCGTTTTACATGGTAAGAATACAAAATAATAGGGGTCAGAGAGCAATTGTTTCTAATATTTAGAGTGTGTGCTCTGGCCCCAATTAATTATGGTAAGTTGGGTATAGTTTGCAGCTCAGTGCTTGTGCTTTGGTTAGCGCCTCCAAGAATACTAGAAAGACCATGACTCGCGGTGTTCCCGTTAGTCTGTGGGCCGCCACCGCCACCGCTAATGCTCGATAATTCTCCACTTGCCGTATTGGTATAACCACCACTAATACTGGCGTTTTCACCACTTGCAGTATTAACTCTTCCTCCACTTACACTTGAGGAGAGTGCGGTGGCTTCATTATGATCACCGCCGCTAATACTGGATGCCTCACCACTAGCGTGATTATAGAAACCGCCGCTAACACTGGCGTTATAACCACTTGCGTTATTATTCTCTCCGCCACTTACACTGGCCCCAAAAACACTGGCGGTATTACCATGTCCTCCAGTAACACTCGCATAATTTCCATTACTGGTATTATGCATACCTGCTACTAGTCCAGCGCATCCACTATAGTTATTTTCAGGGCCAATAATTAAATAATGTGAACCTGTTTTGTGTGAAGTTGCCCATGTTCCACCAGCTGCCACACATTCTTCCTCACTTGTGTGAGCACCTAATGAACAAAAATTTGGTATAGAGTTACCATTGATTTCATATTCTTCATCATAACCAATTATGATATTCCCCATTCCATTAGCATCGTGACATGTTGTTCCTGTTCCATTGTTCACCTGTAAATTAAGGCCGCTTAGTTTGACAAGAGGGCCACGATTATCACTGGTAACTGTTACATATGGATTTAATTTCATAACAGGGCTGGCTTGTAGGTCGGTAATGATATTGTTAGCTTCTGCAAGTTTTAGTTCCATTTGTTCAACTTGTTTTTGCAGTTCGATAATATCTCTGAATTTAAAACCAAAAATAAATTCTAAAATCGTTCTCATAGCAATTCTCCTTATGCTGTTGTTGTGTAACTAGTTATCCAATAAATATAAAATCCAGGTCAGATCCCAATTATTACTGATATTAAATGAATAATTAGGATCTGACACCATTAATTATTATTTCCGGTCAATGCTTATTTCCTTTCGTGTGCCCCTGGTCGTGCGGTACGGTAACTGTTGTCGATTCAACAGTTGAGTTTCCGGAAGTGTCTGTGCATTCAAGCGTAATGGTATATTCCCTGCCATGACCATAACCGAAGCGTTTGCTCCTCAGGTTTGCAGTTAAATCGCCAGTGATTTTGGTATCAGTGGCATCATGTGATTCATTACTTTTAATTGAAGTAATAGTACAAACCGGTGCTCTGTCACAGGTATCAATAACTGTAAAGCTAACTTGAACGGGTACCATTTTTCCATTCGGTGGCCAAAGAATATTCGGTGTTGTATCAAGGATTGTGATAACCGGCGGTGTTGTATCCCTTACTGTTACATCGAACATGCACTGGCCTACATTTTTAAGCGCGTCTTCAGCTTTACACGCTACTGTGTTGGTTTCTCCCAGTGTAAAGATGTCCCCGGATGTTGGGTTGCATGTTGGAATCAGGCTGCCTTCGCAAGCGTCATTTGCTGCGGCTTCAAAATTAACGACCGCACCTGCTGGTCCTGTACACTCAGCAACAATATTCTCCGGGCAGCTAACAACTGGAGGCGCAGTGTCATAATTCAGCGTAACTTTTATGTCCTCTTTTTTCTCGTAATAATTTTTCCTGCTGCTGGGGTCTTTACCTTTGTCGATATAGAGGGAAAAAATATTTTCGCTGCCTAAGGTCAGACCATTGCTTATCAAATCCTTAACCGGCATGGAGGCAAGCAGATCGTTTTCATTTAATAATTGACCATAGTGGTTTTGTTTTCGTGGTATCACTGTCTTGTCATTCAGGTACCATTCCCATGTTGTTTCATGCATTTCGTTGCCATCATACTTATAGTGAGATTCATTAATCGGTAACCTAGGTATTGGGCGAGATAAACTCGCGTCAAATTCAATAGCAGTATCTGGTGATGCGCATGATGTGCTAAGTGACTTATTGCCATCCTGATCAATATCCATATCATCATAACCAACAGACAGCCTGGCATCTGCTAAGGTTTGGAATCTCCATCTGGCGTCTTTCTCTATGTGTTTATTAGCCCGACCCATGCCATCATGCTGCAAGGTATAATA
>Ga0316206_1001262_pt1 | contig 23910 bp, 29 predicted proteins | sample 6monthpyrite_MG_FD_204942 | JGI IMG/M metagenome (GOLD analysis project Ga0316206, IMG submission 204942) | Microbial mat bacterial communities from mineral coupon in-situ incubated in ocean water Damariscotta River, Maine, United States -... | ecosystem: Environmental > Aquatic > Marine >... | reverse complement strand
TTGCTTTTCTCCAGTTGCCGCCACTAATCTGTGGACAAGCATTGTTAGAAAAATTGTTATTGTGGTAGGCTCCAGAAAAAATATTCTAGAGCTTCCCGCAAGTAGTCAAAGACTTAGGCTTCTGCTACAGCAGTCTGTCCTACGATTGACTCATCCTCTACATCCATGATGCCAAATTCCATCAGCAATTCTTCCAGCTCATCCATAGTGATCGGCGTAGGAATATTGAGATTTTTGTTCTCAATTATCTTACCTGCCAGGGTGCGATATTCAGCAGCCTGCGCACAGGTTGGGTCATATTCAATCACTGTCATACGACGTATTTCTGCACGTTGAACAATATTGTCACGTGGCACGAAGTGAATCATCGTAGTACCTAAACGTTCTGCCAGAGCCATGATTAATTCATCTTCACGATCAGTTTCACGAGAGTTACAGATCAGACCGGCTAAACGAACACTTCCAGAGTTGGCGTATTTCACAATACCCTTAGAGATGTTATTAGCGGCGTACATCGCCATCATTTCACCTGAACACACAATGTAGATTTCCTGTGCCTTGTTTTCACGAATAGGCATTGCGAAACCACCGCAAACAACATCACCTAATACGTCATAAAAAACAAAATCCAGGTCTTCTTCGTATGCGCCTTCTTCTTCAAGAAAGTTAATCGCCGTGATAACACCGCGACCAGCACAACCAACACCTGGCTCAGGGCCACCTGATTCAACACATTTGATATCGCGATAACCAACTTTCAGCACATCTTCCAGCTCAAGATCTTCAACCGTGCCTGCTTCGGCGGCCATTTCCATAATAGTGTTCTGCGCCTTAGCGTGAAGGATCAGACGAGTAGAATCAGCTTTTGGATCACAGCCAACGATCATGACTTTTTTACCGAGCTCGGCTATACCTGCTACCAGATTCTGGGTCGTGGTAGACTTACCGATACCACCTTTACCGTAAATTGCACATTGACGCATTGCCATGGTTTTCTCCTTTAAGGGATGAATTGCGAAACCGGCCTGTTTGAACGAGTTCCGCTTATTTAAAAAAATTAACCTCACAAGTCATTGAGCAAAGCCCGTGCCAAACACAAGGTTAATTTATAAGTTATTGTTTTTTATATAAATATTGCCAATATTTAGATGTATTTATTTGGTGGCATTAACAACAAAGCAGCAAACTTATGTATGATAAACAACAACAAAGATGACAATTCTGTAGCCATGAAACCCAGCCTGCCGCCATTTGCCCACTTGCCCATCAACCGCTGTAACCTGCCACCGGTCATCGTCGGTAGCCTGAGTTTTCAGCATCACCCCACCGCACTACATATTGACGGTATAGATGAACTACATAAGTCATTATTCAGAGGTTTAGATATCAGGCAGACGCATAAACAACGTGCCAACTATTTTATGGATTACATGATTGTGCATTTCAGAATGGAAAATCTGGAAGATGCCGGTCTGATGAGTGGCGATAAAAACAAACGCAGTAAAGCTGATTATTTACGCATTTTACGTGGCTGGTTATTTGATACCGACAGCAGAGAAGCCGCGGTATTAAAAAGCTGGGTTGAATCCCGCTTTGATTTACTAACCCGTTATCATAAAGGTGAGCTGACAGATTTCAGTGGCAAAAACTATCAACTTTATCTACAGGAAAGATCCAGTGGCCTCTATGCCACCAATGCATTAGAAGCCCAGATTGATCTGTTATACAGTTATTGCCAGTATGAACTGGCATTAAAGCATGAACAATATCAGCACCTGCCACTGTATCGTGGCGTTAATAAAATTGACAGTTATGAAATACTCAAGCGGCATGATAAAAACCAGGCCGTTGTATTAATGAACAACATTAATTCCTTTACCCGAAACCGGGAACGTGCCGATGAATTTGGTGATTACATATTAGAAGCCGATATTCCCTGGCAGAAGGTTTTATTTTACTCCAACCTGTTACCTGGACTGTTTAGTGGTGAAGACGAGGTACTAGTTATCGGTGGTGTTTATGAAGTAAAGATTATTTTTTAGATAATTAGGGGATGCTTTACTTGGGGATGGACCGCCGCATTTTGGCGGTCTTTCCCCGAGGGAGATGTGCCACAGCAGTACACAAAACATCGAGTAAATAAAAACTGATAAACAACCGCTACTGGCTATAAGCAACCAAAACGCCAATACTTATTGCTCACAATCCAAACAATCACACCATGTCGCATTTGCTACAAAACTCAGGTTTTGTCACTTCTACTACTTCTTTTTTACCAATAATCAATAACTTATAGATGGCTCGGTTATTGCAGTTAGATAACTATAGAAAATAACTCAACCCCGGACTCCACTATGACAACATTTAATTTTGATTCGATTATTACAGGTATGACAGAAGGAAAAATTGTTCCCTACCTTGGGCCTGGCGTATTAAAAGGTGTGATCCATTCAGAAACCGGTGCCAATATTCCTGCTGATAGTGATAGTTTAATTCTGGCAATGAATGCGGGTAAACCTATGGCCCCACGACTCATGTATGAGTTCCCGCGGGCGGCTATGGATATGGAATTAAAAAAAGGCCGTAACTTTGTAAACAAGTTTCTGGATGATACCTATAGTGACAATGGCTGGTCTCGTTCATTGTTTCATGGATGGCTTGAAACCATTAAGCCGCAGTATGTTATTGATGTGAACCGCGATTGTCAGTTACAGGACAGTTATGCCGATACACCGCATATTCTTATACGCGGGATTTCACGTATTGCAGGTACAGATTATCGCTTCACCTTACATCAATACGATGGCAGCTGTTACAAAGAAGTCAGTGTCGAAGACGCCGATGCCAGTTTACCCATGTTATTTAAACCGATGGGTAGCCCGCTACCAGATGCTACTTATATTGCTTCTGATGCAGATTATGTGGATTACATTACTGAACTCATGGGCGGCTTTGGCCTGCCTGTTTTTCTTAAAGAATATCGCAAAAATAAACAGTATTTTTTCATTGGCCTGCCGATGACCCGTGATACTGAACGCATGGTTCTATCTGACATTATCTATGCCTCAGATAAACCCGCGGGCTGGGCATTAATTGAAGAGCCCAATAATAAAGAACGGCGTTATTGTGCAAAAATGAATATCGAGATTATTGAAGCCAGTGTCACCGATTTTTTAAACGCAGTGGGCATTTCTACACCTGCAGAAATACCTGTTGAAGAAAAACAAAGTGTAGGAGCCTGAACATGGCGAAACTGTTTATACGTTGCATGGGTAAAACGGCATGTCGTGAAGATGAATCTCAATGTCGAACCTGCGGTCGCAGTCTGGATGAAATATATACCACCAGAACACTGGTGGATAATATGGTTAAATTTGCAGAGCAAATGGGTTATGAGAACAGTGATGCTTTTTTCGAATATATTTCTGACAAAGCCGCCAAAAAATCAAGCTTTTTACAACAAAAGGCAAGTAGCAATATAGAAACGGTGAAGCATGAATATCATTGAATGGGATGATGCCAGTTTTTTATTAGGCATTACAATCATGGATGATACCCATCGGGAATTTGTCAGTCTGCTTAATGAATCATTATCATCTGATGATAATGATTTTGCCGATCTGTTCGATCAATTAATTGAACATACACGGCAGCATTTTCAGCGCGAAGAAGAATTAATGACTAAGTACCACTTCCCTGCCTATGCAGAACATAAAGACGAGCATCAACGGGTACTCGGTGAGCTTGATCAGTTTAAGAAACGTGTAGATAAAGGACTGATTGCTTTTGGTCGCAACTATATAAAAGATCGTATGCCAGAATGGTTTCGTTTACATGCGGCGTCAATGGATAGTGCGCTGGCAGCACATCTAAAAAATTGCATGCTAGCTTCAACCTAAATTAATCAGTTGAACATAAATAGTAGGTCGTATGAAGTCATTTATTAAATTAATTGAAATCTGGACACCCACGAAGGATAGAAAAAAACTGACTCTGGGTGATAGCTACTATGACGATTACGTTGACTTTTATAATCAAAGCCAGAATATTTCTTTTGCTTATAATGAAGGATTACCAGGCACTGCCTGGGCCCAGTCTAGCCCGATTATCATTACTGACCTGGAGCACTCCTGTTTTGCCCGAAAAAAAGCAGCTCAACAATCTGGCATCACATGTGCCGTAGCTCTGCCCATATTTTCTGGCCAGTTTCTGTTATCGGTTATCGTTATCCTGTGCGGTGATGATGATGAGCTTGCCGGTGCGATTGAGGTGTGGGGAACAAAACAAGAGAGGCCCGATGAGTTGCATCTTGTGGATGGTTATTATGGCTCACTGGAAAAGTTTGAATGGATTAGCCGTCATATTAACTTTCAGAAAGGTTCCGGGTTACCGGGCACCATCTGGGATTATCGTATCCCACAAATTATCGCAGACATGACTTCTTCCGAATCTTTTCTGCGAGCCAGTAATGCATCATTGGAAGGTATTAGCACAGCTTTTGGTATACCTTTTCTTTATGATGATCAACATGAATTTGTGTTGACGTTTTTATCTGCCAGAGGTGCACCTGTCGCACAGCGTTTTGAAATATGGTTGCCCGATAGAGCTTATGATCACTTTTCATTATTTAGTGGTCACAGTGAAATTCCCGGCGATGTATTTACATTCAATGAAGTTAAAAAGGGCCAGGGGTTAATTGGTCAGGTCTGGTTAACCGGTTGCCCGTCCATTAGCCATAATCCTGCAGAAGATAGTTATATAAACAAAAATGCAATGCTTGAAAATATTAAGGCCAGTGTCGCCATTCCAGTTATAGAAGATGGTGCACTTAAAGCGATTGTCTCTTTTACCTTATAAGTTCGATCTCATCACAAGATATAACCGTTTCTCCTGATTCATAATTCATCCAGGATTATAAACCCGTTTAATTTTCATCAATAATTATGGATAATGTTTGCAAAATTATCCTTGCTGGTTATTTGAATGTTTCAATATAGCCTCTGCCTTTGCACCCAGGTACACATAGATACCAAGCCCCACAAGCAAACCGACTGATGCTGCCATCATAGCTACTGCATTTTGCAAATATTCAGGTGAACCAGGAACTTACTTCCACATCCGCAGAAGATATACATAGCTTATGGTCAGTTCATGGATGTATTTTTATATTCTCGATATTTTCAATTGTACTGATGTAATTCATTTCAATACTCCTGAACTTATGTCTTTATAGACAACGCACTATTATCAAGCCAAAATAAAAATCAATAAATTCAGTTTTTAGCACCCGTTAATGCAAAAAAATATGATTAATACTTTTTCTTACCATATTTTTTATAACATTGTTTGCCGCGAGATTTACCTACCATGGTTAATTCTAACTGGGCCAATCCACCTTCTTCTGGGGTTACAAAACTGACATCGTCACCCTCACCAGACCAACCTTCAGCTACGCTTCCACCTGCAGCAATTCCAATTGCAAATAATCCACCAGCAGCGGCATTAATATCGTACATAGAATCGTAGCTCAATGGAATGTCTATAATCATTCCATCATTTGCAGGCGAATGGCGAACTTTAAAATTACCATAAATTCTGCCTTTTGAAAGATCAGATTTTGCATTTATGTAATCAGAAATATCCCAAACAGGTTTCAGTAGTTGCGGTATGTCACCAACATCATATAAAACAAATAAGAATGGCGGTGCAGTAGGGCCAATATTTCGCATGGCAGTTCGAACCTTGAGTTGAAGCTTTCCAAATATTACTGGTGCACAGAACGAAGGCAATTTAAATAAAAGAAATGATGCTCCAACTTCACCTGCATCTGAATCTATTCCAATAGTATGAGTTACCGGCTTACCACCTTCAGTTATTATAATACCTGCGCTATCAACAGCTGCTTCTAGCTGCCCCCAGTTACTGGCTTCGATACTAGTGGCATTTATACACCTATATGCATTTGCTAACGGCACATCTATAAGTAAAAAAAGCACAATTAATTCAATGATCTTATTCATAACCATACTCCCTTCAATTGATTGTTTATTTACAACATTTCACTATGTAACAGCGCCTTACTAAACATGTTCTAATGGAGAAAATACAATCTCGCACTATCACTTGCGATCTTTCATTAATTAAGAAATCTGAATAGTTAGAATTATATGAATTAAAGCAAGAAAAACCACAAATACGCATTAAATATTATGTATTAGCGAACCCTGGCTTCATATGATATGCATCAATATCAAAGAGATTTTTATTCTCAGTGTAAGTATTTGTGCAAAAACCTGTAAGATAGCCTGCCCAATGCCTACAATCTTTATAATCTACCCAGGATTTTCATCCGACAGAGATGTTAGAATTAATCAAGCTGACGGAACAGCAATGATTACTTATGGTGCTTTTTGTTCATAGTACTTGATGGTGAGTACCCAGGGGAACGACTCTTTTATTTATATAAAAGTAGTGCAACAGATCCTGTTTGGAGAAGCAAACAGAATCTGTTTAAAGGAGCCAGACAGTTTTAATCTCGCTTGTGTTTTCGACCCTTATAATGAATTTTTTTACAAGGGTTCTTGCCATGATGTCGCCCTATTGTGGGCACTAAAGTAAATACTAATTGGGCAACGCCTCCGGTGTCTGGCATATTAAACAACACAGATTCGCTCTCTACTGCCCAGCCTCCTTCACCCGGTCCAATACCAATTGCAAAGTTTCCGCCAGCCGCTGTATTGACATCGTATATCGCATCATAGGTCAGTGGAACCTCAATAATTTTACCATCATCTACTGGTGAATGTAGTACTGAAAAGTTGCCATACCTCCTACCAAACAGTAAATCAGTTTTAGCAGTTTGCCATTCCACTAGATCCCAAAGTGGTTGTTGCAAAAGAGATATGTCAGTGACATCATTTAAAACAAGTGGAAATACCGGCATGTCGGCTGGATCACCACTGATTGAGTGAGCACTATCCACCTGGAGGCGAAGCTTGCCGAATAATACGGGTGTCGGGAAGGACGGCAAATTAAAAACAATATTAAGAAGGACCAAAATAACCCGCATCTGTATGTATTCCAACTCCTCCTTCTACTGGCTTAAGTCCTCTCAGAATCATACTGTCAGCTGTATCCGTCGCTGGTATGACACCTGCCCATTCATTTGCGTTGACAACACATGTATTTAGCTTTGGTTTTTTTGCATGAACTAGTGGTACGGTTATAAATATTACACAGCTAACTAAGATAATAATTTTTTTCATAACTTATCTCCTTTGACATTTTTTTTAAATAATCCGCATTAGTTAATAAAAACACCTTTTCAAACCATAGTCAAACCAAAATATCCTAAATTACCACCGCCTTCCCTCTGCCCATAATTGCTTCTAACCAGTTACTTACACTGTTTCGCCAACTCACATCACCAGAATTTAGAGCTTACCCTTTTGTTTCTATATAACAGACGAACAGCATCCTGTGTACAAATTACATACCGCGAAAAACCGAACAACGTTTAAACACATCAATTGTTGGCAACAAGTGCTTTTGCTGGCAAAACTTAAGCTCTAGTTTTATTAGAGCTTTGATCTTTTTCGAAATTTTCACGGCTACAGACTCTACGCCTGTTGATGAGTGAGGTGAGTACTCATTTTCTTTTTCGCAATACTGATGGGTGCAAGCAGCAGTAATTCTTCTGCCTGTTTGATACACATATCAGCAATGTTTTTATCAAGTTTTTTTAACCATCTTTCAGGTATGCTTTTAATGCCGTAACAGGCACCTGCCAGCATCCCGGCGATAGCACCTGTGGTATCAGCATCACCACCTCTGTTAACGACCTTAATCAAACAGGACTCAAAACTATCTGATGAATAAAAACATTGCATAACCGTCTGTAATGTTTCGACAATAAACCCACTGGGGTTGTAAATTTCTTTAGTATCGTAATGTTATTTTGGATTGTGCTCGACAAACTTAAGACTTGATTTTTCCAGTTCATTTCTGCCATAACCATTAAGTGCCATTTGCACCAGATGAATAATATATTCAGTGCCTGCATCAGAAAAATCACAATGGTGAGTGATATGTGACTGAAGACGTGAAGCTGCGATGACAGTGTCGTGATCATGACCCATTGTGGCCAGTGCAATGGGCAGTGTGCGCATACAGGCACCATTACCTGCATTAAATTCACTTTTGGGAACCGAGGTCTCACCATGGTTACGATAATAAACAATGCCACGACGCACAGTGTTACCAATATCGATTGGCTTGGTACGCATCCATTGACTAAAGGCTTCTGCTATCGCCACAGCATTCACTCGTTGCATAGATAACAGTGCAAAGCCCAGCGCCAGACTCATCTCTGTATCATCGGTAACCTTACCCGGCTTAAGATTTAACCAGCCACCGCCGATAATATCTTTATGCACCGTATGAGCTGCTTTAATTTCATTCGGTGTCATGAATTCCACTGTCGCACCCAGTGCATCACCAATGGCTAATCCTAAATAGGCGCCTCTGGCTTTGTCTTGAACTGACTGACTCAATGGCATTATCATGATTATTCTTCAGAAGCAAAACAGTTAGCGTAATCGGCGCAGACTTCGCATGAAGGTGCGCGGCAGGTGTAAATGCCTTCAGTAATACATAATTGCTTATAAAAAAACTTTTTCCATTTCATATTCTTTATATTGAGTAGCGCAAGCTCAGGGAAGTTACACATTAACAAATCACTCAACTGACTACGCGACCATAACCCCATGTCTTGCCAGAGATGATCCTGCCCCTGACACGCGGTGGCGACAATATGTGCCATCCAGACTTCAGACTCTGAACTCTCGGCTCGATAAGTAAGTAATAATTTCACTAACTCGGCAGCTTCGTCGAAACGCTGTTCATCTTTAGCGCGCATGGGCAGCAGCAGTGATGACTGATCCAGTCTAGGGAAATGGTATGCTAACAGTTCGGAAAATACCTCATCACCCAGACCAAAATCATCGGGCATAACCCCCCGCTCCATCTGCCAGCTTGCAAGCATGGAGGCATAGGTTTTATCATTGGGCTGACCACCGGCATACAACATAATACGTTGATATTCTTCTTCCAGTGATCCAGGTTTTGTTTTTGCTAACATGCTTAAACCTTCAAAAAAAAATTTAACTCAACTAAATCATCAAACCATTATCGATACTCACTGTCATTACGAGAAACTCAGTAACGAAGCAATCTCGCTTTTAAACCCGAGATTGCTCGGCAAAATCTCCTGCATTTCTCTAATGACCTACATCCATGTAATCCTCACGCTGCCATTGCAATGACTGCATGTTATCAATACTCAACCAGCACATCTTCATCGCGGGGTATAAACTGACAGGCAAGACGCCATTCGCTTGGTAGATCATCAACGATGAGTTGTTCCATTTCTGCCTTACTCAGTTTGCCGATTTCCAGTAATACGGCTTTTTCTTTTTCAGTCAGGTGATACCCCATTCTTGGTTTGTCTTTGTCAACACTGGTAACGTGAATTGCACAACTACCGCATTCACCGTTTTCACAACTGAAGTCAATAGGTATTTTATTGGTTTTTGCAATTTTCAATACCGTTTCCGTATGACTACCCGCAACGGCATAGACGGTTTTATCTTTATAATCGGGACTCGAGAAATTAATTAATGCCATGATACTTATACTCCTATAATTAAGCCGGTTTGACGGTTACGTCACCCAGTATTTGAGCCTGACAGGCCAGCCGCTGATGCCGACCCGCCATGTTTTCACGTAATACCTTATCTTCCAGTACTGAAGGTTCACTGAGATTATCCCAGCCTTCTGTTATTTCCATCATGCAGGTACCACAATCACATTCACGACAACCATAAATGATGCCGGAACCTACTTTTTCTGATACTTCGATTACACGTGTGCCCGCAGGTACATTAACGGTAAGTTCAATATCTTCAAATGTTACTTTTGCTTTTGCCATTTTGTTTCTCCAAAAATTAAAATAAAAACCTTAGAGTTCTGCTAACTCCAGTACTTTTCCCTGCTGCTTACTTTTACCAACAAGAAATGAAGAGATTTCCTTACCGAATTCCTTACACTGTTCGAGTTCTTCATCGGTGGGTATCAATTTAATTCGCACACCCTCTATCGGCACTCGCATTTTCAATCCACGCATGCGGTCTTCAACCATCTGTATTGCTTCACCACTCCAGCCGTAAGAGCCAAACGCTGCGCCGAGTTTCCCTCTGAGATTGACCACCACCAGTGATGAAAGTAAATCCCACACGGGCTTCACTGCATCGCCGTTAATCGTTGGTGAACCAAACATAATGCCATCGGCTTCTTCAATAAGATCAACGAAGGGTTCTGTTTCACCCCCCTGCAAGTCGTATAGAGATACGCGCACACCCTCCACCTGATCTGTGCCGGCATAAATAGCTTCAGCCATACGCGCAGTATTACCATAGGAACTCATGTAAAAAATAATCAGTGATTTTTCATTGTGTGCCAGCTCGCCACTCAAACTGGACGTAGATAGTTCACGATAATGCGTAACATAACGTCGTGGTCTGTCACGCAAAATAGGCCCATGAGCGGGTGTTATCATTTTTAATGATAAAGGCTCGATTAAATCCAGAGCTTGCAGTACCCAATTTTTAAAAGGCCGCATAATATGGGCATAGTAATAATCGAATGAAAAACGGAAATCACCGACCTTATCGTTGAATAAACGTGCATCACAAAAATGGCATCCGAATACATCACCAGAAAATAAAATTTCCCGCTCTAACAAATAAGTGCACTGGGTATCTGGCCAGTGCAGGAAAGGCGTATTGAAAAATTGCAAGGTACAGTTACCCAGGCTTAACGAATCACCGGTTTGAACCGCCGTATAATTTAGCGTTTCACGACTATCTTTTAGCAAAGCCTTAAGCATGCTTTGTGCACGTTGCGAAATACACACCTGGGCCTGGGGTGCACGTTTAAGTAATTCTGGCAAGGCACCTGTGTGATCTGGCTCCAGATGATTAAGTACAATGTATTTTATTCGACTGTATTCAGTAACCGATTCCAGTCGTTGAAAAAACTCATCAGAAAATTCTTCTTTAACGGTATCAATAACCGCCACACCTTCATCGCCTTCAACCAGGTAAGCATTGTAAGTAGTGCCATTTGCAGTACTTAAAATGATATCGAATGTGCGTAACCCCGGGTCGAGCGCACCGACCCAATAGACGCCATCATCCAGCTGGACAGCCTTGCCTTGCATCAGGTTAAGATTGATTGAACTGCTCATTAACACTCACCATTAAGGCTAGCTACCCTACAAATTGCAGCTATGACCTGTTTTTTGTGGACAACTTTCCATGACTACTTTCTAGGACAACTTTCAAGGTCATCTTTATTTGAAATACCCGTGAGGCCAATCCATTGATCGACCATATTCACATCAAAACCAACCCAGCACTCATCACCAACACGCATCAGCGGTCGGCGTATTAAAACAGGATTTTCTATCATTAAATCCAGTGCAACTTCTTCACTCAATTCGGATGGATCCAGTTTGCCGGAGCTAATCTCCGGTGCACTTGTGTTAAACCACATGGTCACAGACATAAAATCAAAATAATCCAGTAACTTTTCCCGACTCCAGTTTTCTGTTAACAGGTTTCTACTTTCAACTCTATGACCGGCAGCCGCTAATAACTTTTTCTGTTTCGTATTATTAATGCAGCCGGGTTTTTCGTAGAAAATAATATCAACCATGTACTAATCCACATTTCCAGATTGATGTGTTTCTAGACTCAGTTCAAGATAAGCACCGTGGCGTGACCATGCACGGTATGACACATTACGACCTGCAGGTTTTGCCCTGAACTTTTCCCAACTATAATGCAGGCTGGATTTAGATAATAACCAGTTCATTAATATTGATTCCAAACGACCTGTCGCGCTCGACTCAATAACCGGCAGTTGTTCATAACACTGGGCTTTCGTTAATAACATTCCCATCATCGTCTCCTTAACGTGACTGAATTTCAGCCAACGCGGCCTGCATACGTTCCGGTGGAATACCGGTTAATGAACCCGGTGGATTTGCCACCTCTTCAAAACCATTTAAAATCGCACCCTCAACCGGGCAAATACTGGCACACTGAGAATCTGCAAAATCCCCTTCACACTCGGTACATTTTCTCTGGTCAACCATAAAATGCAGTTCGCCCTGGTAAATAGCCTCACTTGGACATGCCATTGAACAGGCATGACAACTAACACAACTTTCAACAATAGAATAAGCCATATGAATTCTCCTTATGCGGTTGCCAGTTGTTGATCGGCAGGCATGTCATCCAGTTTGCCGCTCTCTGCCATTTCTTTATAAACGGCAGTCACCGCTTCTTCGATAGGTTCCATTGCATGTTCGCCAGTGGGTTGAATACCCGCTTCTTCGAGCATGCCCCAGGGTTCGAAACCAATCTTTGAACACAACACGGCTTCACAGCCTTCGAGAGTTTTAATAATTTGTTGCAGTATCGGCACGCCGTCATCATCATTGCCGGCACAATATAATTCGACTTTGCGATGACTAACAAAACGCACATCGGTAGGTGAAGCTTCATAAATAAGAAATTCTGTCGCATGACCAAAGTGCTGATTAATCACACCACCACCGGAAGTAGCAATCGCCATTAACACAGGACGTGTATCTTTCTGTTTCAAACCACCCAGCGTGACTAGTACTTCATCTGGTTTATCCATTTTTGCTTTCAGTTGCGCTTCAATAGCATCATGAATAACTTTACGTTTCACCATTGCGGCATCGTAATCTATATCCATCAGTTCTACTTTTTCCATAGTGAACTCATCACCACGATCTTCACCGAGTAAACCAACCGCATCGGCTCGACACTGACGACAGTGACGCATCATATTCATATCACCGGCACAACTATCCTGCAGTTCCATTAGTTCATCATTGGTAGGCCCACGTTGACCCATGACACCGTAAAAAGTACCGTGCTCGGCTTCTGCAATCAGCGGCATAACGTTATGTAAAAATGCGCCTTTTGCTTTAACGATTTTACTGACTTCTTCCAGGTGCTTATCATTCACACCGGGAATCATCACTGAATTAACTTTTACTAGCACACCACGCTCGACCAGCATGGCTAAACCTTTCTGTTGCTGCTCAATTAAAATTTTTGCGCCTTTCTTGCCTTTAATGCGACGATTATTCCAGAAGATCCACGGGTAAATCTTCGCTCCGATTTCAGGATCAACACAGTTAATGGTCATGGTGACGTGATCGATATTGTGTTTACACAATTCATCCACATGCTCGGGCAATGACAAGCCATTGGTTGAAACACAGAGTTTGATGTCTGGCGCTTTTTCAGTTAACTGTTGAAAAGTCGAAAAGGTACGTTCAGGATTAGCCAGAGGATCACCTGGGCCAGCGATTCCCAGAACTGTCATTTGTGGAATTTCAGCGGCCACCGCCATAACCTTTTTAACCGCCTGATCAGGCGTTAATAATTCAGATACCACACCGGGACGCGATTCGTTAGAACAGTCGTATTTGCGATTACAGTAATGACACTGAATATTACAGGCCGGCGCAACCGCCACATGCATACGCGCAAAATGATGATGGGCTTCTTCTGAATAACAGGGATGATTAAATACTTTCTGTCTGATTTCTTCAGGCAGATGAGTCAACTGGTCATCAGTGCTACCGCAACTACCCGATGAACAACCCTCTTCTGTTACTTGTGTTTCGTTTAGTACTGTTAATTCCATCATGTTTCTCCTGCAGGTTCGCATCCCAGGGGGGGAATATTTATAGTTGAACAGGTTTCTGGTTAATCAATTGCAAATGGCGTGCCTAATAGACAGAATTTTTATAAGTAGCTGGTTTATAAAGAATTATTTATTTTAAGAAGAGCCTGGAAGCAGACCTGTGTTATAAACATTACATAGATTTGTGACAGGGCTGTGGGTAATGCTACAAGTGAAAACGAATTATTTACTCGGTATGACGATGCTGTTAATTATTTTAATTGATGTTGATAGCTTATATAAAACAATCCAGAAGACGATTAAAATGAATCGAGGGCTCGACTCACATTTGACTCAAGCACCTCGAATATAAGATCTCTCCGCTACGTCCAGAGTGGCAGGTTATTAAATTTGCTGTACCTTAATATTCAAAGTCTGAATACGATAAGCAATCTGTCTAGGCGTTAATCCCAACAATCTCGCCGCCTTCGCCTGCACCCATCCCGCCTGTTCGAGTGCGGCGATGACACGTTCTCGATCATCCAGATCTGGATCATTTAAATCGACACTCATTTTGGGTCGGCTGATTTCTGCTGATGACTGATTGCCTTCCAGTCCAGCAAGATTAATGACATCACGATCTATGTGTCCGTCTTCACACATAATAGAGGCTCGTTCCAGACAGTTTTCAAGTTCACGAACATTACCCGGCCAGTCGTGGCACATAAGTAAACGTATAGCACTGTCCATAATGGTTAACGGTCTGCCCTGATTGAGAGAAATTTTTTCTACCAGAAAACTGGCAAGATCCGGTATATCTTCAACCCGTTCGCGCAATGATGGCATGTTGATCGGCATGACATTAAGACGATAATAAAGGTCTTCACGGAAATCACCTTGCTCAACTTCTGCTTCAAGGTCACGATTGGTTGCGGCAATCACACGCACATCTACTTTAAGTGTTTTCAGACCACCGATGCGTTCAAATTCCCCTTCCTGTAAAACACGCAGTAACTTGGCCTGGAAGGCAGGGGATATTTCACCAATTTCATCAAGAAATAAAGTGCCGCCATCGGCCTGTTCAAAACGACCTTTGCGTTGGCTTATCGCGCCGGTAAAAGCGCCCTTCTCATGGCCGAATAATTCAGACTCCAGTAAATTATCTGGCAGGGCTGCACAGTTTAATTTAACAAAACAGGTATTGGCTCTCGGCGAATTATAATGAATAGCATTGGCGATGAGTTCTTTACCGGTACCCGACTCACCACGAATTAATACGGTGGTAGTCCATTTAGCCACCTGGCGAACCTGATCGAACACATGACGCATAACCGGTGTATGACCGACAATACTATCGAAGCCATATTCAGCCTTGATTTCTCGAAGCAATGTGTCACGTTCATCTTCCAGTTCACGGCGCTCTTTTACCACCATGCGCGACAGACTGACACTCTGGCCAACCAGGTGGGCGAGCATTTCCAGAAAACGCGCCTGCTCTTCCAGTAACTCACCACCGGAAGGTGGTTGTGCAATAAAAACACCGATGGTTTCGGTTGAATCAACTTTTATCGGCACACCAATTAATGGTAGCTCTGTATCATAAACGCCCAGCCTGCCCAGGAACCGCGGCTCATCGACCAGACGTTGCACGACTAATGGTTCGGAGCTTTTCATGATGATACTCACCAGTCCTTCACCGGCCTGGTAGCGTACCGATTTTATCGGTATGTTTCCGTCATTATCATGTACTGCATAGACCATCAGTTCATCACTATCTTCATCAAGAAGACTGACCATGCCATTAAACAAACGCCCCTGATCATGCAGAATTTTAAGCACTTCTGCCATGGTTTTCTCAAGATCAATGGATTTACTCAACACCTGACTTACCTGATACAGGGTTTCCAGCTCTGCCTGCACAAGAAAAAAACGCGCTGCATCTTTTTGATCTATAGTAACCGTATTATTCACAAAGAATCCTCCTTGTTTAACAGTTGAGGAGAATTAATCGGTAGTCGTACCTGAATACTACAACCACCTTGAAAATGTGGATCGATGTCAATCGTACCGTGGTGTTTCTGTACCATCTCCATTGCAATGGTTAATCCCATTCCTGGTCGTCCTTTAATATGCTTCCAGTCAGAAAAGAAGGGTTCAAAAGTTGAATGCCTTTTATTTTCTGCAATCCCCGGCCCGGTATCACGTATGACGATTTCTACATCATTAGCGTAACTACGGGTCTGTATGGATATTTCACGACGAGTACAACCGGGCTCATCAAGTGCATCAATGGCATTATCCAGAAGCTGTTTGAACAGGGTACGTAGTGCATAACAACGTCCGATAATATTGGGTAACTCTGCTTCGGGATCCCAGTCCACCAGCACACTTTTTTCCAGCAAACGGTGTATCGATAAATCAATAACATCCTTGATAACTTCATTCATATTAAGCGGTGTTATGGCTTCTTTATCTTCCGCCGGCAACGACTGCTGCAAACTTTCCAGTACCTGTTGACCGGATTTAATGACATCGAATAAAGCTGACTGAAATGGATTGGCATCACTGTTTTTTCCCTGGCGGCGCTCCATCATACCGACCACAGCTGATGCCATATTCAGCGGTGCCTGCAACTGGTAAATAGCACCGGATAAAGTTTCACGCATGCCATGCACCAATTGCTGTTCAGCCATCAAGGCGCGTAGTGCATTGGTTTTAATCTGGTTCTGTTGGCGTTTTTGCTGAGTAATATCGTTAGCCACCAGTAACAGGCAACACTCTTCGTTATTGTTGAAATATTCGTCAGCGGCAAATTTTCTTTCATCCACCCAGACACCGGAACAGGTAAACCAGCGGATTTCGATACCTTTGTCATTTTTAAAACTGACCTCCTGATTGTGAAAGTCCTGACGTTTGTCACAGGATATTTTTTTATCAAAGCTAATAACACTAGATAATGATTTTAGAAAAACACTGGCTGGCTCTACTCCATGCACTTCACCCATGAGTTTTTTATAATCATGATTATCGAGTATTACCTTGCCTTCATTATTTAATAAAACCATCACCACCGGTGCAGCATCAACAACTGATTCAATTAACACTTTCTGGTTACGAACACGCTGCTCAAGTTCATGTACTTCAGTCACATCTCGATGCAGTGCCAGGTAATAACTGGTTTTGCCAGCATCATCGAGAACCGGCGCAACAGTTAAATCCGCAAGATAACGCTCTCCATCTTTACGTTTATTAACCAGCACACCGTTCCAGGATTTCTGTTCCAGCAGTTGTTTCCATAATTTTTGATAAACTTCAATCGGTGTTACCTTGTAGGAAAGAATCGACTGATTCTCTCCTACCACCTCATCGGGTTGATAACCGGTGAGCTTTTCAAAGGCCTGATTAACATAAAGAATCTGAGCACTGGTATTGCTAATCGAAATAGCCACAGCAGACTGTTCAACCGCTTCAAGAAAAACAAGTGGCGGCAAAATACCATCTTCGGTTTTTACCGTGCGCCCAAAAGCCTCGATCACACCTGCGGGGATATTTTTCGGCGGCGATGACAGAAAGGCACCCAGTGCTACCGCCATCTTTTCTTTTGTGCCAGTTGTATTATGTTCAGACAAATCAAACCACCAGTAGAAGTATTTAATAATCCAGATTTATTAATCCAGGTTTATTAATCCTGTCTGCAAGGTTCATACCCGAGTGATTTACTCGACTATTTTTGACTTATGATTAAATCGAATCAGGCGGATATTCAGGTCGAAAAATTTTGCCCGTGGCTGGAAATAAACACACTAAATTCAAGTAGATAGTAGCCAAACTAACTTATTCAAAAAAATTATTCGTTTAACACCTTTTAATAGGATTGATGATTGTTGTGTTTGCGACATAAAGATTCTGGCTTTAGAAAATTGTGCCCTTTACTACAATATTATCCGCACTAAAAGTGTGCGTATTATCGATAAAAGCCTGATTGTAGGCTCACTTATGCCGTATTGTCAGGGCTGGCATACTTGATGCAGAAAGCTAATTAACTTATTTCTTTTTAGCTTAATCGAGTTTGTCGTATGTCCGAATATTTACTGATACTACTGGCAACAGCACTGGTCAACAATGTTGTGCTGGTCAAGTTTCTTGGCCTGTGTCCTTTCATGGGGGTTTCCAACAAACTCGATTCAGCCCTGGGCATGGGTTTCGCCACGACTTTTGTTCTAACACTGGCTGCCGTTGCCAGCTGGTTGCTGGAACATTTTATTCTGTTACCACTCGACCTGGGTTTTCTGCGCATACTGACTTTCATTCTGGTTATTGCGGCTGTGGTTCAGTTTACTGAAATGGTGATACGAAAAATTTCACCGGCCCTGTATCAGGTGCTAGGTATTTTTCTTCCATTAATTACTACCAACTGCGCTGTTCTTGGTGTGGCTCTATTAAACATTCAGCAAGAACATACATTTTTACAAAGCCTGTTATACGGGTTTGGTTCTGCCATGGGTTTCACACTGGTGATGGTGGTATTTGCCGGCTTACGTGAACGTCTGGCACAAATGCAGGTACCGGCTGCTTTTTCCGGTGCACCGATTGGATTTATTGTTGCAAGTTTGTTATCGCTGGCCTTCATGGGTTTTACTGGTCTCACAAGCTAACAGGAGTAATCATGTTATCCGCCATTTTTATTCTGACCTTTCTTGGGCTGACACTGGGCCTGTTACTGGGCGTCGCCTCATCTTATTTTGCTGTTGAAAGTGATCCACTGGAACTTGAAATTGAAGCCATGTTACCCGGCTCTCAATGTGGTCAGTGTGGTTACCCGGGTTGCACACCGGCAGCCACTGCACTGGTTAAGGGTGAAGCTGATATTACTTTATGCCCACCCGGTGGACGCAGCCTGGCAGAAGAGCTGGCTGAAAGACTCGGTGTCAGTGTTGACTTATCAAACATGGAAGATAAAGAACCGGTCATTGCAAGAATACGTGAAGAACTTTGCATTGGCTGCACCAAATGTTTCAAGCGTTGCCCGACGGATGCCATAGTCGGTGGTCCTAAACAAATTCATGCGGTCATCAGTGATGCCTGCACCGGTTGTGAAAAATGTTTTGAAGTCTGTCCGACTGAATGCATTGATATGCGGCCTATTCCTAAAACACTAAAAGACTGGTACTGGCCAAAGCCGGCATTTGCCGCTTGAGGAATGAATTATGGGCCTGTCTGATATTAAACTTTTTAAAATACGCGGTGGTGTACATCCGTTTGAAAATAAACAGGCCACCGCTGGCAGTAAAATTATCAGCGTACCATTAGCCGATCGATTATATATTCCTTTGCAACAACACATTGGCGCACCGGCAGAACCGATTATCAAACGAGGTGATAAAGTCCTTAAAGGTCAGTTGCTGGCCAATAGCCAGGGTGCAATTTCTGCACCTGTACATGCGCCCACTTCAGGAAGAGTTATCGCCATAAAAAAATATCCGGCACCTCATCCATCCGGGCTACCGGTGCGTACCATAATTATTGAACCCGATGGTGAACAACGCTGGATAGATAGTTCATTTTCTTATCATGACCCCTTTAGCCTCGACCCGGATGAAATTTCTGCCCGGGTAGCGGCGGCTGGTATTGTCGGCATGGGCGGTGCTACCTTTCCTTCGGCAGTTAAATTAAATTTACGCAAACGTTTCAAGTTAAACCAGCTGGTTATTAATGCGGCAGAATGCGAACCCTATCTAACCTGTGATGATCAACTGATGCGCGAACATGCGGATGAAATTGTTGAAGGTATCCGCATCATGATGCATGCCCTGCAGGTTAAAAAAGCCACCGTTGCCATTGAAGCTAATAAACCGGAAGCCATTAAGACGATGGCAGCCGCCTGTGCAGATATTCCAGAAATAACGGTGGTAAAAGTACCGGTGCAGTATCCAATGGGTTCAGAAAAACATCTGGTGCAAACCTTAACCGGAAAAGAAACCCCGGCAAGAGCATTAACGGCAGACATTGGCATCGTGGTGCACAATGTTGCTACAGCACATGCGGTACAACAATGCATTCGATATGGCCTTCCACTGATTGATCGAGTAGTCACTGTCTCCGGTGGCGCAGTTAAAAAACCGGGTAATTTTTTAACACCCATTGGTACACCGGTATCTTTATTATTTGATATGGCCGATGGGTTTATTTCTGAACCCGCTCGCATTATTGGTGGTGGCCCCATGATGGGTCAGCCCTTGCCTGGAACACAGGTGCCTATCGTTAAAGGTAGCGGCGGACTTCTTGCACTGACAAAAGATGAAATTGCAGAAAAACAGGCCATGCCCTGTATTCGTTGTGGCGGTTGTGTCACTGTCTGTCCCTGTGGTTTGTTGCCACTGGAAATGGCGATACGGGCAAGAAATAATCAACTGGATGCTGCCGTTGATTTTGGTTTAATGGACTGCATTGCCTGCGGTTCCTGTTCTTATGTATGTCCTTCACATATTCCACTGGTACAGTATTTTAATTTTGCCAAAGGTGCATTAACTGAAAAGCAACGGGCTAAACATAAACAGGAAGAAACCCGTCGCCTGGCAGAATCGCGTAACATTCGAATGGAAGCCCAGGCCAAAGCCAAACGGGAAGCCATGGTAAAACGCAAGGCTGAAATGGCCGCAAAAAAAGCACAACAGGCAAAAGAAAAAAACCATAAGGAGGCCAGTGCATGACAGCCTCTCCCATCAGCGGCCCTTACACACATGAAAAAACCAGCATCAGCCGAACCATGATATGGGTGATGGTGGCGCTGACACCGGCCACCGCGTTTGGTATTTATCAGTTTGGTTTACCTGCACTATGGCTTTTTCTAATTACTATTTTTGCCTGTGTGATTGCTGAAGCCGTTAGCCTTTATATTGCCGGTAAACCAATTAAGCTTTATTTATTCGATGGCTCGGCAATACTCACCGGCTGGTTACTGGCCATGACCTTGCCGCCCTGGGCACCCTGGTGGATTGCTGTTGTCGGTGCATTTTTAGCCATAGTCGTGGGTAAGCAGGTGTTTGGTGGCATTGGCCAGAATTTATTTAACCCTGCTATGGTGGCGCGTGTTGCCTTACTCATTTCTTTTCCACTGGAAATGACCAGCTGGGTTGCACCCCATCCTTTATTTACTGAAATATCCCCGGGCTTTATAGAATCACTTCACATCACCTTTAATTTACAAAATGAATTCGACGCTACTTCCAGTGCCACAATACTGGGTCACATTAAAACCGAACTGGGTCGAGGCATTAGCCTGCCCGAGATCTGGGTAGATACATTTAATCCATTCAGTCTTGCCATGGGAACCGTTTCCGGCAGTCTGGGTGAAACCTCTGTGATACTGATTCTAGTCGGTGGTTTGCTGCTGTTATTTCTGCGTATTATTTCCTGGCATATACCAGTCAGCATGATACTCAGCATCACCATACTGGCAACGCTATTTAACTGGATTGACCCGCAACACTATCCCCATGCACTTTATCATCTGCTATCAGGTGCCACTTTGCTCGGTGCTTTTTTTATTGCCACGGATCTGGTGACATCACCCATCACAAAAAAAGGCCAGCTACTGTTTGGTGCTGGATGTGGTGCGCTGGTGTTCATTATCCGCACCTGGGCCGGTTTTCCTGAAGGCATGGCATTTGCTGTCATGTTGATGAATGGCTTAACACCATTAATTGATCATTATATAAAGCCACGTGTTTACGGACGTACCCACAAAGGCGAACCAATAACCTACGACAGTGATGCAAGATAAGTGATGACGAAGCAAGCACATGAACCCGCATATAAAAAACGTTCTGCTTACCATGGCACATTGCTGGGTGGCTTTGCCACACTTGCCGCCACACTATTAGTGATGGGCAACATCAGCACACAGGAAATTATTAAACAACGTGTAGCAGAAGATTTACAGGCCTCGTTAAGTCAGGTGATACCAGATGATCTTCATGATAATAATTTACTCGACAACCAGATCACTATTCAGCATAACAACCTGCCAGTGATTGCTTATCAGGGTATTAAAAATAATAAAACAACAGCCGTTGCCTATAGCGTTAGCAGCCAGGGCTATGCCGGCGAGATTGTACTGATTATGGGAGTTAATGCCAGTGGTAAAATAATTGCTGTACGGGTGTTATCCCATATGGAAACACCGGGGTTAGGCGACAAAATTGAAGCGGAAAAAGATGACTGGATTTTCAGTTTCGATGGCCTGTCATTTAACAAACTGGCTGAAGAAAAATGGAAAGTCAAAAAAGATGGTGGTGAGTTTGAACAATTTAGCGGCGCAACAATAACACCCAGGGCAGCTATTAAAGCGATTAAGGAAGGACTGGATATGTTTAACCAGCAACGGCAAAAATTACTCGCCATTAAAAAAACAGAACCCATTAAAACTGTAAAAGATACAACCAGGGGTGATACAACTAAGGGTGACGCCCATGAGTAATGATTATAAACGTATCACCTATGATGGTCTGTGGAACAATAATGTCGTGTTTTCACAAATGCTGGCCTTATGTCCGTTGCTTGCAGTGACTGGTACTGCAACCAATGGCCTGGGTATGGGACTGGCCAGCCTGGTAGTGATGGTTTTTTCCGGACTGGTAATTTCCATGTTACGCGGCATTATTACTCAGGAGGTTCGTATTCCTGTTTTTGTACTCATCATAGCCACCATTGTGACCCTGGTTGATATGAGCATGAATGCCTGGCTACATGACCTGTATAAAGTGTTAGGACTTTTTGTGCCTTTGATTGTAACCAATTGCGCCATTCTGGGCAGAGCTGAATCATTTGCTTTCAAAAATCCTGTTAGACCGTCCATAGTTGATGGTCTGATGATGGGACTGGGTTTTACTTTTGCACTGGTACTACTGGGCGCAGTAAGGGAAATTATTGGCAGTGGGACATTGTTTGCTAATGCATCTTTATTACTCGGCGATACTTTTTCATTCCTCGAATTAACACTGATCCCAGACTACAAAGGTTTTCTATTAATGATTCTACCTCCCGGTGGTTTTCTGGCACTAGGATTTTTACTGGCCGCTAAGCGAGTTATTGATCAACGTATACCACAAGCAAAACCTGTCAATGTCGATAATAAAAACGATCTACCTGATGGCGAAAGTTCGCCTGCCTAAATGACGGAAAGATTATTATGAATGTTGGCACTGCATACGATAATGGGAAAAAACATATCTGGCTTAAGCTGGAAGTACCCGACGGTAGCACTGTAAAAGAAGTCATTGAATTATCAGGGCTGCTGACTATGTTTCCTGAAATTGATCTGAAAACACAAAAAGTCGGTATCTTTGGTAAACTGTCAAAACTGGATGCTGTCGTTAATGAAGGTAATCGAATTGAAATTTACCGGCCCATTACAGCTGATCCGGAAACCGTTGAAAGGAGAGATAGATAGTCTATTATGTCAGGTCACAATTAAATCTGATTAACACTCAAATAACACTCATGATTCCACTAAATGCCTAAGTTATTGATTAAATAACTGATTAATAGTTTATTTGAAAGGTTCAAGTCCTCTCCGTAATTAAAAGCAGCCATTCAAACAACTTTACCGAAGATCTGGTTTGGGGTATTTCAACCTAATTATCATAAATAATCACTCTTCAGTTACTGGCTAACTCCAGACCTATATTAGATTTTTCTAAATGGCAGCTTTGCGGTGTTCAGCGACCACTTAGCTTTTTAGTCCAGGTAAGACAGCCTTATCTTCGTGCATGGACGCTAACATCAGGAAAGCAGACTTTTGGCTCCCCTCTTAGAAAAAGAGGGGTTGGGGGAGATTTAAAAAGAATCAGATTGCACCCTTCTCACATCAGAGTAAAACAACTTAATGATTTTAAATCCCCCTCAGTCACAAGATTAATTTTATTTATAATCGGCCATAATTATACCCATATCTATACTCCCGTTTTACTAAGGGGGAGGCCTAACTTCCGCTTTGTGGTGTTCAGCGACCACTTAGCTTTTTAGTCCAGGTAAGACGGCCTTATCTTCATGTATGGACGCTAACATCAGGTAAGCGAATCTTTTGAACGTTTGAATTAACTTGATGCGCGGTTCCTTGCG
>Ga0316206_1001261_pt1 | contig 23940 bp, 22 predicted proteins | sample 6monthpyrite_MG_FD_204942 | JGI IMG/M metagenome (GOLD analysis project Ga0316206, IMG submission 204942) | Microbial mat bacterial communities from mineral coupon in-situ incubated in ocean water Damariscotta River, Maine, United States -... | ecosystem: Environmental > Aquatic > Marine >... | reverse complement strand
CAATTGAACTTGTGACATCTATATTTTCGACCTTCATCGATTAATATTTTAATCTCTTTGAAACAATAGGCCCAGGTTTTTTTTTGCTTAACATGAAATAAATGAGAAATTACGCTGACCAGTTACTAATTCATTTCATAAAAAATTTAAGTCAATACTATGAAAAGGCAATCCAATTATTTTGACTCTTAAGATCGAAGCCAATACTCTCACCAAGATCAAACTCCCCGCCAATTTGAATATTATCCATCAACATGCTATCTCCAATAATATTTTCGGCGGTGAGTTCGTAAGTCGTTCGCCATTTTCCTGGGTATCTATTTATAATAGTGGCCTGTAAAAATGGTGGACCCAGCGCAGGCCGAAGAGCAGTATAGGGTATAAAAACTTTGAGATCTTCTCGATCTTTGAAGTTTGCTAAAGGCGCAACTGCCAGAGCGCCATTATGGGTCAACGCCCTTTGCTCTAAGCCATTAAATAGGCCCTTTATAAAAAACCCTGAATGTAAAAAACGTACCACATTCACAGAATTCGGACGCTCTAATAATTCTTGAATATTCCCAGATTGGTAGGCGCCAGTTTCATCTAAGACTGTCAAGCGATCCCCCATTTCTACTGCCTCGTCTTGAGAATGGGTTACAATAAGCGCTGTCAAATTTACCGACTTTAATATTTTTTTGATTTCTCTGCGCAATTTAATACGTAAATCCTGATCCAGCCCTGAAAAAGGTTCATCCATTAAAAGCACCTTAGGCCGATTGGCGAGCGCTCTGGCAATAGCAACGCGCTGCTGTTCTCCACCAGATAATTCTTCCGGAAAACTCTTTGCTTTGTGGGTAAGCTGGATGAGTGATAACAACTCCTTTAAATAATTTTGTTTTTCACCTCCCCTAAAACCGAATTTAATATTCTCTGCTACCGTAAGATGTGGGAAGAGGCAGTGTTCTTGAAAAACAACACCGACCTGCCTTTTTTCGGGAGGGCTAAAAAAATGATCTTTGACCAAGACAACATCATCGATGCTAATCTTCCCCTGACGAGGTCTTAGGAAACCTGCCATAAGATTTAATAAAGTTGATTTACCGCAACCACTAGGTCCTAAAAGGCAATGAATTTCCCCCACAGCAAGCTCTAAAGAAAATTCCTTAATAAGATTTATACTACCGTAGTCAAAGCTTAAATTTTCAATTTTCAGATAACTCATAGGCCCTCATTTTTTTTTGTTTGGTAATATTCGCTCAAAAAGATTGTTAGTGCGCCTAGTAGGATGAGAAGAGCTGCGGAGATAGAGGCCCTCTCCCATTCACCCTCGGAAGTTAATTCATAAATCTTTGTGGCGAGGGTATTCACACCAAAAGGTCTGAGCATAAGGGTCATAGGCATTTCTTTCATAATTTCGAGCAAGAGCATAATCATTGATGAAATAAGCGTTGGCAATAAAATGGGTAAATGAACTTTATAAAAAGTTTTAAACTTGGCCTTGCCTAATGAGTAGCTTGTCCAATCATACTTTTTAGATATTAAATCATAAGCTTTACTTTGTATTTCAAAGGCCACGGAAAAAAACCTCACAAGATAGGCAAAGAGTAGGGCAATAAATGCAAAGGTAGCAAAAAAATTAATATTCAACAGAGAAAAGACTGACATCAAAGCTATGGCGATAATACTTCCTGGCAACGCATAACCAATCTTCACAAAAATTGTTATTGACCTATCTTGCTGACTTGAATAATTTCGCTGTAAGTTAACCAAAAGCAGTGATAAGAGAGCAATAAAAACTGCTGCCCCGAGAGAGATCAGTAATGTATGAGCAATAATCAGTAGATAATCAAGATTGAGCTCAAGACTTAGAGCACTGCTCGCCCAGATAAAAATTTGCCCAACGGGAAAAAAAACTGAAAAAAAACAATAACTCAAAGACCCCATTAGCAGTATCGTCTTTTTTATAAAAGTAAGTTCAAATAACACAAAAGATCGACTCAATTTTGTTTCATTCTTATAAGTTCGATAAAAAAAATTGTTGGCAAAATAAAGTAAGAGCGCAAAAAGGCCGGGAATAAGACTCAGCTTGACCGCAGTATTAAGAGAAAAAAGGCCTATCCATGAATGATATATAGCGGTTGAAAAAGTATCGTAATTGAAAACTGAGACCCCACCAAAATCACACAGAACTTCCAGGGCAACTAAAATTGCGCTGGCATAGATCCAAGGACGAATTTGGGGCATCAATAATCCAAATAATATTTTAAAGGGCCGCTGCCCCAAAGAGCGAGCGGAGAAGATAAGCTTCTCATCAATCCGCAGAAAGGCGGCCCTTAAAAAGAGGTAAACATAGGGAGCGAGGGCCAGTGAAAAAACCATCGCCACTCCCATGGTTGATTTAATGGCAAACAACGCGGTTAAATCAAAGTTAAAAAATGAGCGAAAAAAAACAGGGATACTGCCACTATAAGTAAAGCTTCCAACATAGACAAAAGCTAGCACATAGAGGGGAAATATCAGCGGTAAAATGAAAAGGATGTGCAATATTTTTTTTGCCGGAATATTTGTCAGACAAATTAAACTTGCCTGGGAGACGCCCAAAATTATTGATAGAAAGACTGTTGCAAGCATTAATAAAGCGGTATTTTTCACCAGCCCCACAAGCATATGATCGAGAATAAATCTCCAGGTTTCGCTATCGCTAAGGGAATTGGTGAGGATAGATTGAGCACATAAAAAAACAATAGGCGCTATCACCAAAAAGATTAAAACATATTGATAAAAACGATAAAAAGATTTCATAGATAAAGAATTATTTGTACTTTACCTCTTGCATGAGTTTAATTGCCTCTTTTTGTAGTTTTCCCGCATGGGTAAGATTAAAATGAGTATTCGCTTTAAACTTCCCCCACCTAGCAGTCTCATCTGATTGCGCTACGGTGAAATCGAGAGGGTATTCCATATTGATTTGAGCAAAAGAAGCCTGCGCCTTTTTACTCGACAACCATTCTAAAAATTTAAGCCCTGCAATTTTAAATTTACTATTTTTAAGAAGACCAGCACCTGAAATATTTATATGCACACCATAACTATCCTTTTGGTTAGGCCAAAAGAGTTTTAGTGGAAGTTTGGCGTCTTTTTTTAATAATCGGCCATAATAATAGGTATTCACAATTCCAACATCACATTGCCCGCTGGCGATGGCCTTTAAAACGGCGGTATCGTTGGAAAAAATTTCCACGGTATTATCCACCCAACCGGCGACCACTTCTTTGGCCTTTACTAATCCTAGCTCATAGATCAACATCGCCACTAGAGATTGATTGTAAACTTTCTTTGAAGTCCTCAGGCATAGCCTATTTTTCCAGTTCTTATGCGCCAAGTTTTCATAAGTTGAAAGCTCACTCTCTTTTACTTTTTTGGTGTTATAAACAATGGTGCGTGCGCGAATGGAAAGTCCATACCAGGTCCCCTGCGTATCCCGTAAATGATTCGGAACATTAATTTTCAGTACGCCAGAATTCACTTTTTCCAATAAATTTTCGTTGGTGGCATGCCATAGGCTACCAGCATCAACCGCCATAAAAATATCTGCCGGTGAATTTTGCCCTTCCAGTTTAATGGTTTGTATCAGCGCTGCAGAGCTACCGGTTTTATATTTAATCGAAACGCCAGTTTCTTGCGTGTATTGCTGAAAAATATCTTTAATGAGATGCTCTTTGCGGGATGTGTAAACCACCAATTCCTTGGCGGTGGCGGTGGCGGTGGCGGTGGCGGTGGGAGTGGCAGTGGCAGTGGCCTTGATATGCAAAAATAAAAAACACAGAAGTAACATGGAACGCATCATTTTTTCCTCACTTGTTGATAGTCTTTATTGATATGTCTATTTATTATGACTGTCAAACAATAGTTTGGTCAATGAAACTCATTGCAAAGTATTACGCTTCCTTTATAAAAGAGTAAAAATGTCCGTTAGCAGATCGAGAGGTAAAAGGGCCAGACCGATGAAAAGAGCTATGCTTGTTAATTTTTGTCAATTAAAATTCTTCTAATTAAGCGATGCAGAACTTTATTATCTTTAAGCGGCTTGTCCAAGAAATAAAAGGTTTTAAAAGATTCAAGTTCTTTTTTAGTTTTCCCATCTGCGTCGCCACTTATAAAAACCAGTTCAATTGTGGGATTGATCGATCTGGCGATTTTCGCTAAATCGATACCATTTAATTTGGGCATTTTGATATCTGTGAGTAATAAATCGTATTGTTGAGTAGACAAAGATTCTTTGGCGGCAATAGGATCGGTAAAAGCATCAACTTTAAACAAGTCGGCAAGGATGGAAGAATAGATTTCACAAATATCTTCCTCATCCTCTACAAAAAGAATCCTTTTATCGAGTGTTGTAATTTTAGGCAGAGAAATGGCGGGCATCTGAGCGAGAGATTGATTTTTACTCTCCCCATGAGCTGCTAGTGGTAACTCTATAATAAACTTTGTCCCTTCACCAAATTTAGTCGTACAAACAATATTGCCACCGTGTTCGCGAATAATTTGCTGGGCGATGGACATGCCCAGCCCCGTCCCCACGCCAACATCCTTAGTCGTAAAAAAGGGATCAAAAACATTTTTTAAAACTTCATCTGGCATACCTCCAGCATTATCGGAATAAGAAATAATACACTTATTTTTTTCACTATCCTCTTTGGTAACCAGCTCAATTGTTTTATTTTCGATATGACGATGATTCTCAAAGGCATGAAATGAATTTAAAATCAGGTTTTGGATAATACTTTCAATTTTATTTTTATCTGCCATGATATGGATGGGAGTTTTATTGGCGGGAATAATAAATTTTATATTTTCATAAGTTAATTGTTTTCCCAATAAATCAAAAGAGTCTGCAATGGGTAGCGCAACATCGATACTTTTTAAATCCTCTTCTTTGCTAGTTCTCGATAAATCTCTCAAGTGTGCCACAATCGAACACATTCTATTAATAAGTTTTAAACATCTTGCATATCTTTCGTTTTTTTTCTCTTCAGACTCCTGCCTTTTCTTAAGCATATCAAGATGGCCCATCAGCCCCATCAGAGGATTATTTAATTCATGGGCAATTCCTGAAGACAGCGTTCCCAGAGAGGACAATTTACTTGCTTGCGCCAGCTGCAAACTCATTTCTTTATTTTTTTCAATCCTCTCATTCATTTCAATACTACTAATCTCTATAGATCTTTCTAAGAGATAGCGATCTTCATCTGCTTGCGTATAGGTCAGCTCAATTAATTCTAGTAGGCCCTGCCAACTCTCTAGTGAATCAGGGCATTTTGATTTATCCAGCCCCATTTTTTTTAATTGCCTTTTAAGAATATGATTCATCAAATAGTCTCAAGTGGCCTTTCTCTCAAAAACCTTCATAATTGTCATGGTTTGATTATGCAATTCACAGGGCGAGCCCTTTTCGATGGGAGAAAGTTCACCATAACTATAAAACCCTACAACAGTACTCCCTGGAGAGGATTCATCAATGGCCTCGATCTCATCGTCAGATCTCGACCCCAAAACCAGCCTTCTCCCCACACAGCTAACAGCAAAAATTAAAGAATCGGCCTCGGGTATATCACTTGTTTGATTGGCCTGCAAACAGGCATCGTTGGCGCCCTCAATAACCCGATTAAAGTTTGCTCGCATCAATTGTGCATTCGCCCCCTGCGGGATATTACCGGCAAACATTAAGGATTGAGTTTCCTCATCCACCCCCAAGATGGTGCGCACGAGTTTTTTATCATTGTCCGCAAAGCTTAGTTCAAGAGGAAAAAAGAGCCCGGAAGCGGGCAGATCTTTGGCCTTTTCGCCCAGGTATTCTTTGTAGAGCTTTAATGCCGGCCCGCCATCTATTTCATATAAAATATTTCCATCACTTTTTGTTATTTCCCTTTTCGGCCCAAAAATATCCCAACCCCCTCTGGTTCCATGAGTGACCGTCAAATCCTTGCCATAAAATCCAATGCCCAGTACATTTTTTGAAGATATTTTGTCTGAATGATAGAGATGAGTTTTAGAAAAATCACTTCCATCACCGGCCAGTCCTCCAGAGATCACCACCTGCTCACTATCAAATTGCGAATTAATTCCTCGCACTAAATCACTGCCGTTCGAGTTCAGCCCATCGGCGAGTACCAGCAGACCCTTTAAATCTTGTTGCGGAAATTTTCTCGCCAATTCTTGCCCATGCTTATAAGATTTTTCAGCGCCATCAATTTGAATATGCTCTAATTTATAATGGCCTTTATTAAATTTCATAATAACACAAGTAAGACTGCGGTCTCTGACATGGTCTTGAGCAATCTCTCCAGAAGTGGAACAGCCCACAATTTGCGTTTTTGGAAACCTCGACTTTAACTCATCAAAAATATCTTGTCGATCGGCAAAAAGCGGTGAAAAAAATGTCACAATTAAACTTTTTTCAGAGTCTAAAACTCGCGCCTTTTCTAAATCCGACCAACCCTTCTCAATATGATAAAAAAATGACTCGACTTTCATGACTATCTCCTCGTTTATTTTACGGCAACTAATCGTCAATAAACCGCCCACGCTTTAGTCATTCTCTATAATAAACTATAGAGATAAAAAAGGGTTGACCTATATCACCCATTCGCCACCTTGCCTGCGCAATCTTTACTCAAACTTAAGACTCTCATCTCTGTTTAACTCTGCAAATGGAAATTTTTAACCCTTTTAAGAAAACTTAAAGAACTCTTCTTTTGAATATTTTTTCGATAAGTTAAGGTTATATATTCTTCAAATAGACTGTCGATTATTTTTGTCTGCTGGGGATAAGCATGGATCACTCGCCTTTTATAAATGCAGGGGTCCTCATTAATTTTTCGGACTGGGCCATCTTTAGAAATTTTCTGACATAATAACTTATAGGCATCTAATAATTCATTTTTTTGTTGTTTCACACGATTTTTAAACCCATTAAACAAGGCCAATAGAATCAACAAAAAAAGGGGAGTGAGAATTGACATGCGATATAAATGTTCGAGTCCAATATTTAATTTACGCGCAAATTTTTGTTGAAATTGAGTATTAAAATTAAACATAAATTGCACCCATTGGTGATCTAGTACTGCAAACATCGCCGCCATTCTTTTCCAAAGATGATTAATTTTCCGATACTTTCCACCAAGAATATCATCTCGATTGTTAAAAAATTCTTGCCCGCCATAGAGTATGCGGGCGGGTTGAACACTGCCAACAGGATCGATACGTTGCCAGCCTACCCCCTCGAGATAAACTTCGGACCAAGCATGAGCATCTTTGGCCTTGACCGTAAGAACACCATCGAATTCGTTATATTCGCCACCTTGATGGCCTACCACCACGCGAGATGGTATATGGGACATCCTCGCCAGGATAGCAAAAGCTGAAGCAAAATGTGAGCAAAATCCTTTTTTATTCTTTAAAAATTCGCTTAAACTCTTTGATTTACCCGGTGATAATGTATAGACAAAACCGGAAGAGGAAAAATAATTGAGGATATTTTCAATAATTTTTTTTGGTTGGCGATCTTTAAAGCGCTTAACCAGCTCTATCAATAACGCCTCTTGCTCTAATTTTTTTGGATAGGCCAAATAATTATACGACTTGTCGAGGGTTTTATCCGCAACAAAATTCGCAGCGAGACTATAATTTATTTTTTGTGTGTAGCTACGCCTTAACTTAAAAGTTTTTGGGGCAATATATTGAAAGGGAAGATTTAGCGATGGATAAGCGGCAATATGATCTAAAGAAAATAAATAATTTTGGATCATTTGTTGGGAGTATAATGTGTAATCAATCCTAGTTGGACTGTTTTTGACAAACCTTGGGTTGGCCATTTTGCGCGATTTATCAATAACCCAGTGATAACCATCAGTCTTGGTTAAAACACTACCCACCCAGTAAAGTTGATTTCGATCAATCATTTTATTTTCTGCAAACTTCACTTTAAAAACCACCTCATCGGAGAGCTCTAATCGGTCGCTGGTACCTGGTCGTGCCTCTGGAGAAAACCCTGATTTACTTAATTTTGCATTAAAACGTAAAAAGCCAATTTCGAAACGCGGAAAAAAGAGAAAAAAGAGTAAGACAATGGCGCCACTAAAAAATAGATATTTGATATTTTGCAAGCTAAAAAATTGAGTTATAGACGGTAACTTCAGCGACTCATTTTCTCTTAAATTTATCCCTATAAATATTAAAAGAAGAGAAAAAAGACTGGTAAAAGTTGATAATAGGCCTTGTATAAAAATGACTTGAGCGCAGGTCACTAAAAAAAGCATATAATAGACGATAAATAAGTCTCTCTTATTTTTGGCCTCCAAGAACTTAAGTCCCTGCAGCACGACGATAAAAGAAAATCCTCCCTCGATATGAAAGAGTGAAGTAAAATCGCTTATACAAAGACCTACCGCCAAAAGAATGCCCACGACCATTAGCAGTTTTTTTTTGAAAACACTTTTGTCCATAAAAAATTTGCAGGTAGAAAAAAAGAGACTCAAGCCGATATATTTTAATTTTATATTTTGCGAGGCCAACAAGGTAACGAATACCGAACAAAAAAAAGCATAGCTCCATTTATTATGCAGAAGAAAATTGTTTAACTCTCGCATAAACCAATTAATCATGGCCCTCCTGAGTCCCAAACGTCGCCAATGCCTGTAAACAACTGAAATAAAAATCGTCTCCACGATTGATCACGGGAGAAAAACCCGGTAGCTTTAATTGCCACCTCTGATTGAGCGCAAAGCATTCCACCACCCATTTTGTTAGTTGAGAAATTTTTTCTTCTTCATCCAAATGCATGAGGGATGCGTAAGAGAATGTCCAAGTAAATATCTCATTTTCAGCATAGACCTTACTCATTAAAGAATCTCGTTTTGCGTAGATTTTCCAATCAATTTTTTTTAACGATTCCCCTACACTGTATTTTTTATGCTCTCTAAACTCCCCTAAATCATCCTTTTGACCGGTAACATCGACTTCTCTTAAGCTCGTTTTCAATTTTTCGTGCAAATTTTGCCCTTTCAATTCAGGATAAACATAACCTGTAATGTCAGTGTCAAAGATCACCCACGCATAAAAAAGTCCAAACGGATAGGTGGTAAAAACCTTAATTTTTAAAAAATTGTATTTTCCTCTTTTAAGCAATGAAAACGTTTTTTCACTTTTTTGATATTGTTTTTCCGCCACTTCTCGCATAAATATTTTGGGAATTTCAAAACCCTTGCCCAAGGCTAGATTCAAGGCATGCCTTTTCGCATTCACCTGATTGTCAATAGTATATTTTAAACCTTGATGCTCACCGACAAATCCCGAAATAAACTCACAATTGTCTACAACAATTCCAGAAAGGTTAAAATGAGTATAAATCATGGAAATTAAGAAAATTGTAAATAAAATAAAACCAATCAACAAAATAGAATTATTATTGTAAACCAAACCAATAAAAAGAATCATGACATTGGTAAATAAAAAATACACCCCAGCACTCGTAGGGATAAGATAAGTCATCTCTGATCGCGTATGTTTATCAATTTTTTCTAAGAAGTATTTTTTCACAAGCTAAAAAACAGGGATTTGGCTTAATAAGTTTTGCGCCAAAGAATTTTCAAATTCAACGGCACCTTCTTTGGCCGATGCCAGCCTATGACCAATCACCTTGGGAGCTATTTTTTGCACATCTGCAGGCATGACATGATCTCGCCCTTGCATAAAGGCCCAACTTTTCGCAGCTTGCATTAAATGGATTCCCACTCTTGGGCTTAAATCTTGCAGACTCTTATCGCGGCGAGAGAATTGCAAAATATCCAAAATATAATTTTCAATTGAGCTGGCCGCAAAAACCTGACTTATTAACTTTTGCCCCTCTAATAAATCATCTTTGTTCAGAAAAACCTCTAATTGTGAAATTAATTGCATACGATCATCACCCGCGATAAGTGCTTTTTCTGACTCTCGACTAGGAAACCCCATTTCTATTTTCATAAGAAAGCGATCCAATTGAGATTCTGGTAATGAGTTTGTGCCAATATGATGCCGTGGATTTTGCGTGGCAATCACCATGAAAGGCACAGACATTGGGTAAGTTTCTCCATCAATGGAAACCTTATGTTCTTCCATAACTTGTAAAAGCGCACTTTGCGTTTTTGGGGTCGCTCTATTAAGTTCATCGGCCAAAACAATTTCATTAAATATCGCACCTTTATGAAAATGGAAATTCTGATCGTTTCGATTAAAGATCGTGACACCCAATATATCCGAGGGCAATAAATCATTGGTGAATTGGATACGCCCCAATTGCAGCCCAAGTGAATGCGCTAAAAACTTTACCAAAGTCGTTTTTCCGACTCCCGGTATATCCTCTATTAATAAATGCCCTCCAGCAAATAAACAACATAAGGCCGACTGAACCTGTTCAGTTTTACCACACATCACCCCATCAGAACTTGCTATATATTTTTGTATTTTTTGGTACATCTTCAACTCTCCCGAAAATAGTACTCGCATTGATCTTAAAAGTATAAATAATTACTATTTAAGAGGGCATAATTGCTATGCTCAAGTATAGCAGCTTTTTTACTTAAAAATAAACAGCAAAAAGCCGATCAGTAATCTATGTTTGCTGCCACTAAAACTCTTATCCTCGTAAAACCATTTTCTCCAACTCTCGAGAATGTAAAGTTACAATTAGACCAAGTAAAAAAGCAGGAAAATATAAACATCTTTGTGGTGGAAAATAAATCGGAAGCCGCTCGCTTCATAAAAGCCTTTAGCCCGATTCTTTTAGTTTTTTCGTCTGCTAAACAGGCCTTAATATTTTTGCAATCCTTACATCGAAATATCAAAACGACTGGTTCGAAATCATTACTCATTTTGCCTAAGAAAATTCCTGAAAAAGTCATTGAGACTGCAGAAAACTTTGGTCTTAGTCAAATAATTACTGAACCCATTCCCATGAAAACGATTAGTTTTAAGCTCAATTTATTATTAAATTCGATGCAAGTGAAAAACGCTGCGACTACACCAATCAAAAAACAAAAGGTAACCACCCCCCTATCCACAAATGAGACTGATAATGTTTTATCGGGACGCCATGAGAAACAAAATATTACCAGTTTAGTTAAAGAGAGTGATATTGAACCGACCACTACCACAACAACAGTTTTGCATCAGGAAAAATGTGAGATAGAAAATCATGGAAGTTTCAACTATAAGCAAAAAGAAAAAGCCTATCGAGAACATGCCGATAAAGTTGATCAAAACTGGAAAAGAATCGACAAGACAGTAGACGCTATCGTACAAAGAATAGACAAGAAAAAGAGAGTAAATGCCATAAAAAATAAAAACAACCACAATGAAGATTGCATTGATTATAACAATATTTACAGTGAATTCTCCTCATTAAATGCTAAATATTACAAGCATGAGATTCCCGATGGCCCTGACATTGCACAATCCCAAGAGGAAAATAACCTTTTAAACCATAGAAGAATTATCCCGCCTATTCCCAAGGGCCTGAATAATATTATATTTATTTCATATTTATATTTTTTATTTAAAAACGAAGATCATGAGTCTGAGCATAATCTTAGAAATACTAATATCATTTTATCTTATCTAAAAAAAATCATTCGTGATAAATTCGAAGGAGAAACAATATTTTATTTTTATCAAAAAGATCAAGACACTTACCTCTGCTTAGATGATAGCAACAATAAGGCACCCAGCAATAGAGATGGTGACCAGCAAAACAAAATTATTGAACGATGGAAGGAAGAAAAAATTCCCACTTGGTCCGATAAGCATTTTAACGAAATGAAAATTGACTTTGTCTACCCTGTCTATGAAGGGATTGAAAAACTAGGTTTCATAGGAGTTACTTTTGATTGGGGCTTTAATCCCGATGAACAAATGATATTAGAAGCTTTATTGGACACAACGAGAGGTCTCTATATTCAGAAAATATTAAAAAAGATTCAGTCTAGCAACGAAAAAAAGGCGGCGTAATGGAAGCAACCGATTATGTCACAATAGACCTTAATTCTCTAAACAATGACACTCTCTTGCCTTTTAATCTCTACCTATTAAATCCAGCGTCTAAAATCACCTGCCTTTTTTTAAATGCACACTGCGAGTTAGACACAGACCTTAAACTATACTTAAATGCCCTCTTACAAAAGGGTGCTGTGCTTTCAATAGCAAAATCACAATTACAATCCTATCTTGACTTTACCAATATTGAAAAAGAAATAGTTCTCTCCAGTACAGCGGGAAATATTCATCGACTAGATGAAAAAAGAAATAAAAAAAGTGAGCAGGCAATAAAAAGTGACCAAAACTTTCAACATTTATTTGGCGAGTTTAGCTTTGGTAGCGCCTTAGTAGAGGGAGCAAAAAACGATGATTACTCTTATTTATATCAAAAGGCATATAATGAAATTATGCAATTCAGCCTACACTATTCTCAAACTGTAAGTCTCGCGATCTATCTTAGCGAACAATTAATGAAAACCGATAATTTTATTAATCGTGTCGTCGCAACAGCGTACTTTTTAGCGAAGGGTATGCGAGTTATCAATCAGGCAGAGCTATCCGATATCATCGTTGCAAGTTATTTACATCATATAGGCAATACTCATTTCCCACTCGAAATCAACGCCATGTCGCAAAAAGATTATGATGAAAAACAAATTAAAGAATGGAAAATGCATCCAAAATATGCCTTAAAATTTATCGATAAGCTTGAACTCAACATAAGTCCCCGTTGTAAAAGTATAATTGAATTTCATCATAGAAAAGAAGATGGTCTAGGCTTTCCAGATTGGGAAGGAGATATGCATGTCGATCCATTTGCAGAAATTGTGGGTCTTTCATCTTATCTGTGGGAATATGCCATGGGAAAGATTGATGGCAATCGTCGCAGTATTAAGGACGCAATTAGCGATTTTAAATTAAAAAAAACAGAATCCAATATAGATAAAGAATATTGCCAACCACTAAAAAGCTTTATCTACGCTATTGATCTTAGTGAGAAATTTGAAAAGCTAACAGAAATTCATACCGATGATGTCTACTCCAAGAGAAAGGTCGGCAACGGGAATGACTAGACAAAGATCATCTAAACTTATTAAAATGAAATTATGTCTTTAGACCTAAAAGTTTATATTATTGATGACTTGGAATCCATGCGAAAAATTATAAAATATAATTTATTGCACATTGGTTTCAAAAATATTGATGACTGTGAATACCCTATCCAGGCCTTACAAAAGATTAAAAAGGCCTTTCACCAAGGATGCCCCTATCAACTTTTGATATGCGACTTAACGATGCCTAAGCTCTCTGGCATTGAACTGGTACAGCAATTGCGCCAAGACGATAATTTTCGCAGTTTACCGATATTAATGGTAATCTCCAATTCCGATCGAAAAGATGCTGAAAAGATTATTAGTCAAGGTGCCAATGCCTTAATAATTAAACCCTTCAGCAAAGAACAATTAAAAGAAAAAATTGATAAGATAATGACCAATTATTAAAATTCTTGAAAAGGTAGCGTACTGGTGCCTTTCCATACATTAAGCGCTAGGTCCAGGCCGGCCTTTTCATCGTGATAAATATTTATTTTTGCGTAGGTTAATAAGGGCCCATCAGAGGAGCTTTTTACAAAACCTAAATTATACATTTTTGTCCAAGTACCAGTATTTATAAAAGTATTGCCAGTTGAGTTAGTGCGTATAATAGGGTCATGGGTATGCCCTACAATCAAGGCAATAGTCTGTGGGTTTTTTGTAAAATATTCTTGAGTTAATTCCTCATAGTCCTGAAATAATTCTAATTCTTGAGCGGCATCCATAAAAACTTTTTTTATATCTCGCCCACCCTTTCTAAAAAAATACAAAAATCTAACCATCAAAAAATAAAAACAGGTGGCAAACAGAAACCTTACCGTAAACAAAGTGTCATAAATAAACCCATAAATTAAAAACTTTTTAATCGGTCGAACGGCATTTATATAATCTCTTTCCTCCTTAAATTTATTGATCACTCTGGTGACGTAATAAGAGCCCCAAGGCGGTACAAAATATTTTTTGCCCTCGGCGGTTTCATGAATCGCTTTAGCGGCCTTAAAATTATGTGCCACTTCATATTCATGGCCATGCATTAAAACGATTCCCGGATAAGGAGAATACCCCGCATCCTCGTTAGTTCGAATGATAAATCGTGGGCGATTTTTTTCGGAAAATTGGTTAAGGAGATACTCTTGCAAAGACGGAAAACATAACTCCCCATCATGATTCCCTAAAATATATTGAATGCTTTTCTCTTTAGTGGATAAAAATTCGTCCAGCGCCTTAAAGACTTCAAGATGCGCGTTGACAATAAGTTTTAACTTTGCGATGGCAGCTTCCTCGCTCCAATACTCATCGTCAAAAAAGGGCACAAAAGGAACCGCTAACAGGTCCACAAAATCCCCATTAATAATTAACTCCACAGCACTATTGAGATAACCACCCCGTGAATAATATTGTAAAAAATCGACTAATTCTTTATCGGAGTGAAAATCCTCCAAATAATTTCTGCTACCATTAAACATAACCCCTGCACCTAAATGCAAATCCGAAATGATAATAATAGTTTTCCCGACCTTATCTTTGCGGAGGAATCTCATATGATTTTTTACCTATAATAAGTTCTACCTCTTGGCCTGGAGGAGATAATGGCACAAAAAATATCCTCTCATGTTTTTTCACTATTAATTTTTCTGCCATAAAACCTTTACTCTTCAAATGTGTATTTTTCAATACCCTACCTCGCAATGTCTGCAATTTTCCCACCAACGGTAACATGGTTTTGTTTTCGATAATAACATTTAATTCTGGCATAAAGACAGCAGGTGCTAAAACTTTAAAGCGATCATCGAAGGCCCTAATGATAAAGGCATCCGACTTCTCATAAGCGTGAACAGAAGAAAGTTGGCCGAGTAAAAATAAGATTAGTAAACTTCTCATGCTCTTATTCTGGCCACCTTTTAAGCATAATGATACTGGGCAAGCTTGCACAAAACGCAGGAGTCAGGTAATTTAGTTGACTTACTAAGACGGACTTTTACAATAACGATTATTTTCCGTATGCAAAGGATGAATTTTGTCAAAAATATTAGTTACTGGTGGTGCTGGCTATATTGGCACCCATACTGTTTTAGAACTTTTGGCGACAAACCACCAAGTCGTGGTGATAGATAACCTATGCAATGCTTCCCTGACCGGCCTGAAAAGGGTGGAAAAACTCTGCAAAAAAACCGTCGATTTTTATGAAGTCGATTTGCTGAATATCCAGCAGGTTAGAGAGGTCTTTAAAAATGAACCAGACATCACAGCGGTTATTCATTTTGCCGCGCTAAAAGCGGTAGGAGAATCTGTCGCACAACCTCTACGTTATTATAATAATAATTTGGTGGGTTCTATTAACCTCTTCCAAGTGATGCAAGAATACCAAGTGAATAAATTGGTCTTCTCCTCCTCTGCCACCGTTTATGGCATTCCCGAAAAACTGCCCCTCGACGAAAGTTGCCGTTTGGCGGCGACCAATCCCTATGGCCATACCAAACAAATGATGGAGCAAATTCTCTTGGACACTGGTAAAGCGCTGGGTTGGAGTATTGTCCTGTTACGCTATTTCAATCCAGTGGGTGCCCACGCCTCGGGGGATATTGGCGAAGACCCCGCATACCCCAATAATTTGGTCCCTTTTTTGACCCAAGTGGCCGCTGGTCAAAGAAAGGAAGTGGTCATATTTGGCAATGACTGGCCCACCAAGGATGGCACTGGGGTGAGAGATTATATTCATATTGTGGACTTGGCGCAAGGCCATCTCAAGGCCTTAGAAAAAATACAAAGGGAGCGCGGTCAATTTATTTATAACCTAGGTACGGGGACTGGGTATTCCGTCCTGGAAATGATCCAGACATTAGGTAAAATCCTCCACCGTCCCATCCCCTATAGGGTGGGCGAAAGAAGAACAGGAGACGTTGCCGAAGTCGTCGCCTGTGTCGGGATGGCCACTCGCGAATTGAATTGGAGCGCCCAGTATGGCCTGACCGAGATGCTTGCATCGGCCTGGAAATGGCAGTCAAAAAACCCAAGAGGCTTTAAAGACTAATCTTCTGTTGAATTTTTTGAGAGGGGTGATTTTCCTGAGGTCACATAAAAAAGCGTACAAAGAGCGATGGTGACAATGACACTAATAAGCGCCCAGCTTTTTATGAGCGCTACAAAATCAAAATCCAACAGACCTCCCTTGGACATTTTGGACTTAGATATTATCTATAAACTTTATTTAATAGTCAAAAAACACATTATAAATATTACGCATTGAAACCAATTGACTTTTTAAAAAATAACATTTTTTTTACCGTATAATAAGCGATCATAAAATTAAGCAACAAAGAGCGTCGATTAAAAGCATAAAGCAAGTCAAACTTTAATTTTTGTGCCGCTGTGGCGTCGTAGGGACAGCAAATTTGTGCCAATCCAGTAATCCCCGGCCGCACCAGCTCCCGTAGAGCATAATGCTCAATCTCAGCATTATATTTATCTGTAAAAATTGGCCGCTCAGGTCTAGGCCCAATAAAAGACATCTCACCATTGATAATATTTATCAATTGCGGCAATTCATCTAAATGGCATTTTCTTAAAATATTTCCTATCGGGGTAATTCTAGGATCACCCTGCCAAGAGAGAGTCGCCCCCGTTGCCGCTTCAGCGTTCTCCACCATGGTTCTAAACTTCAGCACAGAAAATATTTTTCCTCGATACCCCGTTCTCACCTGCTTAAAAAAAACTGGCCCCCGCGAGGTGCATTTCACTAAAACCACCAACAACGAAAAAACGGGAAAAATCAACACCAATAATAAAAAGGCCAATAATTTTTCAAAAAAGAAAAATCTAAATGGCAACGGCCCTGTAAAGTTATGGCCTTTAAAATAGCGTGAAAAAGACTCATTATCCCAATGGGTGCTGGACATAATTTTAGATTTAATTTCGCTAGGGAACACTCTACTACCCGATAAATTTGGAAGTAAACGAATCGGCATGATATCTCCACTTAGCAAAATATTTAAATGACTCAAGTTTTATAAGCGATGTCAGCTGGACTTTTAATGACTTATCTCTGTTTTCCTAAAAACCATGTATTTTTTATACATAAATGCCCTTTACCCACCGCTGCAACAAAATTTCTCTTAAATTAACTTGACAAAAAAGATTTAAATAATTCAAAAAAAACATAACAGGGCCTTTTTACAAACCCTGCTATGCCTCTCAATTGATCAGTGAATTTATCCAACCCCTGAAAAAAGGGAATATCTCAAGACTTCTTAAAAACAATAATTGGCGTCTGTATTCAAGCAAACAGGGTTTTCTTTCAGCAAATTTATTGCGTCGTCCACATATTCAAACGCATTTTCCTGGAGTAATTCTTGCCTTTTTAAATACACCTTGCTGATAAAACTAGTACTATTTCTCCCTCGAAAACTTATTCTCAATCCACTGACGACAATATTTCCACAAGATAATTGTTCAAAATACCTTATTGAGTACTCTCCACCAACGGGAAGTATACTATGCCACGCATTTCTATCCTCTGCTTGTACCATTTTAATATAGTTTTTAACTAAGCCGATATAGTCCTCAGCAAAAATATCAATAGGTCTGGCACGGGAGGTTCCTACAAAGGGTAAAAAGACACCATTCTGGATGACAGCAAATATTTTGTCACCTCGATACACCGAGACGCCATTGACATGCTGGTTTGGTCGCCACGGAAAAAGATTAAAGTTATCAATATTGGACTTTTGATAGGCCTTCAAAAAAATATCGGATGTTAGAGATCTCGCTGTAAAATTACTTTGTGCGAGACAACTTTCTATATTAACTTCACCTGCGTATAAGACAGGAATTGACCTTTTTTGAAAAGGCAAATAAGAATAAAAAATTTCATGAAACACCAGGCCCGTCTTATTTTTCTCATCCAATAACTTCCAATACTTGCGATCGATAAAAATATTTTTTCTTCTTCTCACCGCCAATTGAATATAACCTTTTTCCTCAGCGACCAGCAGAGGGCCGTCTGTGTCGTCTAAAGGTATCAAACGCAAAGAGGCCGGTGCTTTCCAAGAATACATTTGCATCGCCTTCATCAAAAATTCCGCCATGGCAGGGTCTTGCCCTTTAATTTCTGTCAACTTCCTGCTGATTAATGAGAGAGGCATACCCTGAATATGCCCTAAGGCCATTGCCACCCTACCTGTGATCTCTTGGTCTATTTCCAGGGTGTCATCAAAAAAGGCGGTTTTTTCAATTCCCGCTTCGACAAAATCATATAAATATAATTGATCGCCGACATAAACTCCATACCCACCATTACCCGCACGGCCTTCCGCCCACGAGAATGAACTAATGCTTAGTATGAATAAAAATAAACTTAAAAATTTCATTGTGATTCCTCCATATCCCTAGTTAAGGGAAAAAATTGTATATTACATTGATAAGTGGCATCCCCATTTTTCACCTCCATGAGCTTACAGAGATCATCTTGAAATCTGCAAATCAACTCTTTGGCCTTCGCTAGGTCCACCTGATTAATGGTTAATGTCATGCCATTAATCGAACGATTTTTAACATCTGTTTTGCGGATAGCTGTGCGGGCGTGGCCGATCATCTCTTCGTGGAATTTTTTTAAGCATTCACTGGCCACATCACTCTCAGTATCTAATGAACCAAAAGAGCAAACCAGTTCTCCCTGCTCACCCCGTGCCAACAAACCCAATGCCAAGAGATCATTGATCGCCTTGGTCACTTCTCGCGCCGTCAACTTAAAATTCAGCCGCGCCACAATCCAATCCGCGTCTTCTCTAAAATCAGCGAGGTGAATCATTTCTCTTATGGCGTAATAATGCCATCCCGATATAACTCTCAACTGCTCACTACTAATTTTGATAAAATTTACATGGGGCCCAAGATGCGCCAATTTCTCCATCAAGAGCACACTTAAACGAGGATCATTCTCTACCTTTTTTAACCTTATCAGGTCCTGAAAATATTCCGCCTCACACTTATTAAACTTAAAATAATCCAAAAATTTTTGCGCCATCCCCCGCCCCGGGTTTCTCTGCCCGTTCAATACCATGGTCAATGAGGCGGTGCCGGCCAACCCCAAGTTCTTCGCCCATAACCCAAAACTCCAATGCGGGTTTTGCTGTTTTTTTTCGGCGCTATAAGCGGTCAAGAAGGCCCTATAACAGGCGTATTGAAAAATATTGAGTGACGAACTTTTCATAGACCCTGATTTGGCCCAATCGTTAGCATATCGCAAGGCATTTGTTAGCAAATGATAAACTTTTCCTTAGCTGATGTGCTAACGGCCGGCCGTTTTGCATAACGATTTTGAGTATGTTTGAGGCCCTACCTTTTATTGATGTAAGGCCTTAAACTCACACTTCATGTCATGAGCAATTGCCAACGGGAGTCACTCTCTGTTTAACTTCTGATTACTTGACCAAAACAGCTAGGATATATAGAAAGAAAGAAAAGGATATTTTCCACAAAAATCACATTTTCAACCGCCAAACTCATTTAATCACATCCAATAACCGATAAAACACTGGGGAGTAGGTGAATCTGTGGCATTAAAATCATTTTTAACTATATTGATGTTAGCTATATCATTTCAAGTTTTTGCAAGGGTCAATTGTTATACTAACGATACGAACAAAGACCGGTCAATTGACTTTGTTGATTGCTACGGCGCCAAAGGGCAAGTTTCGAGAAAAATTGATTCAAATTTTGATGGTATCATAGATCAATTTACTTATTTTCATGACACTCATATTGAAGTTCAAGAAGACAAAAACAATGATGGGCAAATTGACTCCATACGAAATTATGACTTCATCAAGCAGGTCGTAACGGCCTTAGAAAGTGAAAAACTTGATGGGAATTTGAATTTAAACTACTCTTGGAAATTCTCTCCCATTCAATCTAACGAATCCTCTAATATAAGATCGAAGCATGGAGGATGTAAACTTAAGCAAGGCCAATTGAATGAGTTACTGGAGTTAGACGGGATTAGAGATCTTTATTATCATATTGATACTTCAAGCGATAGTCATCAAGGCCAAAATTTTCGCCCCTTAAATAATCAAGGCCCTGCTACATTAAACTTTGACATAGAAAAATCTTGTCATGACCTTGCGGGAGCTGACCTATTTGAGGTTATAAAAATTTCTCTTATAGACGGTATTAAATGTTTAAAAAAAATTAATACCCCTACCTCTCTTCAACATATTAATAAAATTAATTCGTTGCTGAGTAATAAAAGGGATAAAATAAAAATCCGTTGTTCTGATAATCTTAAACGGAACTTCTATATGGATGCAACTCTGCCAAACCCTAAAAATTTCCCGGAACACCCAAGGGTCCGTTTTAATAAAAATAAAGTAAGCAGAAAAACTGGTGATTTTTTTTCTAGTGAATACCTCGCAGTTAAAAATTCTTTTTTTCATGAATTCATCCATTTGACAGATGTTGAACATCATCATTTCAATCCAAAAATGCAGGACTATACTATTGCTTGCGATGCCTGCTGCTCCTCGTTCAAAAAAGGAGAAGACCTCGACGATTCTTATATTGGTGTTGTAAAAGATACGGCAGAGTATTGTCAACTATGTGGTTCTCCACCTCTTGATGATATTGTAACTCGGGAATATTTTGATCTTTTTTTGCACAAAAGTGATAAAAATGCCGAGAACGTTATTAATCAACTTGTAAAAAAATTTAATGGTAGCAACGAATTTTACTGTCGGTTAGCAAAAATTGCACAAAAAATAACCCTATCATCTGTTTCTCTTGGAAAGTTAATAAAGGTCTTGGAGCACAGGCTTAAAAACCCTGATCAAAACAAACTTCTATGCAAGTCCGATATCCAAAAAGCTTTTGTTAGAGATGCTATCTCTATTTATAATGTAGAAAAAGTACCAGAGAAAAATTACTCATTTTGCGTTTTGGCAAAAAAGGCGATTCTCTCTGATGGGAGAAGTTTGAAGATCTCAACTTTGAAAATTGCCAAATATGCTCTTGAAGAGCATGCCTGTAAAAATCATATCCAATTTCTTAAAAAACAAATTGAAGATGAAGACCTTAATAATTTAGTCCATAAAATTCTTGATGCAAAAAAAGGTATACCTGAACTTTATTATGGTCTTCGCATTAACTTTTCTTATAAAAATATTTTGACAATAAATGAAGGGGCACAAAATAATCTCCTTGAGAGAAGAAAAAAAGAGTCTCCTCATTTAGTACCGGATGGGATGATCTTTACTGGAAAAAAATTCCTACAAGACGAGATGGATAGGCCAACAAAGCGAGGAAAGGGGATTAAAATATCTGAGTTAAATCAGCTGTATCAAAATGCCGTTTTAAACTATGAAAAGAGATTAGCAAAAGAACAACATCACAGTGTTTATAGATTTCTTTCCAATCCGAGTCAAATGATTACTGCTAAATACAGGCTCTATCGCCTATCATTTGAAATGTTAAAATTTTTAATGGACTCTAAAAATGGACTGTCAAACAAAGAAAAGGCAAAGCTTTCAAGTTTTATGACTGAAAGGTTAGACAGAGAGATAAAAACCCTACGTGAGTTTCATGAAAAAAGTACCAGTATACTTTATAATGTAAATAGGCGGATCTTCATTGGACAATCAAAAGAAAGCTTAAAAAGTGACGCCAATACGAGACTCTCTTTACTCACTAGTATGTACGCGCTCAAACAAAAAGTAGAGGCCATATCTAAAACGATTCATGAATGAGCTGTGATGGCATTCCTTTAGTAATCTCTCTTCATACACCTTAGAGGCCTGCTAGAAACATGAAATCACTATGTTCCGTAAAGTTCAGCTACTTAGGAAAGTTAGGAAATTTGTTGTGTAGCTAAATGTGTGATAAAATGTGATAATTTAATTTAAGGGAGGTAGACCATGGCAACAAATTTAGCATTAGATGATAATCTTATTGAATTAGCTAAGGAAATTGGAAATCACAAAACAAAAAAAGAAGCAGTCACAACGGCCTTAAAAGATTACATCAAACATAAAAAACAAGCTGAAATACTCGAGCTATTTGGAAAACTAGAATATGATAGTAGCTATGATTATAAAAAACAAAGAGACAGGAAATGATTTTAGTCGATACCTGCGTGTGGTCAGAAGCCCTTCGTAAAAAGAAAAATGTAAACAGAGAAGCTGTAGAAAAACTTACTAATATGATACGAGAAAATCAAGTGGCGATGATAGGGCCTATTCGTCAGGAAATTCTTTCTGGCGTAACTAATAAAAAAGTATTTTTAGATCTCCAAGAAAAGCTACGTTTTTTTCCAGACATTGTCTTTACTGAAAACAATTATGAGTTGGCAGCAGAGTACTTTAATTTATGTAGAAGAAAAGGAGTTCAGGGATCTAATACAGACTTTTTAATCTGCTCTATTTCTATTTGTCATGACTTACCCATCTTTACCTTTGACAAAGATTTTTTGAATTTTAAAAAAATTTTCAAATTAAAACTTTATTCCTAAATTTAATGAATCTAAAAAAACCACTATTAAAAGATCCTATGACTTCTGCCTCGGATCGCCACGCGACAGTTTCCATAAGTCGGCCCGAGCACCCTCGGATAAGGTGCCATTACTAGCGTTACGCTGCCTTAACAATGGTAGTTAGTTGCTCAAGAATTTCCTCTTCCCAGAATTTTTTAATTTCCTTATCAGAATTGATTGAAATAAGCAGAACTGAATAGAGGGCATTCTTCACTACTTTTGACCTTTTGAACCCTGTCAAATTTGCGTAAGCTTCTACATCTCTGATACCAACTGGAGAAAAATATAGACTCTTTTTAAGAGTATCTCCCTCTTGTAGGATATCTAAACCTCCCGCAGCTATACAGGCATTCAACTTGTTTAAAATGAGTCTTCCGGCCCTAGTATCAATAAAGTTAATAAAAGTAATAGTAATCGCCCTAACTAATAGACTGTCGTCAAAAACTCCTATTCTTTCTTTTAACTTTTCAAGAACCTTATAAGCATTTTCAGAAACCGAATATTGAACTTTAAACAATTCCCTATTATCAATTCTTAATTGATGCAACCATTTTGAAAAATCGTTATCTATCGTATTGGTCCATAGGCCCTTTCCATCCTCATCCACCTCTGTGGTATATGAAAATTTTTCCCCTAAAAATTCTTTTTGTATTGTTTCCATTATCTATTCCTCTCGGAAGCTCTGTATTGCAACTCCCTTTAAATCATCTTTGTCGAAAAAATAACCCTTCACAAAATAATTCTTGGTTTCATTTTCAAAAATTCCACCAAATTCTGCTGAACAATTAAATTTAAAACAATCATCTTCGCCAGTTTTTCCATGAGGACCCTTTTGACTTTCTCTTGCAATCCACTTTAAGGAATCAGCTCGATCTATTCTATATAAAACTAAATCAAATTCATCCTTTGATAGATTTGGGGGATTAACTCTATCTCCCCAAAAATCAAGCTCTCCTTGTTCATAGATAATTATAAGCTTGTCCAAAAATTGTAAATCATCTACTATTTCTTCTAGGGCGTTCATTTGCCTCCCTTTCAAAGTATCACATATGTGATACTTATTTAAACTATTTTATTTATATTCTTAAACTGCATAATTTCAATAAGATAGATAAAATATGCGGGCTTCGACCCCCCTATTCGTCATTTAATCTTTGTAAAAAAGTAATTGCACAAATATGCCGCTATCGATGGTCTCTCCACAGTGCTTCCTACATCAGTTTTTTAACTTCATTAAGTGTCGAAATAGGTTTTTACTTATTTTTTTCACTT
>Ga0316206_1001260_pt1 | contig 23959 bp, 17 predicted proteins | sample 6monthpyrite_MG_FD_204942 | JGI IMG/M metagenome (GOLD analysis project Ga0316206, IMG submission 204942) | Microbial mat bacterial communities from mineral coupon in-situ incubated in ocean water Damariscotta River, Maine, United States -... | ecosystem: Environmental > Aquatic > Marine >... | reverse complement strand
GTGTATGAAGACGGCGTGATGATGGATATCCCAAATCTTGATCTCGGCTTTGATCTGACAAGCTTCGTAGCCGCCGGCTCGGGCAACGGCGAGGCCATCGTTGGTTGGAGTTATGGGCGGTGGGCGTTCGATCCTGACGATGGTGATTACACGCTCAACGAAGGCCCTGGTCACGCCTGGATCTGGACACGCGCGACGGGCACCATCGAGATCGCCGATCCGAATCGATTCGCAGATGTGCGGACGAGAGATATCACCGACGACGCGGAGTTGGTTCTTGGTAGTGCAATCGGTTTGGATGAAGAACATCACCAGATTCTCTGGTATCGTACAGAGAATCAGTTTGTGATAATCGACGAGTTGCTCTATCGACTGGGGATCACCATCGACGCCGACTGGTACTCCTTCGACCAGATCTCAAGCGACGGCTCCAAGCTCATGGGTCTATCACAACGCGACGGCAAATACTCGGCGCTCATCGTCACCATCCCCGTCCGTGGGCGGGCGATATCGGTGGAGTAGGTCGGCTCAATGGGTGTCCGATGGGTTGCATCTGGGTCCTGTGCATCGCGTTGTAAGTCCATTGCCAATCACAATCTGTGATTCGTTCGCCAACCTGACAAAATTCTGACGATTGGACTTGTAGGTGGGCTACGATCATGGCTTCATGAGCAATGCAACTCTTCCAATTATTATCCAAGGCGGCATGGGAGCCGGGGTGTCCTGCTGGGCTTTGGCCAATGCGGTTTCTCGCGCGGGGCAGCTCGGGGTGGTCTCCGGGACCGCCCTCGATGTGATCTTGGCGCGCCGATTGCAGGTTGGCGATCCGGGCGGTCACATGCGCCGGGCGCTGGCGAACTTCCCGATTCCGGGAGTCGCTCAGCGGATCATTGATCGCTATTTCGTCGAGAGCGGCAAGGACAGGGACAAGCCGTTCAAGTCCAAGCCGATGCCTGCACAGAAACCATCGCGCCACCTCGAAGAGTTGCTGGTGGTCTCGAACTTCGTCGAGGTCTTCCTCGCCAAGGAGGGGCACAAGGGGCATGTGGGGATCAACTTCCTTGAGAAGATCCAGCTCCCGAACCTGCCTTCGATCTATGGCGCGATGCTCGCGGGTGTCTCGCATATCCTGATGGGCGCGGGCATCCCAAAATCCATCCCCGGGATCATCGACAAGCTCGCTCGGAAAGAAAAGGTCGAGCTCCGGCTCGATGTCGTCGGCGCCGAACGAGGTGAAGAGATCGTCACCGAGTTCGACCCCAATGTGTTCTTTGATGGCAACGCACCCGAGCTTGATCGACCCGATTTTTACGCGATTGTGTCATCGGCGACACTGGCGAGCATGCTCGCCCGCAAAGCCATCGGCAAGGTCAACGGGTTTATCATCGAAGGCCCGACCGCCGGCGGGCACAACGCACCGCCACGCGGCAAGATGCAACTGAGCGTCGAGGGCGAGCCGATCTATGGCGATCGTGACCACGCCGACCTCGAAGCGATCTCGTCGCTCGGGCTCCCCTTCTGGCTCGCAGGTTCATACGCCGAGCCCGATCGGATCGAGTTTGCCCTTGAGCACGGGGCCGCGGGTGTGCAGATCGGGACGGCGTTTGCCTACTGCAATGAGTCCGGGCTCACTCCCGAGATCAGGCACGCGACCATCGAGATGAGCAAGCGTGGGCAAGCCAAGATCTTCACCGACCCCGTCGCCTCGCCCACCGGTTTCCCGTTCAAGGTCGTTGAGATGGAAGGCACCAACTCACAGCAGGATGAGTACGAAAAGCGGACCCGGATCTGCGATCTGGGGTACCTCAGGCATGCCTACAAAAAACCCGATGGCAAGATCGGATGGCGCTGCCCATCAGAGCCCATCGAAGACTATATCAAAAAGGGCGGCAAGCTCGAAGAGACCCGCGGACGCAAGTGCGTCTGCAACGCGCTGATGGCCAACATCGAGCTCGGGCAGATCCAGAAGGGCGGCGAGCTCGAACGGGCCCTGATCACCTCCGGCGACGATGTCGCCCATGTCGCACGGTTCCTCAAGCCCGGGCAGGATGCCTATTCGGCGCTCGATGTCATCGAGTATCTGCTCCCAAAGAAGAACAACGAGATGGGCAGCGAACTGAGCGGCTCTGCGGCCCAGTAAGCGGGTTCACTTTCCAAATATGGTTTGATGATTGCCGATTGGGCGATGTGTGGTGTATGAACATACTGCACAACTCATCCCCCGTGTTTTCACTCGCTCTGATCGTGGTTCTGGGCTCGTCGGCGCTTGCAGGGGGGATCGACGACCCCCGGATCAGGATCGTTGATCTTCCGGTATCGAGCGATGTGGGTTTCGGCAACTGGATCTTCTCTGATGATGGTTCCAGTGTCGTGACTCAGGTCGAGCCATTCAGATCACAATCCTTGTTTCGCAACCGCGGCGATGGTTGGGAGCTGGTCACACAGCGGACGAAGACCGTTTCGCCAGAGTACACCAACGGGATCTCGAACGATGGGAGCGCCCTGACAATCACCGGCGACGGGCACGCGTACCTCGCGATCGACGATCACATCATCGAAGCACCCCGGACATGGATCGGAAACGATGGGGAGGTGATAATCGAGCAAGGCATTTTCTCGACAGCACTCTCGGGCGATGGGACGACAGTGGGGCTCTTCGGATTCGATCCCGCGATTGGTGGGGTTGTGTCATTGATCTGGCGGGGCGGCGATGCGCTCGAGCCGCTCGGACTGGGTGTGCCTGAGAGCGGCGTGAGCAACTTCATCGTTGGATTCAGCGATGATGCGAGTACGATCACGGGGTATTCGTCGTATACCGGGCGGATCAACGATCTGCGTGCCTACCCATATGTCCAAGATGCGTGGGTGTTGGCCGACGGCGTGCTCACAATGATCCAGGTACCCAACGCCACCGGGCTCGATCAGACTACGCGCCCGTTGAGCATCTCGGGGGATGGAAGCACAATTGTCGGGATGAGTTTTAGTCCAATCGCGGCGGGCGGTCCGTTTCGTCACTTTCAACAGTTGGATTATGAATACGCATATCAAGATGGGTGGGTGTGGTCGGCCCAATCCGGAGGGGCGCTGATTGGTGATCCAGCCCGATTCCGCGAGGTCTATCCGATTGATCTCAGCGCCGACGGCTCGATCGTCATGGTTGTGACCAATGGCATCGACTCCGCGGATGGTGGATACTATTTTTGGACCCGCGATGGCGGCTTTGTCTCCGTAACCCAACTCGTCGACCAGATGGGCATACTTGGTCCATGGGACTACTTCCAGCCGGTCGAGCTTTCTGATGACGGTAAAACCGTGATGGGGATTCTGAGCCTTGATGGGTACGATTTCAATTTCGCGTTCATAGATCTCAACTAGATCCACTCTTGTTCCGTCACCGTTCGCTCAATGATCTTCTCGCCCGTGTGTTTGGTGGTGATGGGCTCGAAGAGGAGCACCGATGCGCCCGCCCTGGCGATGGGGTTGTGCTCGACGCCCTTGGGGACAATGTACATCTCGCCCTTTTCAAGCTGGACCGAGCGATCGCGCATCTCGATGGTGAGTGAGCCTTCGAGGACAAGGAAGAGTTCGTCCTCGTGCTCGTGGCTATGCCAAGCCAGTTCGCCCTCGAGTTTGGCGAGTTTGACCTGCTGGCCGTTGAGTTCGCCGATGATCTTTGGGGTCCATGTTTTATTGAAGAGGGCGAGCTTGTTGGCGAGGTTGATTGTGTCGGACATCGTGAATCCTTATTCGTTTCCGAACCGCTCGTTGATCCAATCGGCGATGATCTCCATCGCTTCAGGCGAAAAAGTTTCTTCGATGTCGTTGTACTCGCCCAGTGCCCCGGTGGTTGCGTGCTGAAACATGTGATTGAGCCCGGTGAGTTCGGTGATGGTTGCGTCGGGGTGGTCCTTGAGGAGTTCGCGGAGTCCTTCGAGGTTTTCTTGTGGAGCGACTTGGGTATCGAGTTGGCCGTTGAGTGCGAGGATGGGGCAGGTGATTGTCGGGAGGTAGTCTGCGGGGTCATATGTGAGGAAATATCTGATCCAAGGCGAGTTGTTCTGCGCGATGACCATGTCGATTTGGGATTCGATGATGCCGAGGTCTTCTAATGTTTGAGGCGTGAGGATCGCACGGATTTGATCTTCTGCATCTTGGGTTGATGCGGAGTTGATGATTGCTTGGATGATCTTGGTGTTGATGATTTGGGCTTTGGAGATTTCTTCTTCCGATTTGCCTTGGGAGAGACCGATGAGCCGATTCTGTGTCTTGGCGATTTGTAGCGAGCTTGTACCCGGGCCAGCGAGCATGACTATGTAGGCGATGGTGCTTTCGTTCGTGTTGTTGTCATGGATCGCGATCGGTGCGATGAGCCCGCCTTCGGAGTGCCCGACGAAACCGATTGAGTTGCGATTGATCTCGGGACGAGAGAGCAGGTATGCGAAGGCAGCGTTGGCATCTGATGCAAAGTCCGCGGAGGTGGCAGCGGAATAGTCACCGGTGGATTCTGCGACGCCTCGATCATCGTAACGAAGCACAGCGATGCCCTGTTTGGTGAGGTGGTCGGCGAGCACCAAGAACGGCTGATGTCCGAAGACTGTTTCATCACGGTCTTGTGGGCCAGAGCCTGAGATGAGGATCGCTGCTGGGAACGGGCCATCACCCTCGGGGAGTGTCAATGTTCCCGCGAGTGTCACGCCCTCTGCTTGTGGATTTTCGTAAGTGACATCTTCGACGATGTAGGCGTAGGGCTCGGTAGGCACTTGCGGGCGATTTCGCACAATAGGGGCATCGGTTTCTGCTGATCGGGTGTAGGTGATGGTGATGTCGTCCTTCCCAGGCATAACCCATGCCCCGGTGATGGTGTCGGGATCGGTGAGCGTGCCGGTGAATACGCCGTTGACGATGGTGATTTTGTATCCGATTGAATCGCCGTCTTTGGTGAGATCGGAGACGGGGATGTTCATCGCCATGGTATCGGGCGAGTCAATATTGGCCAGAGTGCCCCGCTCTGTTGTATGGATGCTGAGGATGAGGCGGAGGTCGACGCCGTTGCGGGTGATGGTTGCTTTCCAATCTCCATCGAGCCCTTCGATGGTTGGCTTGGCGACGGGGAGCCCGCGTTTGATGATGATGGGGAGCTCGATCCCTTGCGAGAAGGTGCCCGACCAGTGTTGTTGATCGTCGTCCCAGTCGGCTTCGATGCCGGCGCCGATGTTTGCGATAGAGATCGAGAGATGGTCGTCGGTCATGGTGACGGCTGAGATAGGGATTTGTTGCCCGGGAGCTTGGTCGGGGCTTTCCATCGTGGCAGACAGATTGCCGTCGTCAGCCTGGGTGATGGTGAAGATGAGCGAGAGTTTGCCGGTGGGGATGTTGAGTTCGGCGTGCCAGCTGTCGGCGATTGGGTCTGGGCTGGCTGTTGAAACCGTGGTGAGCATTGCGAGCACCAGGAAGAAAAGCGAGTGGAGTAGTGGGTGTTTCATTGGTGGGGATCCTTGTGGATGGGCTGGGTGAGGCGGGGTTCGTTTGAGATTGGCTTCGTTTTGGTTGTTTGGGCATAGACGAAGCGAAAAAGGAATACGGCGGCCAATGCGGCGGGGAAGCTGAAAAGGACGGCGACCGAGGCGTTGCTCAGATCCATGAGTAGCCAGACCCCCGCGTAGATAATCCCGGCGAGCACGAATACCCAGCCAAGAAAGCGTTCGGTTTTGCGGGAAGTGCTTGTGATGCATGAGTTCTTGCCACAGGATTGTGCCGGTTTTTTGGGCATGTAGTTACCCATGACGATGAGCATGAGTCCGATGTTGATGCCGATAATTCGTTTGGTGATATCGCCTTCGATGAACTCGAGTTCTTTCATCAGCGTGGTGACCATACCACCGAAGAGGAGCAGGCTCGCGAGGATGATCGCAAAGAGGATCTCGTGTCTGGTCTTGGAGTTGAGCCAGTGAGTTTGATCGTCGGCACAGTTGCGTTTGGCGAGTGCCTTGGTGGTGTTCCATGCGATCACAAAGACAAGCAGCCCAACGAGTGTGACGGCTGAACCATCTGGCTTGTACGGCATCACGGCGAGTGCAGCCATGCCGGTGAGCGAAAGTGATGTGATTGCAGCGATTGATTGGGTCTTCGGGTTCATCATGATTGTTGCTCCGTCGCGGTTGAATCTGTTTCTTTGTGTGTTTGATCAGCAGCCTTCACCTCAAGCCCAAAGACTTGGGCGAATCCGAACATGGCCTCTTCGAGCACGGACATCATCAGGTGGTAAGTGATGACGCGTCCTTTTTTGACCGGCTCGATGAGCCCCGCTTCGCGGAGGACCGCAAAGTGGGCGGACATGGTGGGTTTGGAGACATCGAAATGCTCGGCCAGTTCGCCAGCGGTCATGGGTCGCTGACGCAAAAGCCCGAGCACCTTTCGGCGTGTTGGATCGGACAATGCTTTGAAAACTTTGTTCATGTTCGTAATTTAGCCAAACATCGAACAATGTCAACTTGAAAAAGCCGCGATTTGACAAAACCACGGCTCAGAGGCTGCAATCGCAGATTATTTATTCGTTTTCCCAGATATCCATGAAGCGTTTCGAGCCTTGTTTACGGATCGAGTTGTCTTCGAGGAGTTCTTCGGTGACTTCCACGAGTTCCTCGCGATCAAAGATCAGGGTCTCTTGCCCGTCGTCATAGAACCCGAACTCGAGGAAGTCATCGTCCGAATCTCGGATGAGTTCTACGAGTTGGGCGAGCGAGTGGATCTTGGTGCCGTTGAGTGATTTGAGCGCGGGCTTGTAGGAGACATCGTACCCCTTTGTGATGGGGTGTGGGAGGAAGTCCGAGACGAGCATGACGATCTCCTCGCCGGGTTCCTTGCGGAGTTCTTTGGCACGGAGTGCTGCGGGGTTGCCTTGGAGGGCGAGGTAGGGCATGTAGAAGTTCATCAGGTGCTCGCGTCGCGCTGGCGAGAAGACCATCGGGCCGATGATGAAATACTCGGGATACCCGTTGCCGATCGCGGGGATGAGATCGTCACGCGACGAGGCGACCGGAACATCAAGGTGGATCGATTCGCCCTTGCGGAGCACGGTGACGGGGATGGTGCCGTCGTGTGCGAGCAGCGGGACCTCGAAGCCCCAACTCAGGCGGAGGTTGTCGCCGATGGTGATCATCCCGGCGTTGTCGATGTCGTAGTCGCCGATGGAGTCGATCAGGTCCCATTGCTCGAAGACGACGGAATCACTGTCCTCGTCGGCCTTGTTCTCGCCGGTGAAGAGTAGCCCGGTCTGATCGGATTCGAGGTCGAGCCAGTTCCGTAGCGACGGGTTCTCGGCGGTCTGGAATCCCTCGACGAAGAGGCGGGGGCGTCCGTCGTACTCGCCATCTTCGATGTCATCGAGGAAGGCGATGACCTCCTCGGCGGGGATCAGGTACCCGATGTTGTCAGCGGATTCCACGCCTGAGAACACGACCCCGACGACCTTGTCTCCTTGGACGACCGGCCCGCCCGAGTTGCCGTGGTTGAGTGCCGCATCGACCTGGACGCGCAAGCCCGCGGTGTCCTGCGAGTATCCGATGAACTCGATGCGTGAGACGACCCCCTCGGTCAGCGAGATCTGCTCGCCGCCCATCGGAAACCCGATCGCCTGAACGGTCGAGCCGATATGCGGGAGCGTCTCACTCAGCGAGAGCGCGGGGTGGGCAGCATGGAATGATTCGCGATCGGATTCCTTGCGGAGTTCGATGACCGCCAAATCGATCCCCTTGGCGATCCCGATGACCCGGGCGCGGAGCTTGTCGGCGCTGTTGGGGGGTTGGACAAAGATCTGCGACGCCATCGAGACGACATGGGCATTGGTGAGGATCCGGTTGCCGTCGATGACGAACCCGGTGCCGCTGATTTCTTGCGGCGAGAGTTTTTTCCACGGCGATTCGAAATCGGGTCCCCTGAGTGTCGAGAAGATCTTGACCACCGAATCTCTGATCTGGGCCGAGTCGTCGTCGCTTCGAGAAACGGATGCCAGCGACGAGATCATCGCGATAGAGAGCACAACAAGGGCGGTGATACGCATAGGGTCTCCTCAGACACGGATTCATACTTTCTTCGAGCCCAATGGCTCATTGTCAATATGGTACGGGGCAACCCGCGGAAAAGTTGCCCGGTAAGATCAACTCGAGGCGAAACGGGTCTTGAGGAGCACTTCATGGGCAGTTCAATCAAATCAGGGACAGTGCTTCACCTTGATCCCCCCGCGGACTTTGATCTGCCGCGCGATGTGTGCAGCTACGGCTATTTTGTCCTGATGCCCAACTATTGGGATGTAAAGAGACAAACACTCTCGCGGGTGCTCGAGTTCCCTGACAAGCCCAGCGCGTGTGTGATTGACCAGCGGGGGGAGGGGCGACTCCGCGTCCGGTTCGATCGTTCGCTCGATCGCACCGAACAAACGCACGCGCGGGCCCAGATCGCCCGGATGCTGTGCCTCGATCTAGGGACCGCCGAGATCCGGGCGTTCCATCGTGTCGACAAGCGCTGGATAAAGAGCGGGCGGGGGCGGTTGTTCCGATCGCCGACCCTCTTCGAGGATGTCATCAAGACGGTGACGAGCTGCAATGTCACCTGGCCGAGCACGGTGAACATGAACCGGAGATTGTGCGAGGTCTGCGGGAGAAAATCTGCATCGGGTGCGTTCTCCTTCCCCAGCGCCAAGAAGCTCGCAAGGACTCGGCTTGGTACGCTGCGTGGACGCTGCCGGGTTGGATATCGCGATCAACGGATCATCGATCTCGCCAAACTCTTTGCGCGTGGGCAGATCGACGAGGCGTGGCTGTGTGATCGTGGCGTCGGCGATAACGATGTGTTCAAGTTCCTCGTCGGGCTCCCGGGGATCGGTCCCTATGGCGCTGGCAACATCATGCAGCTGCTCGGGCGATACTCACGACTTGCGATCGACACCGAGACTATCCGCCACGCAAAGAGCACGCTGGGCATGAGCGGCACCGATGCCCAGATCACCAAGGCCCTCCATAAACATTACGACCGTTTCGGGGAGCACAAGTTCCGCAGCTACTGGTTCGAGATCTGGCAGCACTACGAATCGAAGGCAGGACCGTCGCACACATGGGAGCGAGAGCTGGTGAGCAAGGCATTTACCGCGGCAAATCTCTGATCGGGCCTGATCGAGCAAGTCCGGATTATAAAAAACCGTCGACGGCCCACACAAAGCCGTCGACGGGGAGTTGTCATGCATCATATCGATATCGAGGGGGATCCGACATGGATGCACGAGTCAAAGTCTGCCGGGCTCAATCGAACACGGGCAACCCCGAAGGCACGCGCATCGGGATCGCATAGCGGAGATCGATCGAGCTGGTGTCGGTGAGTGCGTTGAGGAAATCGAGCAGCGCATCGATCTGGTCCTCGCTGAGTTCGGTGACACCGAGTTCGTTGGCAGCCAAGATCCCGAGCACGCGGTTCTTGTCGTCCATCACGATCATATCGATCTCTTCGAGATCAGCACGATAGGGGAGCACCGCCTGCGACTTGTCATAGTTGAGCAGGGACTCGGCGGGGTTGAGATGATGGCGGACCACCGCTTCGAGTGTGGCAAACGCGCCGTCGTGCCCATAAGGACCGGTGAGCGCCACATTGCGGAGCGATGGCGCACGGAACTTGAACATATCCGCCGGATCGCCGGTCTCGCCGAAGAGCCCGAGATCGTCGTGCCCGTCGTCATAACCGTCCTGGTTGTGCCCCTTGCCCGGGCCGATCTGAGGCATCGCGATGGCGTGGAATTCCTGGTCCGTCTGGAAAGAGCCCGAATGACAATCAACGCACCCGGCCTGCCCATAGAAGAGGATCATCCCTTGTACAGCGTTCATCGACATCGCCCCGGCGTCGCCGCGGAGGAACTGATCAAACGGCGAGTTGTCGGCTCGTCCGATGGCGGACTCATACGCCGCCACCGCGTTGGCGATGTGGGCGAAGGTGATATCCGGCGGCGACTGAACATCGTCGTAGGTCTTCGAGAAGAGCTCGAAGTATTCATCGTTGGCCGCGACGCGCTTGGCGAGGTGCGCCCACACGAGCGGGAGATTGCCCGCCGCTGCAGCGTCGGCGACCTCGTTCTCGCCGGGCTGGCCCGCCATCTCGGTGCCTGAGGTTGGTGGGAAGCAGACCTGAGCAGCCACAACCGAATCGAGCCCCTCGATCAGATCCATCCCCGCGGGCGTATCGAAGCCCAACGGATGGTCCGGATCGGCAGCGATCCGCCCGTCGTGCATCATCTTATCGAACTCGTATGCGCCGATGTTGAAGATATGCGGTGCGTTGCGCGGGACCCGCTCGGGGACCGCGTCGAGCCCGAACCCGGTGTTGCGGACTGGTCCGAGCCCCATCCCGCCCTCGCCGATGGGCAGCGAGAGCCCGTCGCTTGTGTCGGTGACCATGTTGTGGCAGGTGGCGCACGCCATGTTCCGGTTGCCCGAGAGGATTTTATCATGGAACAGGAGTTTGCCGAGTTCGACCATCGCCGGATCAATCGGGCGATAGTCCTCGTCGGCTGGTGCGCTGGGCAACCACCCCGCCCCCGCGATGCCAGCGATGTCACCCGAGCGGACGATCTGGCGGATCAAATCGGCCTTCGATGGCGCGATTGTTCGCGTCGATGGTGTTGATTTGTTGATTGCCTGCCCGCGATCTGGCGCTGCACTGGCAGCCCCGATCCCAACCCCGAGCGCAATACTCCACACGCCGAGTGTAGAGATGCGATACAGACAATTCCGATTCTTTGATTTCTGTGCGTACATGATTTAAACTCCCCTGAAAAGGATGCAAGACAGCGAACCATTCACGATTGGTTTCTAACTCCTCATCACTGATCTTGCGCTCAACAACCTATCCGATTGGAGACGCTATTGGAAGAAAAAAACAGACAAAAGAGTCTTTTTGGAACAATAGTCTATCAGAAAATGAGTTTGTGTATCTCGATGACGATCGTTTACCGCGCTATAGGCGGTGCGCGCTTGGGCACCGTTGCGGAGGGTGTATCAGGTACACGATCGTTTTCTGATAAATCTTGCAGCGCGGTCACATCCCAGAACCCCGCGCGGAGTGATTCGATCGCATGAATCGCCTGTGCTGCAGCCCGGGCGGTGGTGATCATCGGGATCCCGAGACGCACCGCTGTCGCGCGGATGTTGCCCTCGTCGGTCTGCCACCCGGTGCGTGTTGGGGTGTTGATGACAAGCTGGATCTCATCGTTCTGCATCAGGTCGATGACATTGGGACGGGCGCCCTCTTGGATCTTCTGGAGGATCTTTGGGCGCAACCCATGCTTGGTGAGCAGCCCGCCGGTGCCTTTGGTGGTGAACACCTTGAACCCCATCGCCATCAGCGATCGCACGATCGGGATCATGAACTCTCGATCGTGCTCACGCACCGAAACAAATACGCCGCCCTCGGTCGGGAACGATGTCCCCGCGCCGAGCATTGCTTTGAGGTAGGCATTGGGCAATGAGGCATCGACCCCCATCACCTCGCCGGTGGATCGCATCTCGGGCCCGAGGACGAAGTCCACGCCGGGAAACTTCTGGAACGGGAAGACCGGTGCTTTGACCGCGTAATACCCGGCATCGGCGATTTCATGGGCGCCTTGATCGGCGATCGAGACGCCCATCATCGCCTTGGCAGCCATCGCAGCCCACTGTACATTCTTCGCCTTGCCGACATAGGGCACCGTTCGGCTCGCTCGTGGATTGACCTCGATGATGTATACCGTGTCGTCCTTGAGCGCCATCTGGACATTCATCAAGCCACACACGCCGAGCTCGATGGCAAGCTTGCGGGCGGTGTCCTTGACTTCATCAAGAATTGCCGGGCGGAGGTTGCAGGTCGGGATCATGCAGGTCGAATCCCCCGAATGCACTCCGGCCTGCTCGATGTGCTCCATGACCGCAGCGACCAATGCGGTGCCTTTTCCGTCTTTGAAATCCGCAACCACATCGACATCCAACTCGATCGCCCCGTCGAGGAACTGATCGATCAAAATCGGCGCATCGTCGAGCCCCGACGCATCGACAGCCGTCGCCATGTAGTGGCGCAACGCTTTTTCATCGGGGCAGATCTCCATGCCTCTGCCGCCGAGGACATAGCTCGGACGGACCAATACCGGATACGAGATCCGCTCGGCGATTTCCACGGCTTGGTCAATCGAGCGCGCGATGCCCGACGCAGGGCGCTTGAGATCCAGCTTGGTCAACAACTGATCGAACCGATCCCGGTCTTCCGCGCGGTCGATCGCGTCGAGTTCGGTGCCGATAATGGGCACGCCGGCGAGATCGAGTCCGTGGGCGAGATTGAGCGGGGTCTGCCCGCCGAACTGGACGATGGTGCCGAGTTGTTCATCGCCGAGCTTCTCGGTGACATTGAGCACATCCTCAAGCGTCAATGGCTCAAAGAACAACAGATCACTCGTGTCATAATCCGTCGAGACCGTTTCCGGGTTCGAGTTGATCATCACCGCGTCGTGCCCGAGTTCCTGGGCCGCGTAGGCAGCATGCACACAGCAGTAATCGAACTCGATGCCCTGCCCGATGCGGTTGGGACCGCCGCCGAGGATGATGATTTTTTGTTTGGGGTGCTTGTCGGCGAGCAACCGATCCCGGAGTTCGCACTCGGGTGCGAGGTCGGTGACGGAGCCGTCGTCGTTGATCTGTTTCGTGCCGGGCTGGTAGGTCGAGTAGTAGTAGGGGGTGATCGCCTCGAACTCGGCGGCACAGGTATCGACGCACTTGAACACCGCCTCGACGCCGAGGGCTTTACGCTTGGCGCGGACTTGGAGGATCGCTTTGGAGTTGATCTCGCCGAGGTACAGATTCGCCAGCTGCGCATCGCTATACCCGAGCTGCTTGGCGCGTTGCATGAGGTCTCTGGGCATCGCATCGAGCAAATCGACCGCAGCGAGTTCATCCTCGAACTGGACCAGCTCATCGAACTGATGAATCCAGAACGGGTCAATCTTGGTGAGTTGACACACCTTCTCGACGCCCCATCCCATTTTGAACGCATAACGGATGAAGTGCATCCGCCCTTGGCTGGGCACCGAGAGCTTGCGCGTCAGCGTGTCGTTGGCGATCGGCCACTCGATTACCTGCCCGTCGGCGGTGCGTCCGTCTTTGGATTGCTTGGCTTGAAGCCATTTGTCGTTCTTATCGAGCCCGAGCCCGAAGCGTTTGACATCCATCGAGCGGATGACCTTCTGGAACGATTCTTTGAAGGTGCGCCCGATCGCCATCGCCTCGCCGACACTTTTCATCTGGGTCGTGAGTGTTTCGTCCGCTTCGGGGAACTTCTCGAATGTCCATCGCGGCATCTTGGTGACGATGTAGTCAATCGATGGCTCGAAGCACGCACTGGTGGTGCCGGTGATGTCGTTGCGGAGCTCGTCGAGTGTGTACCCGATCGCGAGCTTGGCGGCGATCTTGGCAATCGGGAATCCGGTGGCCTTTGAGGCTAATGCCGACGACCGACTCACACGCGGATTCATCTCGATGACGACCATCTCGAAGGGCTTATTTCCATCGCTGTCGGGCTTTGGGTTTGGATTGATTGCGAACTGGACATTGCTCCCGCCAGTCTCGACACCCACACACCGCATAATCGCCAGCGACGCATCTCGCAGCACCTGGTATTCCTTGTCTGTCAGTGTCAGGATCGGCGCGACGGTGATCGAATCACCGGTGTGGACACCCATCGCGTCGATGTTCTCGATGCCACAGACAATGATGCAGTTGTCGTTCTTGTCGCGGACGACCTCGAGCTCGTATTCCTTCCACCCGATGAGCGACTTGTCGATCTGGACCTGTCCGATCATCGAGGCTCTGAGCCCGCGGTTGACGAGCTCCTCGAACTCGGAATGGTTGTAGGCGATCCCCCCGCCCCACCCGCCGAGCGTGAAAGCCGGGCGGATAATCGCGGGGAGCCCGATCTGCTTGAGGAACTCGGTCGCTTCGTCGTAAGTTTCGACGGTCTGCGATTCGGGTGTCGCTAGGTTCAGATCCTGACAGATGTCGGCGAAGGTCTTGCGATCCTCCGCCTTATGGATCACCTCGCGCGAAGCTCCGATCATCTCGATGTTGTACTTCTCGAATATGCCGTTGTCGAAGAGTTTGCACGCGCAGTTGAGCGCGGTCTGCCCGCCAAGCGTCGGCAATACCGCGTCGATCGGATTCCCTAGTTCGATCTCTTTGAGGATGATCTTCTCGACCGCTTCGGGTGTAATCGGTTCGATGTAGGTCCGGTCGGCGAACGCCGGGTCGGTCATGATCGTCGCGGGGTTGGAGTTGACCAAGACCACGCGGTACCCCTCGTCGCGCAGCGCCTTACACGCCTGGGCACCGGAATAATCAAACTCGCACCCCTGCCCGATGACAATTGGGCCGGAACCGATGAGCAGGATCGTTGAGAGATCGTCGCGTCTGGGCATGTGCAGCGGGTCCCATATCTGTTGTTGAGTTTGGGCCTAAACCGCATGAGTATACACACCGATCCACTCAAAACACCAGATCGGACCTCGTAATGCGCGATTCAGGTGCTTTGTGCAGGTGAGTTGTCGAGCCATCGGATGAACCCCGGCGATTTGCAGCCGTACGATGGTGCCGGGCGAGTGAATTCGCCGATTCAAGAACCGGGTCCTTCGACCCGCTGGAGAGCCAAAGCATGTGTGGAATCGTCGCCTACATCGGGAATAAACCCGCCCAACAACTCCTCCTCGAAGGGCTCAAGCGCATGGAGTACCGCGGGTACGACTCCGCCGGCATCGCCATGCTCGAATCCGATGGTCTCCGCGTCATCAGAGCAGTGGGGCGAGTGTCAAAGCTCGAAGCCAAAATCCAACAAGAGGGCGACTTCACCGGCACCATCGGTATCGCCCACACCCGGTGGGCAACCCACGGCAAGGTCACCCTCGCCAACGCCCACCCGCACCGTGATCACAACCACGGCATCGCCCTCGTCCACAACGGCATCATCGAGAACTACGCCTCGATCCGCACCCTGCTCGAAGAGCGCGGGCATGAGTTCCATACCGAAACCGACACCGAAGTTCTCGGGATACTGATCTCGCATTTTTATGATCCAGAGAACGGGTCAGATCTCGAAAAATCAATCCAGGCCGCCCTCCGTGAGGTCCGCGGGGCATACGCCATCGCGGTGATCTGCAAAGAAGAGCCCGGCGTGATGGTCTGCGCCCGCAAGGGCTCGTCATTGCTCGTCGGGATCGGTTCGGGCGAGTACATCGTCGCGTCCGATCCGGCAGCCATCGTCGCCCACACCTCAACGGCGATCACGCTCGATGACTACTCCGTCGTTAAAATCACCCCCGATGGATTCCGCACCACCACGGTCGAGAATGTCGAACTCACGCCCAAAGAGATGCAACTCGAGATGGAACTCGATCAGATCGAGCTGGGCTCGTACGAGCACTACATGCAGAAGGAGATCTTCGAGCAGCCCGAAGCCCTCCGCACCTGCATGAAGGGCCGGCTCGACAAAAACGAAGGACGCATCGTCCTCGGTGGGTTGATGGGGCTCTCGAAGGAACTCGTCAAATCTAAACGAATCATCCTCACCGCCCAGGGCACGGCGCTCCACAGCGCCATGATCGGCGAGTATCTCCTCGAAGACCTCGCCAAGATCCCCGCCGAGTGCCAATACGCTTCCGAGTTCCGCTATCGCAACCCGATCATCGAAGACGGCTCGGTCGTTGTCGCCGTGTCCCAATCCGGCGAGACCGCCGACACACTCGCAGCCCTGCACGAAGCCAAAGACCGCGGGGCCCTGTCCCTCGGCGTAATCAATGTCGTGGGCTCAACCCTCGCGCGTGATACCGATGCCGGGGTCTATCTCCGCGTCGGCCCAGAGATCGGCGTCGCGTCCACCAAGGCCTTCATCGGGCAGGTCGCCGTCCTGACCATGATCTCGCTCTTCATGGCCCGCCGACGCATGATGTCGCCCGAAGCCTCCGCCCGGTTGATGAAAGAGTTCGAGACTGTCCCCGATAAGATCGAGCAGGTGCTCGCGACCAACGACCAGATCCGTAAAATCACCGAAAAGTATGTCCACCGCGACAACTGGCTCTTCCTCGGACGCGGGTACAACTACCCAACCGCGATGGAGGGTGCCCTCAAGCTCAAGGAACTGAGCTACATCCACGCCGAGGGCATGCCGGCCGCCGAAATGAAGCACGGCCCCATCGCCCTGATCGACGAAGGCATGCCCGTCGTCTTCATCGCCAACCAAGGCAACCAGTACGACAAGGTCATGAGCAACATCGAAGAGGTCCGATCCCGAGGCGGCCATGTCATCGCCGTCGCGACCGAAGGCGACGAACAGATCAAGAGCATCGTCGAAGATGTCCTCTATGTCCCAGCGGTTGAAGAGTGCCTGAGCCCGATGGTGACCGTGGTTCCCTTGCAACTGCTGGCGTACCACGCCGCAGTGCTTCGCGGGCATGATGTCGATAAGCCAAGGAACTTGGCCAAATCGGTGACGGTGGAGTGATGGCGAGGAAGAAGCCGTGGTGCTTTCGGGCATCGAACCATCAAGCCGAAGAAACTGTCAAAGAGAGGGATGTCTGGAAGTTATCACCGCGCATGTTCTGGGGTGGGATTCTTCAGATTATGTCGATCACAAGCTACAGCTCTGTATGGATAGCAATCGGTGTTTTGTATTTTAGTCCGCAGTATCCAGCAGATGATCCAAACGCCCCAGGGTTCTGGGAGCCGGCTTGGCCAATTATTGCGATCTCGTCGGGTGTTTGCTTCGTCATGTTTTTAGTATCGTTGGTCTTCACCCTCCCAGGCAAAGCCAAAATGAAACAGCACTTACTCCCCGCCCGCTGCCAGCGCTGCCCCAAATGCTTCTACGACCTCTCCGCCCGCCCACGCGAGATTGACATCTGCCCAGAGTGCGGCCTCAACGCCCCCCGGCGCGAATGCGTCCGGCTCTGGTGCAAGCTCCTCCGATCACGGTTCTGATTGATTATCTTCTCGCCTCCCCCGGGCCTCCGGGGGAGGTGGCACGCACAGCGTGACGGAGGGGGTCTTCTACCGTGGCACCCGGATTCCGTTTCTTATCGGACACTCTAAAAACATCATATTCCCGGACCACAGGACTCCAGTCAGATAACCATCGCGACGATATATCGGACAGCAATGGAGTCCGCTATGAGTTCGGTGCATCTGCACAGTCTATCGAAACAACCACGCACGCTTACCCGTGTGATCAATCGGCGACCGATTGAGGTCCTGCCTAAGGCGGACCTGACGACGCAGCGCCTTGTCTTTCGGCTCCTCACACGCAGCGACAAATCAGCATTCATCGAAGCGATCAACCACGATCGCTCGAATCTCCGCCGATGGATCCCGCTCACCCATGAGCACGAATCCGACGCACACTTCTTCAGACGCACGATGACCAAAGCCCGTGTGCAGGACCTCAGCGGGATCGCCTGGCGCCGTGGGGCATTCCTCGAAGACGGACAGTTCGTCGGGATGTTCAACCTGATCAAAGTCGAACGCGGGCTCGAATGGAGCGGAGAAGCCAACTGGTGGGTTGATGCCAAACTCGCCGGTAATGGATATGCCAGCGAAGCCGTCCAAGGCATGATCGACCACGCCCTCGCCGAACATCCCATTGGGCTCGGGCTCCACCGCCTGCGGGCTCAGATCTGCGCCGACAACCCGGCCTCTATCCGCATCGCCCAACGCTGTGGCTTTGCCAAAAACGGGCGACGCGATCTACTCGAAATCAACAAAGCACTCGTCTCCCACGATGAGTACGAATGCTGGGCGAGCTGAGCGAAAACCCAAACAAACCACACACACTTTAGGTGTCTGTGGGCGTACCTCGCAGAAATTTTCAAAGTTATCGAAGCAGTGATGGCGGAATTGTCATCGGGCAATTGTACGGATGGAAATGGCCGCGTAAGCACTGTAATTGCAGTTGATTGCGCCATTGCCTTGTGATTTTTAATGTGAACAATTCGACCATCGACGAGAGGTCCATCACCGTCCGAAATTTGCCTTTTTTGGACCGGGTCCTAGGGTCTCAACCAACGCAATTTCAGCTTGCAACCCTATGTCGTCGACACGCATCGAGGGCGGCAAGTTCAGAGACGAGGGCACCTTATGGCCGCGGTCAACTTCGATAATCGTACACTCTCCATCGATGGCAAACGCATTTGGGTCGTCTCCGGGTCGATCCACTTCCAGCGTACCCCGCGCGAGCAATGGGCCGAGCGGATCCACGCAGCCAAGCACAGCGGGCTCAACACCATCGAGACCCCGATCTTCTGGAGCGAGATCGAGACCCGTCAGGGTTTATTCAACTTCAAGGGCGACAATGATATCCGCCACTTCGTCGAGCTCATTGCCGAGGCGGGGATGTACTGCATCATCCGCGTTGGGCCGTACATCGGCGAAGGATGGGACCTCGGCGGCTTGCCCACCTGGCTGCTCAATGTCCCCAATCTCGAAGTCCGCAAGCCCAACCAGCCCTACCTCGAAGCCGTGGGCAAATACTTCAACGCGCTCGCCAAGCAGCTCAAGGATCTCCAGGCATCGACGACCAAGGGCGCGCCGATCATCATGGTCCAGAACGAGGCCCACTGGAACTGCGGCGACCCCGTCGCCGCCAAGGGCTACCTCGGCGAGCTCGGGCGCTATCTCCGCGAAGCCGGGTTCACCGTCCCCAAGATCAACGCCAACAACCTCTGGCAGGGTGTCGAGGGCGACATCGATGGATGGTCGGGCTCGGGCGATATGTTCGGGATCATGCGCCAGCTCAGTGCTGTGCGTCCAGACCAGCCTGAGATCGTGATCGACTACGGCCCCAAGTCTCGTCCTGTATTTGCCCAGCCAGCCCCCGAGCCGCTCGATGGGCTTGCGTATCAGCGCCAACTCGCCGAGATCATGTGCGCCGGTGGGCAGTTCAACCTATCCAACTTTGCATCGGGCACCTCCTTCGGGTTCAACGCCGGGATGGCCCCCATCGATAGATTCAATGCCTACGCCCCGACCCAGGACACCAACGCTCTGCTCGACGAGCACGGGCGCACCACCCCGGTCTATCAGGGCGTACGCCGATTGACAATGTTCGCTTCGTCCTTTGCGCGGGTCTTGGCCCACACCGAGCACGAGAACCCGCCGATTGTGATCGACCCAGGGTCCGATCCCAACGCGATCCACGGTCATGTTGTTACCCATATGCGTGGTGCCCAGGGCTCGGCGGTCTTTATCTTCTCGCCGCCCAAAGCCAAGTCGGGCACGGTTAATCTGCTGCTCTCCGATGGCGCCTCGCTTTCGGTGCGTCTGGGTCACCAACGCGTCCATTGGTGTCTCTTCGATGTCAATCTCTCGGCCCATCATACCCTCGACTACACCAGCCTCAACACACTCACCGCGACCAACACCGCACTCGTCGTGTTCGGACCTGCCAACGCCATCGGGGAGGTCTCGATCAACTCGACCCCGATGGAGGTCGAGGTCCCTAAGGGACGCAAGCCTCTCGTCGTTGACCACGAGGGCATTACCCTCATTGTCGTCTGCGACGAGATGGCCGACGAGACTTATCTCCACGACAACCATATCTATGTCGGGGTCAACGGCATCACCCCTGAGGGGACGCCCATCCCCTCGCCCAACGGCAAGACACACACCCACATCGACCCCGCCGGCGTCGCCAAAACCCATAACACCAAATATGTCGAGGGGTACCCAGAAGAGAAACTTCCCAAGGTCTCCGTCTCGCCGTGGGAGCGGGCCATCCCCGATGAGCACATCGACGGCAACAGCCCTCGATACGCCCAGATTCCCGGGCCGTCAGATCTCTCGCAGCTCGGTACACCTTACGGGTACGGATGGTACAAGGTCGCCCTCAAGAACCCGGCGACCAAAAAGCTCAAGATCATCGCCCCAGAATCGAGCGATCGCGTCTCGGTTTATCTCGACGGCGAGCACGCCGGGATGTTCGGAACCGGGCCCGGGGCTGAGGACCTGCTCGCCCTGGCACTCAAGAAGGGTGAGCAAGATCTGGTGATGCTCGCCGACAACATGGGGCGCGTCGATTCGGGCTCGGACATGACCGGGCACAAGGGCGTCTTCGGGCACTTCATCGAGCAGATACCATTCAAGGTCTCCAAGCCGGTGATCGAGAACCACGACCCAATCGAGATCCTCGGGTATCGCTCGCCGGTCTTCGGGCTCCAACTCGGCGATTCGACCCATCCCGGGCGGATCACCTGGTCATTCAAGCATCTCAAAAAATCGTCGATCGTGGTCGATCTCCCCGCTTTTAGTGTGCGGACGATGGTGATCCTCAACGACGAGCCCATCGAACTCTATGACGCCAATCGCCGCCAGCGACTCGTACTCGACCACGAGACCATCAAGCGGGGCAACAATGTGCTCCAGCTCGCCTTCGCCGACAACGCGATCTCACAAGATGGAGAGGCATATGTCAAAGACGCACTCAAGCTCTTCACCGAGCAGGGCAGCTTCGTCGAAGCGTCCAATGCGATCACCGACAAGTGCGAATGGTCCTTCGCCAAGTGGGAGATCCCCGCAGAGATTGATTTTGACGCGGTGCCCAAGTCAAAGATAAGCTCTACCGGCAAGCCCGCGTGGTGGCGGACCGCCTTCGACACCCCGTCGGTGAAGGTTGCGTTGAGCCTTGATCTCACCGGGATGACCAAGGGGCAGATCTACCTCAACGGGCATGCCCTAGGGCGATACTTCGTGGCGAGCAAAGATGGCAAACCCATCGAGCCATCGCTGCCCATCGCCATCCCCAACGCCTGGCTCAACACCGACACAGAAAACGACCTCACCATATTCGACGAGCATGGCGCCTCGCCGGCCAAGCTCCGCGTGATCGTCGAACGCCTCTAAACACCCGCCTCGAAGACTAGCAAGAAAAGGAAAACACTTGCCCGAGCACGGGCGATGGTCTTCGGGTGCGCAGATCGATATGCTCTGGTATGAAGAACACATGCGATGCGTCGTCGGCAGGTCTCTCCAACTGGCAGCTCGCGGCCTCATTCGCGGCCCGCGCCCACCAGCATCAGCTCCGCAAAGACAAAAAAACGCCTTACATCGCCCACCCATTCCGCGTGGCGATGGTGGTCCGCGATGTGTTTGACTGCGCCGACGAGATCGCCCTGTGCACCGCCCTGCTCCACGACACCATCGAGGACACCGCGACCGACTTCGATGACATCGAGAAACGATTCGGGCGTGAGATCGCCGATGCGGTCGCCGCGATGACCAAGAACATGCTCCTGCGTGAGCCTCAACGCGAGATCGACTATGACCAGCGCCTAGCCGACGGACCGTGGCAGGCGAGGCTCGTCAAGCTCGGTGATGTCTACGACAACGGGCTCGATATCCCCAAAGAATCCATGAAGAAAAAGTGCACCGAGCGGTGTAAGCGTGCGCTCAAACTCACCGATGGCGATACCGGGCATGCATGTGTTGTTGCGGGTCGAGAGGCCGTCGTCGGTGTGCTGGCGATGCTCGAAGTGGGCTAAGGCTTTTGCACTTCGAAACTTTTTAGCGAGCGCCTGAGGCTATTGACTTGCTTGTCCATATCCACGATCTGCGTGACCATGCTCGACCATTGGATTGTAGTGGCTTTGAGGGACGCTCTGAGAAGATCGAGTTGTTCGGGTTCATTGGTCTGTTCGATCGTTGCTCGGAGTTGCTTGATCTGATCAGCGAACATGGCTTCTTTGGCACGCATGATCTTGATCGAGAGAAGGAACCGCTGGATCTGAATCTCCACGACGCGCTCTTGGATCATCTGGGCCGATTTCCATGTCCGATTCGTCGGCCGGCTCGAATAGAGCCGTGGGGGGATGAGTTGGTTCGAGCCGCCCATCACGACACTCGGGACCCGACTGCTCGGCGATGTCGATGCCGGGGCGATCCCCTCGGGGAAGGCCGCGAGCCCCCAACGGTCAGAACCGATCGGCCTGTCGATCGGTTCTGACGATGGCCCGGGAAGCACGATGCCCTTGCGGGCCCAACGCAACTCGAGCGATCGCCTCGCCAGCTCGGGTTCGAGGAATGCCGCCCCGGCCAAGTCTCGGTATGAACCCAGAGGCAGATCGATCCGTATCATCTTGTTGTCGCGAATCACCATCGCCGGCAGAACCTCGCCGGGCGCTCTCGAGAGGATCTCCGCCCGGAGATCGAACGAACTGGTCATCAAGGTCTCGCCGACCATCGCGATGGCATCGCCCGGGTTGAGCAGCAGCGTCGCGGGGAAGTTGGGGTTCTGATCGATCGGGACCACCTCGATCGCCCCGACCCGAATCGCCCCAAACGCCACCCCGAGCCCGCCCTTGGGCTCGCGTGAGAAGCGTGTCGTGATCGCATCGATGAGCCGGGTGCGTTGCTCGAGGGTGAGCGTCGCATCCTCAAGAAAAAACTCGAGATCTTCAATGGAGATCTCGCCGATCGCGGTTTCAAGCTCATTCATCGCCCGGTCCCGCTCGCTCCACGCTGGCGCATCGAGTAGATCGACAAGCTCCGTCGCCCGCTCGCTCGGCTGGGCAGCGCACTGGCCCGATGGGATACCGATCATGCTGAGCATGCCGATGCCGAGCACCAAGATAGAGGACCGCGGGTTCATCGTCTCACTATACCGCGCCCGGGCCCGTCGGGTTCGGATTGGCGACTGATTCGAGCATCTCGATCATCTCGCTCTGGTGCTCATCCATCCAGCTTGCCTTGCGAGAAACCGCGGTGAGAATCTGATCTGATGCCCCGTCGGGGGTCCGCGAGGGGAATGCCGCGAGCGCCTCGTCGATCATCACCGCCGGCATAAGCCCGGCGCACACCCGGGCGGTGCAGGCCGGGACCCCGCCCGATTGATACCCCGCCCAGAACGAACTCAGCGCCACCGGATCGGGTTCGGGTTCGCAATCTTGGGCTCGCTGTCCCGGCAACGGTGCCTTGAGCGAGAAGTGAACCATCGCCTGGGCGACCTCTCGCGCCCGCGAGCCGATCCGCGTGTTGTCGAAGTCGCACGCCGAGACGATCTCGGTCCCGCGATAGATCATGTTGCCCGGGTGCCAGTCGCCGTGGACCAGCGCCGGGCCCTCGGCGTTGGCCCGCGCCAGCTCATCGCCATAGCGCAAGATCCGCCCGAACCGATCGCGCATCTCGGGCGTACACCCCGAGCCCCGCGTCTCAAGCGTGCTTAGACGAGAGAGATCAATCGGTGTCGGCTCGATCGGTGGCTCGAAGCTTGTCTCGATGGTGTCGAGCGTCCGGTGGACCTCGCTGAGCAGCGCCCCCGCCTGGGCCGCGTGGTGCCCGATCATCGACGGTGAACGATCAAAGATCACACCTTCGATATAGACAAAGAGCTCATAGACATGGTCCTCGAACTGCACCATCGAGTTGTTGCCCGGGCTTGTCGCGAGCAGCGGCGGCACACAGAAACCGGCACGAAGACACCCGAGCAGCACCTCATGCGAGAACGCCACAATCGGGGGCAGATCGAGCCCCCGAGCTCGGCGCTTGAGCAGCAGCTTGCCTCGATCTGATTCGATGACCACCTTGGGCGAATAGACCGAACCGGCAGCGAGTTCGGTGATCGAATGCACCGCGCCGAGCATGTAGTGACCAAGCACCTGATCGATCTCGCGCTGATTCAGTTGCTGGCGTTCTCTGGGCACGCGCACTCCTCGGTCGCACACTCGATTGCGTTCGTCTCACTCGGCGTTCTGGACCTGCTCTTTGATCCGGTCGATGGCGCCCTTGATCTCGACGATCATTCGGCTCATCTTGGCGTCCGGGCTCTTCGAGGCGATCGTGTTGGCCTCGCGCAAGAGTTCCTGGGCGAGGAAGTCCATCGTCCGCCCGATCGGGCGCGACCCGTCGTCGCCGAGGAGGTCCTTGAAGTG
>Ga0316206_1001258_pt1 | contig 23985 bp, 23 predicted proteins | sample 6monthpyrite_MG_FD_204942 | JGI IMG/M metagenome (GOLD analysis project Ga0316206, IMG submission 204942) | Microbial mat bacterial communities from mineral coupon in-situ incubated in ocean water Damariscotta River, Maine, United States -... | ecosystem: Environmental > Aquatic > Marine >... | reverse complement strand
TTATGCTGACGTAAACGCAAATCTGTTAACGACTTTTGACTAACTAGTAACTGCTGGCTAGCTAACTCTCCCATCACCAGAATAACACTCGGTTTAACCAGTTTAATTTGAGCTGACAGATGATCATCACAGCAAATCATTTCTGATATTTGAGGAGAGCGCCGCTCTGGTGGTTTGCATTTTACTAAACTACTAATAAACACAGTAGACAAAGAACAATTAATTGTTTGTAACATAGCCTGCAACATTGCTTTATCATTTATATCTAATAACGCATTTTCAATAACAGTATCATCAAGTGGAGCATCCGTTATTATAAATAATCTGGCATCTTCACTGCCTTCTCCCGTAACTACCTGGTTACGACTAGTATGCAATTCACATAATTCACATTGGGATATTTTGAGGTTTAATTCAGCTAGATTTTCAACTGAGTTTATCTGCGACTGTTTTGAATTCACAACTTGCGAAACATCATTCGTTTCAAGATTTGAAAGTTCAGGTTTTGGATTTTCTGATTGTAATTGTGCTGGTTCTGAGAAGTCCTGTTTGTGCAACTGATCAGTTTCGGGTTTCTGCACATGACCTTCTACTAACTCAGGTTCTACGCCTTTAAGCTCGGGGTCAAACCAGGTCTGAATTCCCATCACATTAAGATACTGACAGCGTAAATCTTCTGCTAACACATTAGATTTAAAATTATCTGTCGAATTATTTTCTATGCTCTCTGTCATATCTATTATTTCTAACAATCTACGGTAAAAATAAAATAAATCATTATTTATGCATGGTATGAGCTAATGCCCAACGACTAAAAATATTCAAGTCGCTGGGTTTAAGCTTAAGTTAATATAACTTACACATCCCCCATTTGAGGATGTGCACGATCGGCATTAGACACCATTATGCGATTCAGTGCATTGATATATGCTTTTGCTGAGGCAATAACAATATCTGTATCTGCGCCCTGGCCGTTTACGACCTTATCTTCTTTAGATAATCGAACTGACACTTCACCTTGTGAATCGGTACCACTGGTAATATTATTGACCGAATATAGTTTTAATTCAGATTCACTGTGTGCAATTTTTTCTATAGCTTTAAAAGCAGCATCAACTGGACCACTTCCATACTCACTGCCAGTCAACTCTTTGCCATTAACCTGCACAACGACATCAGCATGCGGAGTTTCTCCCGTCTCAGAACAAACTTTTAAACTTATTAATTTAAATTGTTCATTAGCATCGCTCCAGCTTGAGTCTGCCATTAATGCACGTAAATCTTCATCAAAGATCTCATGCTTTTTATCTGCTAATGCTTTGAAACGAGAGAAGGCAGCATTTAAATCTTCTTCAGAATCCAGTTCTATATCTAATTCTCCAAGGCGTGTTTTAAAAGCATTACGCCCGGAGTGTTTACCTAAAACAATTTGCTTTTCATTCCAGCCAACATCTTGAGCACGCATAATTTCGTAAGTTTCGCGACTTTTTAAAATGCCATCCTGATGAATACCTGATTCATGTGCAAACGCATTCGCACCGACAATCGCTTTATTAGGTTGCACAGGGAAACCCGTTACACTGGAAATTAGCTTAGAACAGGACATTATTTGAGTTGTATCTAAACTACTATCACAGGTAAATAAATCCTGACGTGTACGCACCGCCATTACGATTTCTTCTAGTGATGCATTACCCGCTCTTTCACCCAGGCCATTAATTGTGCACTCAACCTGTCGAGCGCCATTTTGAACAGCTGATAAAGAGTTAGCAACAGCAAGCCCTAAATCATTGTGGCAATGAACTGAGAATATGGCTTTGTCGGAATTGGGTATTTTCTCAATTAAATTACGTATCAAGTCGCCAAACTGATTGGGTAAATTATAACCCACGGTATCAGGAATATTAATTGTCGTAGCACCCGCATCTATAACCGCTTCAATAATTCGGCATAAAAAATCAAGCTCAGAACGGCCTGCGTCTTCAGGTGAAAATTCAACATTATCTGTAAATTGGCGAGAAAGCTTTACCGCATCAACAGCCTGCTTTAAAACATCATCCGGCTGCATACGTAACTTCATTTTCATATGAATAGGTGATGTTGCGATAAAAGTATGAATACGCGATGAGTTTGCTTTTTTAAGTGCTTCACCCGCCCGACTAATATCACCACCTAAAGCGCGAGCCAGGCCACAAACCGTACTGTCTTTAACTGCTTCGGCCACAGCTTTTACCGCTGCAAAGTCACCTTCTGAGGCAATAGGAAAACCGGCTTCAATAATATCGACCTTCATGCGTTCCAGTGCTTTAGCAATATGCACTTTCTCGTCTTTAGTCATTGAAGCGCCCGGGCTCTGCTCACCATCACGCAATGTTGTATCAAATATAATTAATTTATCTTTAGCTATTTCTTGTTTGCTCATGATCTGTCTGTCCTGCAAATCAATTTTAATATAGGGTGTTTTTTATGCGTATTTCGCCTCGCCAGAACTTAATATCTGCCCTACGGCAGTAGTAATGAGAGAGCAGATAAAGGAAGTAGAAACAGGCAGGACAAAGCATTACTTGCAAATGTTTTGCAAGATTCATCAGAAAATCGATCATTAGCTCTGTTTATGTTCATACTGCTAAAACTATAACGATTCACAAGGGATTTGCCAAGACTTAATTTCAGATAATTATGCATGTCGAAATCATTTACAAACCTTGCCTAACCCTGCCTCTACCAAATCAATATGTTAATTTATTTCTTTTTACCTAACTTGCGTAATTTTCGCAGGCTTAATACAGGGCCTGACAGTGCATACAGACCAAACACCAGTAATAGTGACTTTGAGATATCCAATGATGCCAGAGCCAGTACTAACACTACAATTATGATTGAATAAAAAGGCACCTTGCCTTTGAAGTGAACCTCTTTAAAACTATAAAAGAGGATATTACTTACCATCATAACGCCCATAGCAATGGTAATTATTACCATTAATACCGCCACATCAGCACCGGCGATTTTATTATCCACACCAACCCAGACGAATGCAGCTATGACAGCTGCAGCCGCCGGGCTAGGCAAACCCTGAAAATATCGTTTATCTGCTATCCCTACCTGTGTATTAAAACGAGCAAGTCGTAATGCGGCAGATGCGGTATAAATAAATGCCGCCATCCAGCCCAGTTTTCCCCACTGCCAGCCCATATCAACCATCGATGAAAACGACCATTGATACATAACAAGAGCCGGTGCCACACCAAAAGACACCATATCAGATAAACTGTCATACTCTGCGCCAAACTCACTTTGCGTATTAGTCATCCGTGCCACACGACCATCAACACCATCTAAAATCATGGCGATGAAAATAGCTATCGCTGCTTTTTCAAAATGGCCATTCATCGAAGCAACAACGGCATAAAAACCTGCGAACATGGCTCCTGTAGTAAATATATTGGGAAGCAGATAAATGCCTCTGCGACGAAATGATGGTTTCTTTTTATTTTGCATATTCATCCGGTAAATATTAATACTACAATCTAAAGACTTTGCCACAAAGACACGGAATATAAAGTGAAGCTAACAACAAAAATCATGCCCTATCTACATTGCGTACGATTTATCTCTGTACTCATAATTAAACTCACAATAAATAAAGGAGCTTAAAAAAGCCCCTTTATTTATACCACAAAAAAAATAACTATTCAGGTTGCTTCTGTGCATCTTCAGGCCACGGCGAAAAATGTGAGTTTACAAATGTAAATGTTCATTTTTCAACACAGGCATGGAGTTGCACAGAAGCAACCTGAAGTGTTATTTTAGTTTTTAGTTTTATCAACTATCTGATTCGCCTGAATCCACGGCATCATTTTACGTAATTCACCGCCCACCACTTCTATTGGGTGTGCTGCGTTATTACGACGACGTGCTGTCATTTCAGGGTAATTAGTCATACCTTCAAGAATAAACTTCTTAGCATACTCACCATTCTGAATATTTTTCAGTGCCTGACGCATTGCTTTACGACTTTCTTCGTTGATTACTTTATCACCCGTTACATACTCGCCATACTCAGCATTATTAGAGATAGAGTAATTCATGTTTGCTATACCGCCCTCAAACATTAAATCAACGATCAGCTTTAATTCATGCAAACATTCGAAGTAAGCCATTTCTGGTGCATAACCGGCTTCAGTTAATGTTTCAAAACCCATTTTAACCAGCTCAACAGCACCACCACACAATACAGCTTGCTCACCAAACAGATCAGTTTCAGTTTCATCTTTAAATGTAGTTTCGATAATAGCTGTACGGCCACCACCTACGCCTGAAGCATATGAAAGCGCTAAATCTTTAGCCTTACCTGAAGCATCCTGATAAATTGCAATCAAATCTGGAACACCACCACCGCGAACAAATTCACTACGAACTGTATGGCCAGGGGCTTTAGGTGCAATCATAATTACATCTAAATCACTGCGTGGAACGATTGAGTTATAGTGAATTGCAAAACCATGAGCAAATGCCATGGTAGCACCCTGCTTCAAATTTGGTTCTATCTCATCTTTGTATAATGAAGATTGAAATTCATCAGGCGTCAAAATCATAACAACATCTGCTGATTTAACTGCATCTGCTACTGATGAAACTTTCAGGCCTTCATTCTCAGCCTTAGCCGCTGAACTTGAACCAGCACGTAATGCTACAGTTACATCAACACCTGAATCTTTTAGATTCAACGCATGTGCATGGCCCTGTGAACCGTAACCCACGATAGTTACTTTTTTGTCTTTGATTAACGAAAGATTACAATCTTTATCGTAATAGATATTTAAGCTCATAGTTCTGCTCTCAAAAAATTTAAATAATAAAATGTTTAAACGGCGAGTATTTTATCGCCACTGGAAATGCCAATTGCGCCTGAACGCACCACTTCATGAATTTTTATACTAGACAATGACGTAATAAACGAATCAAGCTTTTCACCTGTATCAGTAATTTCAACTGTATATGTCGTATCGGTTACATCTACAACCTTGCCATTAAAAATATCAACTAGACGTTTAACTTCATCACGAGCATCACCGACAGCTTCTACTTTAGCCAGCATTAATTCGCGTTCAATATGCTCTGATTCGGTTAGATCAACCAGCTTTACTACATCAACTAACTTATTAAGCTGTTTTTGTATTTGCTCAACAATTTGATCTGTACCCGAAGTAACAATTGTCATTCGAGATAACGTTGCGTCATCTGTAGGTGCCACAGACAAAGATTCAATATTGTAAGCACGTGCCGAAAACAAACCGGCAACACGTGATAACGCACCGGATTCATTTTCTAATAATAAAGAAATAATATGTTTATTCATAACTTAGCCCAGCTAAACCAGGATCATTTCATTTAAGCCTGCACCAGCAGGAATCATTGGATATACGTTTTCTTCTCTATCTATAATGAAATCGAGGAATACCGTACGATCTTTATACTTACCAAATGCATCTTCAATGGCCTGTCGTACATCTTCCGGTTTTTCAATTCGGATACCGACATGCCCATATGCTTCAGCCAGTGCAACAAAGTCAGGCAATGCATCAACATAAGAACTCGCGTAGCGTCGATCATAAAAGAACTCCTGCCATTGACGAACCATGCCCAAAAAGCCGTTATTCAGGTTGATGATTTTAACCGGGGTATTATATTGCAAACAGGTTGATAACTCCTGAATACACATTTGAATACTGCCTTCACCTGTAATACACGCAACCTGCTCATCAGGGTGAGCAATTTTCACACCCATTGCTGCTGGCAGACCAAAACCCATCGTGCCCAGACCACCAGAATTAATCCAGCGACGAGGTTTATTAAAGCCATAATATTGTGCAGCAAACATTTGATGCTGACCAACATCCGAGGTTACAAAGGCATTACCTTCAGTTACCTGGTGCAACTGTTCAACAACAAACTGAGGTTTGATTGTGCCAGTATCACGATTGAACTTTAAACAATCCTGAGCGCGCCATTCTTCTATCTGCTGCCACCATGTCGATAAAGCAGCACTATCTAATCGTTGATCAGACGCTTCTATTAATTTATTAAGCTCTGTAACAACGTCTTTTACATCACCAACAATTGGCACGTCAACTTTTACATTTTTTGAAATAGACGCAGGATCAATATCTACATGCACTATTCGAGCATCTGGACAGAACTTTTCAAGATTACCCGTTACACGGTCATCAAATCGAGCACCGATGGCTATCAGCACATCACAGTTATGCATACCCATATTGGCTTCATAAGTACCATGCATTCCCAGCATTCCCACAAACTGCTTGTCACTAGCAGGGTATGCTCCCAGTCCCATTAGAGTATTGGTTATTGGCGCGCCTAATAATTGAGTGAACTTAACTAATTCTTCACTGGCATTACTTAAAATAACACCGCCACCGGTATATATCATGGGCTTTTTAGCTTCAAGAATTAACTCATACGCTTTTTTAATCTGCCCTGTGTGGCCTTTTGTTGTTGGGTGATACGAACGAATATTAATTTCACGCGGGTAAGAAAACTCCGTCTTATGCGCTGTAATATCTTTTGGTATATCCACCACAACAGGACCTGGACGCCCCGTTGTTGCCACATAAAATGCTTTTTTAATGGTAGTCGCTAAATCCTTAACATCCTCAACAAGGAAGTTATGTTTAACAACAGGGCGAGTAATACCCACAGAATCAACTTCCTGAAAAGCATCATTACCAATTAAAGGGCGAGGCACCTGTCCTGTTAGAACAACCATTGGAATGGAATCCATATACGCGGTGGCAATACCGGTTACTGCATTGGTAGCTCCGGGGCCTGAGGTGACCAGGACGACACCTGGTTTGCCTGTACTACGGGCATAACCATCCGCCGCATGCGTTGCCGCTTGCTCATGACGAACGAGTATATGCTGTAGTTGTTCCTGCTGGTGTATTGCATCGTAAATATGCAAAACTGCTCCACCAGGATAACCAAACAGATGCTCAACACCTTCTTCAATCAGGCTTTGAACAACAATTTCAGCACCGGTCAATTCCACCTTAAATGTCTCCAAAATATTAATTGTTAAATTACAGGCCTATCTGTTTTACCAAATTAGAGCAGTAAACCTCGAAAAACCTTATAAATCATATACTTTTATTTTTACTTAAGAATATGCAAGCCGCGTAGTTTAACCTAGATTAATACTCAGGTCACGCCACTTTATGTATGGGTTTCAAGGCTTCCAGATTATCTATTCTTACTCGATTAATACGCCTCGACAAATACTTAAGCCATATTCATCAGTTTTAACCTTACATATCTCACATCTCATTAAAATACAGCTGCTTAAACCTTTGCTTTCTATTCTGGTCGATACTTTTTATAAGAGCCAAAATACAAAAAGCCCGGTAAACCGGGCTTTTCATCAGTAGATATCAACAACTAAATTAATTAGAAGTCTTCATCTTCTACTGTTCCACCTGCTACAGCTGATAACACATCACGAATTGCATCAGGTGTTGCCATAATGTTCATAAAACTATTATCACCCATCATAGCAAGGTCAGGAAAGTTAATCGCAATACGGAAACGTGCATGTAATGCTTCAGCTTGCTTACCATTTACCAGAATTTCATATGGTAGATGCGCAGTTGAGCGTAAAGGTTTAAAATCGATCTCGCTCATAATGAAACCGTCATCCATATACTTCTTACCTTCATTTGGTGCTTTCATTGCTACACCAAATAATGTTTGTGAAGTTCCAGGAATTTCAATTTTATAAACTTGAGCAGCACCGTTTCTTTTAGCACCCAGGTTCTTTTCAATTTCAGCAACCATTGCATCATGACTACCCTTTGAATTTAATTCTAAAGGCTCGTCAAAATACTCCATACCAAATGTGTAGTGGTAATCATTCAGGTCATCTGAATCCATTGCTTCAGCAGGTCCAAAATCTTGAACATGTCCTAGCGCTTTTTTCAAAGAAGCAGTTGTTTGAGGTAGCTTATTATTAACGCGGTAAGCATATGACATGTAAACCGGGTTTGTATAAGAAACCTGAACCTTGCCGCCTACTTCAGTTAAAGATATACGCTGTGCAGCAACATAACCACCACGTGGTTGAGAAGCAGCCGCTTTTTTAAGCTCAGCATTTGTAACAACAATTACATGAGCGCCTTTATAAGGCGAATATTCGCCTGCAATTTCAAAACCATTATCAGATAATGATTTTTTTGTAGCTTCAATTTTATCTGCAACTGTTCCAGCACCATTTGATGCAAGTGCAAAAGGTAAATAAGTTTGAGCTGCTTGAGCAGTAGTAACAACCACGCCAACTAACATTGCTAGTGCAACTTTTGTTAGTAATTTCATCTTCATTTTATAACTCCGTACCCTTATATCGATAAGGTGTGTTTTATATAGGATCACGCATTAACAACGTGCGCTCAAAATATACGTCTGACCCAGTACTTGTCAACGGAAAAATTTAACTCTTCTATATTTAAGTAACTGCTTATTTTCTAATTTTTCTCTGCCTGTTAACACTCTTAAATTCTTAACATAAAAAAAGCCGCGCTATACTGCGCGGCTTTTTTAGCAAATAAAATTTCTATAAGCTATTTTAGAACTTCATTGTATAAGTACCTTGAAGCTCAAACTGATCCATCTCTAACTCTGATGTTTGTGCATCAAACTGTGTGCTACCTTTCACAGATGTACTAGGCGCATACATCGCAGCGAATGACAGCTCAGAACTAGAACCTAAAGGCATAGTCATACCTGCCGTGATATGAGTCTCAACCACACCTGGTGCCAATATATTGAAAAGAGTCTGACTTCCATTAGGTGGAGGAGTCGTTTCACCACCACCCGTTATAGGTTGTTCGGTAGTACTTACACCTACACGCCAGGTAATATCATCACCCCATTCATAACCCAGTTTAAATACAGTCATATCTTTCCAGCCAAAACCAGCACCATTAGAACCACCTAAGCGGTTATCTAATGCACCACCAGCTACCGCAAAAAGATTTTCTATACCATTTGAAATTGACGCTACATCTTCATAATAGATCTGTTGAATATCAAATACTAATGTAGATTTATCACTTGTTTTCCAGGCAATACCAACTGTTGCACTTGCAGGAATATCAAAATCACCTTGCTCTGCAAACAAACCAGCGTAATCATCAAATTCACTCATTGCAATCTCTGATTGATAAGACACGCCTAAAGTAACTGCTTTAGTAATCTCACCTTGCCAACCCAGCTTTACACCAAAACCCATAGATGTGTCATCGCCATTATTCGTCAGTTTAGTGGCATCAGTTGAAAAACCCTGATCTCCAAAAGCAGATAAACCATCAGCTTTAAACTGCTGATAAGCAAAAATTGCACTTGCACCCACAGCATGCTTATCATTGATTTGCTTAGAATAAGATAAGTTTATAAATAACTGAGCCAGGTTAACACCGGCTGTACCACCGCCAAATGTTCCTGCTGGCGGCACATCTGCACCACTATAACTTGAATTCATACCGCCATTACCATAAGCGGCAAGTCCCCATGAACTGGTACTATCTATCATTGAATTATAACCAATATGGGGTATTAGAAATAAAGAGTGGTCACTTTCGTAAGTTCCCGGAGCCAAACCAAATGCTGGTGGAGGATTTGGAGCACCTTCAATTGTATATTGACGATTTGGGTTAAAAAGTGCGGCACCTACATCCATGCGGCTACCTACTTTAACTAAACCTGCGGGGTTAGTTGCAGACGCTAATGAATCAGAAGAGTGCGCAGCACCTGCACCAGCCAAACCTTTTTCTGCTGTACTGTAACCATGTGAAAAATATCCATTTGTAGCAAATGCTGATGGGGCAAATAAAACGCCTGAAACTGATAGGGCGATTAAGGACTTCTTAATACCACGTGACATAACTGTAATCCTCAAATTGAGAGTTGTGCGCTTACTGCGCTAAATTTATTTTTTTGATGCTGCGTCCTGACAACTTAAAATGCGAGCCCTTGCTGGTGCGGAACGATCTCAAAACACCTGTTTAAAGTCAATAAAATAAAAGAGAAATGTAGTTCTTTTAAAGTGTTTTAGTAGAAGAATTGTAATTAATCAATGATATGATAAAAATTCTTTGGTTAAATTATTAATTAATAATATTTTAATATAATAATATAATGCTTATTAAGCGTATTTATATTGCTCTAATTTCATCTCAATTACGCATTAAATTTTTACCATAAAATGATTAAAATTTTATTTTAAATAATCAGCAGAACTGATTTGATATCAAATTCGTCTAACATCTGTTAATCACCATCAACAGATTTAAATCAATGTTTTCTGCTGTCATTGGACATCGACCTTTCCCCGAAGGAGATCAACCATAAAAAAACACAGACAATAAAAAAGCGCTCACAGGGAGCGCCTTTAAAATATTCTGAAAGATTGCTGATTACGCCATCAATGGCATACCATTTTGTGCCCAGGCAATAATACCGCCACGCAGGTTATAAACATTATCAAAACCTTGCTGCGCCATATAACCAACACCTTGAGCAGAACGTGCGCCACTACGACAATAAAGAACGGTTATTTCTTCGGTACCAATTTCATTAAGGCGGGCTGGTAGTGTATGTAATGGTAACTTTTCAGCATTAGGAATCATACCCTGCGCCATTTCGCCTATTCCACGAACATCCAGTAGACGAATTTTTTTACCTTCATCAAAATATGACTGAAGCGTATTAACATCTAATTCTTTAACACCAAACATAAGATTCGAACCTAATATTATAATATATTAATATAGTCGAATATTCTCTCATTAACCCTCCCCTATAAGCAAGGCTTTAAATAACTCGACAACAAATTAGAAAGCACTAATATAGCGTGTACTTTTATAAAAACACCTTCGATATTAAAAAATATGATAAATATCAATAACTTATTTAAAAACACATGTCATCATACGCTTTTCAGTATTAACCTTTTATCTGCTTGGCTAAAAATATATTATCGTAATACTTGCCTTTTATTCACATTCAATTGTAAGGTTAGTCTTTGAAAACTAATACGATCGACTAATTTTTTTATATGTACGGTTTTTAGGCAATAATCTGGCGTTACTTAGCATCAGCAAATACCCAGCCATATAGCCAAAACTAACCAAGATCTTTAATTGAGGAGAGATTTCACATGAGCGACCCAAAGCTAACTATTATCGCAACTAAAGGCACACTAGACTGGGCGTACCCTCCCTTCATTCTAGCAAGTACTGCTGCTGCACTAGGTATGACTGTTTCTGTATTTTATACTTTCTACGGTCTGAACCTGCTTTTGAAAGATACGAGCACATTAAAAGTAACACCAACTGGCAACCCTTCTATGCCAATGAAAATGCCTATGGGCCCTAAATGGTTAAGAAAAGTCGATTTTGGCCCTAAAATTCCAAACGTAATGTGGAATATCCCTTTTATGGACAGCATTGCTACTACATTAATGAAAAAGACTATCTCTAATTGTGGTGTTGCTTCAATTGCTGAGTTACGTGAACTTTGCCAGGAAGCTGAGGTTAAATTCCTTGCTTGCCAGATGACAGTTGAACTATTTGGTTATAACACTGATGTATTTATTGATGGTGTTGAATATGTCGGTGCTGCAACTTACTTTGAAGAAGCTTCAGACGCGACTCAATCACTATTTATCTAAATTAGATTAATAGAGATCAAGAGAAAGCACCCGTCAGGGTGCTTTTTTTTGCTTAATGATTTGTATGCATTTCCACGAAGGACCGTGGGAGCGAGGAAAATTACAAAGTGTATGGTTACTGCTAAGTTGCCCTGCTCAGGCACTTATTCCAAAGATAGTGGTCATATAAATACTCTTTTTTGTATAATACTCAATATGCACACAAAAATTTACCTACGCACCGTTGTTTCAGTTTTACTCCTGAATTTTTCTCCATACACCAAGGCTGAATTACCCGTACTTGGCGACCCGACTCAACAGGAGTTCACCCCCTACCGAGAACATCTGATGGGTAACCAGTTCTACCGCACAATAAAAGCCAGCGTGCCTTTTGTTACCGATCTGGAAGTTAATGACTATATAACCAACCTGGGGCAGAGATTAATTTCCCATAGTAGTCAACCCGATAAAAAAATACGCGTTTTTGTTATCAAAGTTGCCAATATAAATGCCTTCGCTGGACCTGATGCAAATATAGGTTTTCATACAGGTTTAATTATTTCAGCAAAGAACGAAAGCGAGCTAGCGGGTGTTATGGCACATGAAATATCTCATGTAACACAAAGACACCTTGCCAGGGCAATGACTGAATCCAATGTTAGCCCTGCCACTATGTTTGCAACAATTCTTGCCGGCATTCTGGTTGCTTCTCAAAACCCTGAAGCAGGTGCAGCCATTATTTACGGCGGATCTGCGGCGCTTATGCAATCACAGATCAATTTTACCCGAGCCAATGAACATGAAGCAGATCGAATTGGTATACGTGTACTTATAGACGCCGGTATAAACCCGGATGGTATGGCAGGTTTTTTTGAAACACTTTTACAGAAATCTGAAACCAACAATATTATCGCCAAGATGGAGTATTTACGTACCCATCCACTTAGCACCACTCGAATTGCCGAGGCGAGAAACCGTATAGCTCCTGAAGATAGATCGCTGCCTGATGACAGCCTCGACTTTCAATTAGTTCGTGCCCGTTTACTTGTAGAAATGAGCAAATCTACGCAACAACTAATAAAACAAATTGAACACTTTAATGCGGATAAAGTTGATCTCGTATCGCAATACACCCTGGGCGTTGCCTACATTAAAAACAAGCAGGCTAATGAAGCAATAAAACTTCTATTAGAATTAAGCAAGAGCAACTCCCACCCCTGGATTCAGTTAGCGCTCGCTGATGCATATATCGCGGCTGAAAAAGATAACTCCGCACTGAACACTTTAGAGAAACTGAATACATTATTCCCAAATTATCTGCCGGTATCTATTCGTTACGCAACAAGCCTTATAAGCGAAAAACAAAGTGATCTCGCTATCATTTTACTTAATCAGCAACTACAAACCCAAAGACAGCCCATTGTATATAACACCCTGGCAAAAGCTTATTTCTCAAAAGGTCAAACATCTCTTGCGCTGGAAGCGACCAGTTATGAATATGAGCTAGAAGGTTATTCAAGTCTTGCGATTCAGCAAATTAATAATGCACTTCACCAACCAGGATTAAATAAGCTTACTATTCAAAGACTTGAGTCACGAAAAGAGGAGTTAAGCTTACAAATTAAAAAACAAAAAAAGGAAAGCAAAGGCTAAATATTAGATTTTTCTAATATTAGACATATGTAACATATTGATAGACATACATTTTTCTTGCTATCGACCGTGTTTTCAGTAAGCTAACCATTCCGGTTTAATACATAATATTTAATACATAATAAATAGTAAGTTAGCAAAAGATTTAATGAGAATTCAGGCTGTCAATAATTCAACCAGGCTTTTAATTAATAATCTTCAGAAAATAATGGAATAATTACAATCTGACTGCTATCTATAAACTGGTTCTTTTTTTCCACGTAATCAAAAACACTGAGGAGTGAATTATGCGGTACACCGCTAAAACCATTTCTACAGCAACATCAGTTGCTGCATTGCTGGGTACTCTAGCTTTCTCATTGCCGAACATCTCTTCTGCAGAAGATGTTTCAGCAATTGCTGAAGGCAAGAAAATTGCCTTCAATAAAAAGAAAGGTAATTGCCTATCATGCCACGTTATTAAAGGTGGCAAACTGGCTGGTAACATCGGTCCGGCATTGTCTATCCAGGGGGTAGCAATAAAAGACAGATTTCCTGACAAGAGTAAGCTTCGTGCTCAAATATATGATGCCCGTACAGCTAACCCCAACACTATGATGCCTCCATTTGGTAGTCACGAAATATTAAGTGACTCTGAAATAGACAAAGTTGTTGAGTTTATATACTCGTTATAAAAAATTTAAGGTAAAAATAATGAACACTAAACGTAGATCTTTTATTAAGAGCTCTGCCGCAGCAGGCGCATTTGGCGTTGCTGTAAGTGCAGGTCTTATCACCCCTCGCGCAGTTATGGCTGCATGGCCTAAGGCAGCATTTGCTGCAACTGATGTTGATGCGGCTGTTAAAAATGCATTTGGTAGTAGCGATACAACTGAGAGCTCAGACATTGCTTTAAAAGCACCTGAAATCGCAGAAAATGGTGCAGTAGTACCAATTACTGTAACTAGTAAAATTGCTGGCACAGAATCAATTAGCCTGCTTATTTCTAAGAACCCCACGCCTTTAACTGCCACATTCAAAATGGGCAAGGGCGCTGAAGGTTTTGTTTCAACTCGTGTAAAAATGAGTAAAACATCTGACCTGGTAGTTGTTGTTAAAGCTAACGGCAAACTATATAGCGCTAAAAAAGAAGTTAAAGTTACTATCGGCGGCTGCGGCGGCTAATCACCTATCGGGAAATATCCCTAATAGGTAATATCTTAGAGGAATTAAATAATGGCTAAATCAATAAAAGTACGCGCTAAGGTTAAAGGTGACTCAACAGTTGTTAAAGCACTGATTAGTCACGCTATGGAAACCGGCCTGCGTAAGAACAAAAAAACCGGCAAAATGATACCTGCTCACTACATTCAGGAAGTTACATGCAGCCATAATGGCAACGATGTATTGAATGCTGACTGGGGTACTGCTATCTCTAAAAACCCATACCTGTCATTTAAATTCGGTGGCGCTAAAAAAGGCGATACATTGAAAATGAGCTGGGTGGACAATAAAGGCGAAAGCGATTCAGTAGAAGCCAAAATCAAATAGGCTTTGTAACTATTTTAAGTTTTGAATCAAACCTCGGAACAAACAATAAGGTAAAAATTATGAAAAAAGTTGCAGTTATTGTCTCTGCGCTTTGCATGCTAATTGCCCCACTTGCTGGTATAGCTGCAAACCCAGATCAGGACCTGAAAGATTTCAGAAGTCACTTTACTGAAAAATTTCCATCGGTTCCATTACAGGACTTCACAAATGGTGTTTATTCAGTAGATAAAGCATCACGTGAGCAATGGGAAGCTTTTGAAGACTTCCCTCCTTACGAAATTTATGTAGATAAAGGTGAAGTGCTTTTCAATAAAGCATTCAAAAATGGTAAAACCTACTCTAGCTGTTTCCCTAAAGCTAATAAAGGGATCAGGCAGGACTACCCATACTTCAGTGAGAAGCGTGGCGAAATCGTAACACTAGAAATGGCTATTAACGAATGCCGTAAAGCGAATGGTGAAAAACCACTGAAATATAAAAAAGGTGCAATGACTCATTTAACTGCATACCTGGCTTATAAATCACGTGGCCATAAAGGCAATGTAAAAATTGTTGATTCACCTAAATCGATAGCCGCATATGAACGCGGTAAGAAGCACTTTTATGCAAAACGTGGTCAGTTAAACATGTCATGTGCCGATTGCCACTACTACAATGCCGGCGGTAAGGTTCGTGCTGATATCCTGAGCCCAGCTCTAGGACATACATCACACTTCCCTGTTTATCGTAACAAGTGGTCCCTGGCTAGCTCTTCAGGTGACGGTATGGGAACATTACACCGTCGTTATGGTGGTTGTAACAAGCAGGTACGTGCTAAGCCATTTAAGGCTCAAAGCGAAGAGTACCGCGCACTTGAGTATTTCCATACTTATATGAGCAACGGCCTGACAATGAACGGCCCTGGTGTGCGTAAGTAATTTAATTTACGCCCCAAATAAAAAAGCCCGACTCTATTGAGTCGGGCTTTTTTTTGTCTATTTATTAGTATCCGCTTTACTGGCAACCAGCAAATTTAATACTCTAAATTTCTTCTATATAACTTGTATGTTATGAACGGTGATACCAGTATCAATACAAAACCAAGCAAGCGTCCCAATAAATTAATATCCGCAGGCATGACATCCCATAAATTATATAAGACGAATAAATAAACACATATTGCCATCACATTAGCTAGAACGACTTTTATCATTTTTTTTCCTAAATTAACCTTTTTAATTTTGACCAGATGAACCATTTAGAGCATCTCTAAAGCAGAGATTAACCCGTTATTATTACAGGTTAATGACATCAGTCTCGACTCTGAAATAAAAGATGACTATTTACACCTTTCACAAACGACAAAGACCTAGCCTGTGGCTAAGTCTTTGTTTTATATGGTGGGCCGTCCGCGACTCGAACGCGGGACCAATGGATTAAAAGTCCACTGCTCTACCAACTGAGCTAACGGCCCATATTCTATATTTAACAATCTTTACTGGCGTTCGGACTCCTGTCCTCACTGCGTATTTAAGCATACCCTGCAAAACATCCTGTTTCGCGTAAATAGCTCATTCGCTATTTACCCAACTGAGCTAACCGCCCATAAACTGGGAATACTCTTTTCTGAAGAAGTTTGCCTCCTCAAGAAGGCGCGTATATTACCTCAACCACTCAAAATTACAAGTCAAAAACTCGTTTAATTTCAACATTATAAATATAAGGTTGGATCCACTACTCCAGCTTCCTCAAAGCCCTTACGCCTTAACTGACATGAGTCACATACACCGCATGCTCTACCCTGCTCATCAGCCGCATAACAGGAAACAGTTAAGGAATAATCTACGGAGTGCTCTATGCCTGCCTGTATAATCTGTGCCTTCGTCATATCAATTAACGGCGTATGAATTTTAAGGTGATGACCTTCAACGCCTACTTTAGTAGCTAGATTCGCCATGCTTTCATAGGCACGAATAAATTCAGGCCTGCAATCAGGGTAACCCGAATAATCCACTGCGTTAACACCTATAAATATGTCATCTGAATTTAATACTTCAGCCCAGGCAAGTGCCATAGATAAAAATATCGTATTTCTAGCAGGCACATAAGTAACAGGGATACCGCCTGCATCGTCAATCTGAGCAGCTGGTACGTCAATCTCATCATCAGTAAGAGCGGAGCCACCAAATACATTTAAATCAAGTCGCATGGTTTGATGCTGAACTGCACCAAACATTTGAACTACTTTTTTTGCGGCATTTAACTCTGCACTGTGCTTTTGACCATAATCAAAGCTCAATGCATAACATTCATAACCCTGTGCATTTGCCATAGCTAACACGGTGGCGGAATCTAGACCTCCCGACACCAACAATACTGCTTTTTTCTTTTCTTTACTCATAGACTATTTATGCACCCTGCTTCTATCAAATATCATCTTTCAAACATTATCGCCCGGGCTCATCATTCCATAAAAACTTATGTAGTTGAAACTGAAATCTTACATTTAACTGATCCGCAATTATCCAGTCTGCCAAGTCTGCAGGGGAAATACCTTCATGCACAGGTGAAAAGAGCACCTGAGATTTTTCCAGTAGCTTGTATTTAGTAACAATACCTTTAGACCAGTCATAGTCATTTCGATCACAAAGTACAAATTTAACTTCATCTTTTTGATTTAAATACTGAATGTTATCGTATTTATTTTTTGACTCTTCACCAGATCCCGGTGTTTTTATATCCATAATACGGCTGACACGAGAATCAATCTGGGAAATGTCTATTGAACCAGATGTTTCGATGGATACCTGATAGCCTTCATCAGATAGTTGCCGGAGTAACTCCCCACAACTTCGTTGAGCTAATGGCTCACCACCTGTAACACACACGGTTGTTGTATTATATTGTTTAATTTGCTGAAGAATATCGGAAACCTGCATCCACTGCCCACCGGTAAAGGCGTACGCGGTATCACAGTAACCACAGCGTAAAGGGCAACCTGTCAGGCGTATGAATACCGTTGGTAAACCAACTAAAGATGACTCACCCTGTAAGGAATAAAATATTTCACTAATTCGCAGTCGCGGCTCATCCTCATGATCTTTTTTTACTTCATTTATACTAACAGGTGACACTGCGATTGACCCTTAACATTATAAAGATGCGTTGATACCATACTTTGAGAGCATAATAAATAAACACAGGTAAAAGCCTGATTATTGACTGTATTGTAATTAATGACCTTCACGTTTCATTCGCTGTAAACGCTCTTTTGCCTTACGTGTTACCGTCGTGCCAGGAAACTTGACTGTTACGGCTTCTAAAGCACTTTTAGCTGATGCCCAGTCAGCCATTTCGTAGTAGGTATAACCAATTTTCAGCATCGCACCTTCAACTTTGTTACTTTGCGGATACTGGTTTACGACTTTCTGAAACTCAGTAAGGGCTGTTTTATAATCACGAGAAACAGAATAAGCCTCACCCAACCAGTATTGCGCATTAGCACCATAAACACTTTCTGGATAACTTTGCTGGAAATTATTAAATGCCAGTATAGCCTGCTGATATTTACCTTCTTTTAAGGTATTAAATGCCTGGGTGTAAGCTGATTTACCATTTTTATCACCTGACACAGGCACTGGAGCTGCTGCGCTAGCAACGCCAGCCGAAACGGCTCCGGGTGGCGGCACAGAAGAGGATGGGCCAGCTGACGCTGCAGGAGTACCGACAGAAGATGACGATGAGGATGAATGCGATCCTCCGCCTTTTATTTCAAGATCATTCAAACGACGGTCCATATCCTGATAAAGGCTACGTTGACGCTGCTTAATTAAACCCAACTGATGTTCCTGGCTTTCGACTAACTCTCGTATCGCCGTTAATTCCTGCTGAATCTGCTCCATGCGCTGCGTTTGCTCTACTAAAATCTGATTCTGCAACAAATTTTCAAGGCGCCCTAAGCGCTGCTCTATATTTAAGTCACTTTCAGCAACAAGTAGTGGACTGAATGAGATTAACAATAACGATAGCGATAGGGGTTTCACAATAGAACTGACAGTTTTGGGTGACATATTTTCGCCTGTTGACAGGTTAAACTGAATAAAACTAATAGCTACAGATTAGGCCTCTGACCTTAAAGTCTACGGCTCAAGCAAAACACTCAAGCCGTAAATTTTAGACTGTAACAATTACATTAAAATTATAAGCTGTATTTTAGCGCGCTTCGTATACGAGTTCTACTCGTCGATTCAACTGCCACGACTCATCATCATGGGCAAGCGCCACAGGCTTCTCTTCACCGTAACTAATTACACTTACCTGATCGGCATTAACACCTTGAAACAATATCAGCCTACGAACTGACAGAGCTCTGCGATTAGCCAGTGCAACATTGTATTCACGACTACCTCTTTCATCAGCATGACCTTCTAGTCGCACACTCATATCTGAATTCGCTGCAAGGTATTTACCGTGATGTGCGATTAACTCCTGATAGTCCTGACTAATTTGATCACTATCATATTCAAAATAAACCACTTTCTCAGCGAGCACATTATTCGCATCGTTTATAGCGGCTTTATCATAAGATACAGTAGCGTCATTTAACGCTGTACCGCCTGCATTGCCACCACCATCAATTCCGCTTGTTTGCGCACCATCAGCTGTTTGATTTGAATCCTGCTGATTTTCATCGCCTGCCTGATTATCTTTTACATTATCAGGTGAACAGGCCGCCAGTAACCCCGACAACATTAGTGCTGAAACTAATTTAGTAATTTTCATTATTTTCCCTCAATTAAATTCATCATTCTTAAAACTATTTATTTCCTAAACGGACCCCAGGTTGGCTCTCGCACATCACCTTCAGACAAAACCAGCTTTTGCTTAAATCGACCATCTGTTGAAACCGCTGCTAACACACCCTTAAACTTATCTGTTGATGCATATAAAATCATACCGCCATTTGGTGCAAAACTGGGTGACTCATCTAATGGCCCATCAGTTAAAACCTGAACAAAACCTGTTTGTAAATCCATGCTCGAAATTCTGAAGGTATTACCCTCTCCCTGAACATAGACTAATGTTCGCCCATCACTCGATACTTCAGGACTGGCGTTATACTTGCCATCAAAAGTAAGGCGTTTTGCTGCTCCGCCCTTAGCGGGCATTCTATAGATTTGTGGTTTACCACCACGGCTGGAAGTAAAAACAATTTCACTACCATCGGGCGTCCACGTAGGCTCTGTATCTATACCCCAATGCTTGGTTATTTGCTTTAATTTTTTTGTATCTAACGTTAAAACATAAATATCAGGGTTGCCGCCCTTAGATAAAGTTAACGCCAGTTTTTTACCATCTGGAGACCACACAGGGGCACCATTGATACCTTTAAATGTACTGACTTTTTCTCGTTTTTGACTAAACAGATTCTGCACATATATTTCAGATTTACGCTTTTCAAAACTAACATACGCTAGCTTGCTACCATCTGGAGACCATGAGGGTGACATAATCGGCTGGGTTGAATTTAATACAGTCTGCGAGTTAAAACCATCTGTATCCGCTACCTGTAACTTATATGAAGGCTGCATACCCTGTTTACGCTCAGCGGTTACATATGCGATTTTTGTATCAAAAGCACCTTTTTGCCCGGTAATATTTTCATAAATCAAGTCACTAATATGGTGACTGATACTGCGTAAACTATGGTCGTTTGCAGAGAACTGATACCCTAAAACCTGCACTCCCTTAAAAACATCAATCAACCTGAAACTAATTTCATACTGATTAGGTTTAATCGCATTTACTTTGCCAATTACCAGATGATCAATTCCAGCTACTCTCCATAACTTATAATTAACCTCTTCAAGGTCTTTTGGAGATGCTATCAATTTGCTTTTTTCAATGGGTGCAAACTTACCACTTCGTTGCAAATCAGCGGTCACAATATCTGAAACATTAGTCAGGCTCGCGGCCTGCCCAATAAGCTCAAATGGAATTACGGCAACTGGAATTGCTCCATCAGCACCTTTAGTTATTTCCACACGTAATGCCGCTTGAGCATTTAAAAGTGTGAAACACAGGGAAATAAGAGTTAATTTAATAAGTATTTTTTTCATACATCAGGCCTGAAAATAAAATTCAGTTTCTTCTCAAAGACATCATTATTAGGCGCCTCTGGCAGTGGCGAGGCTTTTCGTACGGCACGTTCAACCGTGCTTTTAAAAGCCTCACTACCAGAGCATTGTTTGGTACGTACATTTTGTACTTCACCAAAACGATTTTGTTCAACCATTATTTCACATGACCAGCCAGACGTCATGCTCGCAGGCGCATTCCAGTTGATTTCTACTTTTTTCTGTATCTGATAAATATACTGGCTTAATAACTTCTGGTTCTCTGCACTTGTTTTTGCCAGGCGTCGCTCTTCCTCAAGCATTTGCTGACGCATTTCAGCCTCCTGAGCTAACCGTCTTTCTTCTGCAGCAGCAGCTTGCTTTTTCTTACGTATCGCATCCTCTTCAGCTTTACGCTTTTCTTCTATAGCAGCCAGCTTTTGCTGTTCATCCCGACGTTTCTGTTCTAGCTCTTGCTGTTCCTGTTTGAGTTTTGCCAGTTCTTTCTTTTTATTTTCTCGTTCAGCCTTCTCTTTTTTAGCCAACTTTTGTTTACGCTTTTTTTCTTCTGCTTTTAAGTTAGCCAGACGTTTTTCTTCTTTTTTACGCTTCTCACGGGCTTTTTTTGCCTCACGGTCTAATTTATTTTTCTGTGCGACCTGTTTATTTTTTTTGCTTTCTTCTGCGCGTATTAGTTTTTGTTTTTCCTTTTCAACAATACTGGCATCTATAATAACCGCTTTTACAGTATCTACTTTTTTAGCTGGCGGCATTTTCGGTGCCGTAGTATGACTCATACTAAAAGTCAGTATAACTACCAGCAACACATGCAGGCCTAATGCTAATACAAACATTAAAGGGTGATTTTTAATTTGTGAGAATATGCTGTTATGCATATTAGTTATCCGGTTGATCAGTCATTAAACCCACTTTTTCAACACCGGCCTTTTGAAGTAATACCATAGCCTCTATTACTTTTCCATAACTCACACTACTATCACCCCGCACCAGTACTGGAATATTGGGTTTAAGCTGTCGTACAGCCGCAACTCGATTAACCATTAACATAGCATCAATTGGTTTATCAGGCTCATCACCGATATCAAGATAAAAATCACCTTTTTTATCTACCGAAACAACGACAGGCTCCGCCTCATCCGGTGACATAGTTTTTGCTGCTGCCTGAGGTAAATCAATTTCTACCCCTTGCTGAACAATAGGTGCGGTTATCATGAAAATAACAAGCAGCACTAACATCACGTCAATGTATGGCACCACATTAATTTCCGACATCGGGCGCCTTTTTTTAGACCCCATACTTATTCTGCCTCAGCCGTATCAGCATGCTCGCTTGCTGATTCAATATTACTTTTAGCTGGTTTAGATTTTCTCTGTGACTGGCGCTGTAAAACAGTTGTAAACTCTTCCATAAAGTTTTCATAACGGCCAACAAGTCGATCAACCTGATCTGAATAACGGTTATAGGCAACCACCGCAGGTATCGCTGCAAATAAGCCCATCGCTGTCGCAATTAATGCCTCGGCGATGCCCGGTGCCACCATATTTAAAGAGGCATTCTGTACAGCACCTAATGCGGTAAACGAATTCATAATACCCCATACTGTTCCAAACAAACCTACATAGGGGCTGGTAGAACCGATAGTCGCTAATAATGATAAATTAGACTCTAACTTTTCTTCTTCACGTGACAGTACAACTTTCATACTACGTTGAATACTTGCCATCATAAAAGCAGGGTCAGTTGTTGTTTTGTAAGAACGGGCAAACTCAGCGAAGCCGGTTTCAAAAACCTTTTCCATGCCTTCTCGCTCTATCCTTCGACGGCTTAGCTGGGTATATAACTCGCTTAGGTCTCCACCTGACCAAAACTGATCTTCAAAACGTTTGGCATCTGTCGACACCGATCTTAATAATTTGTTCTTCTGAAATATAACAAACCAGGAAATAACCGAAGCCGCCAATAATAACAGCATCACAAACTGCACCAGTAAACTGGCTTCTAGAACAAGTGTAATTAGAGATAGATCAGTCGACACTTGCGACCTCCATTATTGATTTGGGTATAGCGCAGGGCTTAAATGTGCCTGCATTTAAACAGGCAATACGTATTTTTGCATGACAAAGAATTTTATCCTGTTGATTTTTTCTTACTATTTTTTGCTCAAATAACATACTGGCTTTTTTAAGCTCTACTAAATTTGCTGTTACGGTTAAGTCATCATTAAATAGAGCCGGACTCATATAATCACATTGTACAGAGCGTACTGCGAAAATAATATTTAACTGCTCAATCAGCAGATCCTGCTCAAACCCGAGATGACGCAAAAATTCTGTTCTTGCCCTCTCCATAAACTTTAAATAATTAGCGTAATACACAACGCCACCGGAATCCGTATCCTCGTAATAGACGCGTACCGGCCAGTTAAAGTTCATTTTTGTTTTCACTTTGAAAGTGTTTGCTCATTTTAATAATTTTATCTTTTTCTGTTGTGACCCAGGTAGATTATTTCATATAAACGTTACAACATAATAAAAGGGGTTAAAATAACACCTAAATAGATTCATCATCGACAAACAGTTCAGCTGAATTATCTGGTGGCTTCAGGCCTAAATGACGATAAGCGTTTGGAGTAGCCACCCTGCCGCGGGGGGTTCTCATTAAAAAACCCTGTTGTATTAAATATGGCTCAATTACATCCTCAATTGTATCCCGCTCTTCACCAATCGCCGCCGCAAGGTTTTCAACACCTACCGGCCCTCCTGAGAATTTATCAATAATTGTGGTCAGTAAATTACGATCCATATTATCAAATCCATAGGAGTCTACTTTCAGCATGTCCAGAGCTTTTGAAGCAACATTTTTATCTATTTTTCCATCTGCTTTAACTTCTGCATAATCACGAACTCGCCGTAACAGGCGATTAGCAATTCTAGGCGTACCCCGTGCACGTCGCGCGATTTCTG
>Ga0316206_1001257_pt1 | contig 23987 bp, 18 predicted proteins | sample 6monthpyrite_MG_FD_204942 | JGI IMG/M metagenome (GOLD analysis project Ga0316206, IMG submission 204942) | Microbial mat bacterial communities from mineral coupon in-situ incubated in ocean water Damariscotta River, Maine, United States -... | ecosystem: Environmental > Aquatic > Marine >... | reverse complement strand
AGAGCTAGATGGCTTTGAGCATCATTATCCAAGTCAGCTCTCAGGTGGCATGCAGCGACGAGCAGAGTTAGGCAGAGCATTGGCGGTCAATCCCGATGTGCTTTATATGGACGAGCCCTTTACTGGACTTGATTATCTTACGCATTTAAAAATACGCGAAGAAGTGATTAATATGCATAGTTTTATTGGTAAGACGATGGTGATGGTAACTCACTTTATTGATGATGCATTAATTATGGCTGATCGTATTATCGTAATGAATGACAGACCGGCAAAAATCATGATGCAGCGTAAGCTGGATTTTTCGCGTCCGCGGAATATAGAAAAAGAACCCGGATTAAGAGAGCTACGAGACGAAGTGTTTATGATGCTCGGTGTAAGTTATGTTGCATAAACTAAAAAATATTTCTATTGTCTGGTTTATCTTTTCAGGCATGATGCTATGGCTGGTTTTTATTTCCTATATGCACTATTTACTTAACACTGAGCATAGTGAACGTAGGATAATATCTTTAGGTTATATGCCCGTAGTAACGAATATGGCAGCACCGATACTCGATTACGCGAGTAAAAATATCGGTGATATTCGATACAAGGCTATTAAGTATTCGTCATTCGCTGAAATGGCTGAGTCACTACGTAATGGTCAGATTGAAGCCGCATTTATGATCGCACCTCTCTCAATAGTGCTCAGACAGCAGGGTGAAGATGTTCGGGTCGTTTATATTGGAAATCGTCATGAGAGTACCTTTGTTGCACACAAGGCATTAAATGTAAAAAGTCTAGATGACCTGATAGGTAAAACTGTTGCTGTCCCCATGCGCTATTCAGGTCATAATATAAGTCTGCTTAAATTAATTGATGAAAAAGGCCTGACGGGGCGTATCAATGTAGTGGAAATGAATCCACCTGATATGGCGGCTGCATTATCCACAGGCTCACTTGATGCCTATTATGTTGGTGAGCCATTTGCAGCACAAACACTTAAAAGTGGTGATGCCGATTTAGTGAACTATGTTGAAGATGTGTGGCCCGGGTTTATGTGTAATCTGGTTGTTGTTCGCCAGGATTTTATAGATGAAAATCCTTCCATCGTAAGGGAGTTTGTTCAGGGGGCCGTCCGTTCAGGGCTTTGGGCAAAGAAAAACACCAAAGAAGCAATTAAAATTGCAGTAGATTACTGGAACCAGTCAGAAAGTCTTGTTGAGTATGCGATGACAACACCTGCAGATAGAATTGTATATGATCAATATGTGCCAGTTGAGAAAGAGTTTCAATATATGGCTGATCTTATGAAACAGTTTAATTTGCTGGAAAGTAATGACATTACAGGCCTGGTAGATGACCAGTTTGCAAAAACAGCCTATTTAGACAAAATTTCAACACTTGAAAGCGTCATATCTATTAAACGAGACTAAAAATTCACGGAAGTTATCGCTATTCTGCGGATAAAGACGTCAATTTTTTATCAATGATCTATAATAAATGTAATATATTTATTTGATTTATATAGATATTTCGAATACTGGTATAACTCAATACGCTGTTAGAGTTAATTTAATTTTTGTATTAAAGTCTTATTAAATTTAACGCTATTGTCGATAGAGCATTAACAGTTTTCTTTAATGGTGAGGTATAGGGATAAAACCGGGGATCAGCAGGAAATCATCGCGCCGGCTAAATAGCACGGAAAAGAGGGGCAGCGTGTGTGAGTATTGGGCTTGTACAGTGTCATGATTTGATTTCAAATAGTAATGGGCGTATATAACTTAAAAATAATCTGGATAGTGGTATCTGAGGTTACATAAATCTGCCACAGAAAAAATAATAAATTAATATGGGTAGTGTAGAGGCCATAGAGTGCAATATAAACAAGCAATAAAAAATTTTGTAAATGCTCTTGCTAAATATATTGAAAGTAATATGAATGGCAGTGTAGTTATTATGGGTGATAATGATGGTTGGGGGAAAGTGATCATTGAAAAAGCGGAAGTCGTTTCAATTAACTATGGCATCTATCGAGGTATGCAGGTATTGCCTGAACTTGCAAAGCTGAATGAACTCAGGTTTATTTTCAGAGAGGCAAAAACAGGTGAAGGTGATAGTGATGGGGCATTTGCAAATGCGGGTTCAGCACGGATAAGTAATGAGGAGTTTTTTACATATTTTGGATTTAAAGTTCCACACGTTAATGATGTTGCAGTCAATTCTGCAAAAAAATCGGCACTTACTTCTGTCATTAAAGAAGCTGATAAAAACAGGAAAATTAAAAAACATACACGGGGGTCTTTTCGTGAAAAAGTGCTCATTGTTGACGACAGTATAATTGCCAGAAAGGCAGCTTCAGTACCTTTGATAGAGTATGGATTTGATGTTTTTGATGCTAGTGATGGTTTTGATGCTCTTGGTAAATTAGAAAAAGAAGTGCCAGACCTTATTATTCTGGATTTGATTATGCCCGGCCTGGATGGTTATAAGGTTATAGATTTATTAAAACGTAATGATAAATTTAAAGACCTACCCATTATTATGGTCACCTCCAAAGATAGTTTAATGGACAGGGTAAAAGGCAAAATGAGCCCTACGGATGCTTATATAACTAAACCATTCAAAGAGGGTGTTTTGTTAAAGACGGTTATTAATGTTTTAAAAACACATAAAGAATCATAAATTTAAAATTTGCGTTTATTTATTACAAGCAGTCCCGTAATCTTCCCCCCCCCCCCCTTTTTTTTTGACCATACTTTGTGTGTTCAAAATGTTCTCGGCATTTAAATAGCCTGAAAAATGAGGTGTATACCTGTTAGGGTCATTAAATAGATAAAGCTTTGTTTGAGAATACGTTCATTAATGCGGCGAGAGATATGTGCGCCAATTTGCCCACCTATAAGTGTGCCAGCGGCGCCCCAGGCAAAGTATTTCATATGAATAGTGTCAGCTACGAAGTAGTGGATTAGTGATGCAACCAGTGCCAGTAAAAACATCATTGGAATGACGGTAGCAATAGATGTGGTCATATCAAGTTTGAGACGGTTACGCAGGGCGGGTATTAGCCATTCACCTATACCGAGTGATAGTGAGCCAAGAATAAAACCAAAAAATGCAGGGATAGGTAATATTTGTGCAACTTTTTCCTTCATGTAGTTTTGCGAGGTGGTACCAATAATATCATCCTGGCTAGTAACGAATAATATGGCCAGCGTCATACTCATAATGCCCAGGGCCATCTGTATTGTTTCCTGAGGCAAATTAACCGTGATAAAACTGCCGATAATAACGCCGGGAAGTGCGACCAGGAAAAAAAGCAAAGATAAGCGTGTTTTGACCAGACCGGCACGATAATAGGCGACGGAACCGCTACCCATACCCACGACCTGAATTAAAAGCGATGTTGTTATCGCCTCCTGAGGTGTTAGACCATAGGCGAAAATAAGTAAGGGTGTCCACAGAATGCCGCCACCTATGCCAACTGCCATTGAGGTTGTAGCAATAAAAAGCCCACTTAAAACTAAACCCAGCTCAAACATTATCATCTATCTCTGTATGTAGTAATTGGAAAGAGTCAGCAAATTCAATTAGTGAATTAAGATTGAATTGTATTTCCTTAATATCATCATGGCTTATATCTATATTGTCTCTGAGTTTAGCATCCAGTGTATTGACTTTGTTGAGGGTTTGCATTGCAGTTATACAGGTGAAAGAGGCTGATTCTTGCAGGTTGCTGGTGAGCTCATTTATGGCTTGACCTACCATACCTATTTCATCATGTGAGCCAATATCAATTACCTGGCTCAAGTCTCCTTCATTTATTGATTTAGCCACATTAGCCATTTTTTGTAGGGGTAAAGTTATGTTTTTTATAAACATAGTCATAACAATGGCTACGACAAGGGTTAAAACTCCAAACATAATAACAATCTTATTGCGTAGTTGTGCTAAAGCGGTGGGCATGTTGTTGTCTAAAGGTTGCAAGGTGCTACTTATTACGGTTTGGTTTGGTGTGTTACAAATTTCATTTTTAAGGTTATCTCTTTGCATCTCAAAGAAAAATTCCACACCAATCATTATTGCTGCAATTGCTATAAGTAAAAAATAATTGAGAAGTTTTATTATGAGTTTGTGTTTCATGCTTTATTCACTGATTAGGTTTATTTATATTTAATGTCACTAGTGTCCCGTTAACCTTTCTACGTATCAACGGAAAACTTGAATTAATAAAATTTTTACATGTAATTAATTAAATGAGACATAAAAATAATTAATTACATATCCGACAAAAGCATTCGCAGGTTACGAATGTTTTTAGTTAACGTGGCGCTAGTGATTTAATGTGTATGCCTATTATGAATAACAAATTTCACTATGGCGCGGTGTATATGCTACAAAAAAGTATATTAAATAATTGTAAGTTTATTATTGATGCTGTATTAAATAAATTATGTTTCAATGTTTTTAATAAAGCTCGTAAATAGATTCTTAAAAGTGACTGACTTAGCTTAATTAATGTGGCCCTGAAGTGATTTCCAATATATTAAGTTATATTATCAATATTGCTTTACTTTAATATCTCATTTAAAGCGGATTTTATTTTAAACCAATGGTGTCAAGTAATTTCTGGGTATTTATGGGTTTGGATAAGCATTCTTCAGCACCTGAATCTAACATAATTTTTCTATTTTCTTTTGTGTTGCAGCCTGTTATTGCAATAACGCGTATGTTTCTGGTTAGAGGTGAAAGTTTGAGCAGGTTGCAGATATCAAAGCCATCGAGATCGGGCATCATGATATCAAGCAGAACAATGTGTGGTTTAAATGTTTTAATTTTTGAATGAGCTTCCTCAGCATTATTAGCATAGTCGGCCTTAATTTTATGGTCTTGTGCATTTAAAAATTCCATAAGATAATTGGTCACCGATGTATCATCATCTACAATTAAAATTTTTAAAAAATCTTTTTTAGGCTCAAAAAGCGTAATGTCGAATTTACAGGCAAAACGCTCAACCTCTTCTCTTATAAAAAACTTTGGGCCACCGGGGTCATCATGAACCGTCTTTAATTTACCATCATGTACCATTTTTCGAACAATAATGGGTGACATTGATAATAATAACCCTACATCAATAGGCGTTAGGTAGTTATCTTCCTGATCCTCAATTTTCTCCGGCATGGTGTTTAGTCCTATGAGTTTCTTTGAAGCGCTAGTTTCACTAGCATCATAATATTCTAGTTTAAATTGTTAAGAAAATAATCAATTTCATACATAAATCTGACTGGATGAGCTAATTATTGCTCTAAATCATATGGTGTGTACAAAATAAACCAAACATCTGAATTTAATCTAATTTGTTGTCAGATAAGGCGTTTTTACTGATCCAGTATTTCCTTATACTCGTACGCTCCCGAATCGTTTGCATATAACTTAACGCATTTTGCTTACTCGTAAATCCACCAATACGAATTCGGAACCATATTTTGCCATCAATATTAACCTGCTTAATTTCCGCCGGAATGCTTAAGTTATTCAGAAAGTCGGTTATGTCTTTTGCAGGCTCCCTAGTCCGGTTTATAGAGCTCAGGTTGAGTGACCATTCGTATGATTTAACCTGCTCTGGTAAGGCTTCATTAATTGATATCGGACTGATTAGTTCTGGCTCTACCGTTTGATTTTCTGTTTTGTAAAGATCTGTTGGTTCGTGTTCTTCAGGTGGTTTAAAGGTGGATGTACCAATATCGCTTATATTCTTATCTGCGACTGTAGATTCAGCATTATTGTTAATCTTTTCAGGCTCATATACGCCCTGTTGTAGTGTGATTTCGTTATCAACTACATCATTAACTACATCATTAACTACGTCGTATTCAGAAGGATTTTTTACTGGATCTGCTAATGAATTATCAGCCTCATTTAAATCTGCCTGGATTGTAGCTGTATCCTGATATGTATCCTGATATGTATTCTGGGGCGAGGTTTTGGTGTCACTTATGCTGCTACCTGGGGGATATTCAGAGGGTGCCTGATAAGTTGAGTCCATTTGTTCTGCTTCATATGGAGCGACTTCTACATGATCTGCCTGTCTGAGGTCTGTACTGCTCTGTAAACTGACCTGAGACGATAAATCGGTGTCGTTAATACTGCTATCAGGGGAGTGTTTAGCGGGCTCTTGAGCTGAAATATTCTCCTGGTTATGGAGAGGGGAAGAAATTATTCGTTTGTCTTTAATTGTATCTGTATTAATACTTTCAGTTTTTAATTTGTCATCAGAGAAATATATCCAGCTTGCAAAGGCTACAGTAGCAAGGGTTGCCGCAAGGCTTAAGTTTGTTGCTGTTTTGAGTGAAGAAGTTTTAACTGCGCTGTCTGTTACAGATGTTGTGCTTCTCCCTGGTGTTGACCTGTAATCAGGTGTTGGCATCCTGGAATAAATGGTTTTATCATTTTGTTTTTCATTTTCTAAAGGTTTGCGGGTAACTGTAGGCTGATCTTTTATACTCGTTTTTTTGTTTTTTAACGTGCTGTCTATAGGGTCAGTAACATATTCAGATGCTTGCGCAGGGTAATATAACAGGTCTTCATTTTCTAAGGTTTGTAAAGAGGCTTCAGATAAAGGTGTTTCTAGCCCGGCTTCTATTAAAGCCTCTTCGCGGGTAGTGAATTCTAAAATAGTCTCATCCTGTGGGAGATCAGCTTCAGAGTTAATGCTGCTTAATAAGTCTTGCGTGTTATCTGATGAGTCTTCATGGTCTGATAATATCGGTGCAAGGTCATCAGTTACAGGTAATATGTTTTCGCTATCGTATATAGAATCAATAGCTTCATTAACCGATGTATTTTCAATGCTGGAGCCAGGTATTTCATTGAGTATAGAATCTATTAATTTGTCACTATCAGATTTTCCTGTTTCATTTAGTATGGACTCTACTAATGAAATATCAGAATTTTCGACATTAACATCTGGACTGCCGGTTAAGCCTGTATCATCATCCTGACTTACAGAGTATGTGTCGGTCATTTCTGGTTCTGTTTGATTTATTGAATAATCGGGCTCATATGATGAAATTGTTAAAAGTGACGCTTCTTCATTTGAACCTGTACCGGATTCTTCTGCTGGCTCATTATAATTTTTTTCATTGTATGTATCCGGATATATGTCTGGGTTATCCAAATTTAAATCATAACCCAGAATATGATTTATCTCATCGAGTGTAGTTTCAAACTCTTCATGGTTTACATCAATTAAAGCGTCATTATATGTACTATCATTGAAAGAGATATCATTAATATGAATGTCATCATTTGCGTCATCGGCTTTTTTGAGTGATCTCCATAACTCTTCTATTTTTATTTTTTTTTCAGGTTGATCATTAATAGCAGGCCAGATAGAGGCGAGCTCATCCCATAGGTTCTCAAGTTTAACTAATTTCTGGTCTAGTTGGTTATTTGCATTATCTTCAGCTTGTGATAAATACACTGAACTATCATGTAGATCTATATCATGCGCATTATTTATGATTGATTGACTATCCTGATATTGCTCGCCAAGAATGGCCTTTAGTAGGCTGGCTTCAGACGCATCATTAATGTCTTCAATTTTATTAGTATTAACTTCATCTACAGTGTTTAACGTATCAATGACATCAACGGGGTCATCAACGGGGTCATCAGCGGGTTCATCAGCGGGTTCATCAGCGGGAGACGGCTGCTTTTTATAGTTTGCATCATTAAGAATGTTTTGTATGATGTCATTGATATCTGTTTCATCATCATTTAAAGTGTTTGTGCTATCAGTGAGTGAAGGCTGATTTTCATTGTCTTTATCGTTAAGGATTTTTTGTATGATGTCGTCGATATCTGTTTCATCATCGCCATCGTTTAAAGAATCTGTAATATCTGCAGGTGATACCGAGTTTGCATTTTCCTCTTCGCTAGAGACACCTGACAAAATGCCATCGATATCAGTTTTATCATTGAGGGCAATTTCATTGTTTAAAGTGTCTAAAAAATCAGTGGGTGAGTAACTGGGCTGATCATCAAGTAAATTTTGTATTAAATCATCATCCCCAGTTTTACTGTTTTTATCATCAGTAAAATCATGGCATATATCTTCAACGCCAAGCATTGAATTTTTTTTCCTGGACATATCTATATCGTCATTATTCTCTACTGAACTATCTGTGTGTGATCGTAAATATACATCATAAGATGGTTTTTGATTTTCAGAATCAGGTGTTGAATCGTTATTTTTCATGTTTGCAATGAGAAAATTCTTGTTTGATCCTGTTATCGGCTGTTCAGCGTACAAGTTATTGATAAATATATGAAAATAAACAAACCTACACCTCTGATTTATTTTCATATATATAAATATAGTGCATGGAAGTAGCGTCTGCCTATTTTGTAGACAGGTAGAGTGTAAATAACTGCTTTTTAATAAAAAGATGCGTATCTTTCCTATACTCACAGTTATATAGAAAGATGATTTGCATTTTAAACAAATGTTTTGCTGAGTTAACTGGGCTATCTATAAAGCGTCGTTGAATCAGAGTATAGAGTCGGATGGGAGCATCATCTGGCCAGGTTCTTTAGTTTTTTTCAGCATAAATGAGAATTTTTGTTATACACGAATATGCATGTTTCAGTGTGTATCATTCGTAAAAGCCACACGGCATTAAGAGAAGTGATATGTTTCCATTAGATCAAAAATCGATTAATCATGATGATCTGCAAGCGCAGCTTATTCTGATCGCTGAGGACGATCCTCCTCAACGACTTATCTTGAAAACGGTATTAGAAAAAGAAGGCTATCGTATACTCGAAGCCAGCAATGGCATTGAAGCATTGTCTCTATATAAAAAATATAGCCCTCAGATGGTGCTTCTGGATGCTATTATGCCTGAATTGGATGGTTTTGAAGTCTGTCGACAAATTCGTGCGCTTGAAGGGGGAAGGGAAGTACCGATGCTGATGCTTACTGCCCTGAATGATGATGAGTCAGTAAGACGTTCATTTGAAGTGGGTGCAGATGACTTCATTACCAAGCCTGTTTACTGGTCAGCATTAACGGGTCGAGTAAGACATTTATTGCAAGTCAAAATTGCAGAGGGGCACCTTAAACAATCAGAAGATAAGTTTCTACATACGCAAAAAATGGAAGTTGTGGGTAATTTAACAGAGGGGATTTCACATCATTTCAATAACTTACTGGTCACGATTGTCGGTTATACAGAGATGTTGCTAAATGGCTTTGCAAAAGATGATGAAGAGAAACAAACCCGGTATTTGCAGGAGGTTTACACAGCATCTCTAAAGGCAAGTGAGCTAATAGCACAAATGCAGTTTTTTAGTGATGGCAGTGAAAGTGAGTTTAAACCATTAATGCTCAATGAACTGCTTGAAGATGTAATGGGAATTCTGCGTTCTACGCTGCCATCAAGCATCGAATTGCATATGCAGCAGGAAGATAATTTACCCGAGGTAAAAACTGATGCAGGGTTATTTCATCAGATAATAATGAATATGGTGATTAATGCCAGAGATGCCATGAAAAGTTCTGGTGACCTGTATATTGAGTTGAAACGTGTTGATATTAGCCATGCAGAGTGCTCTTCCTGTCATCAGTCCTTTCAAGGTGATTATTTGGAATTGATGATCAGGGATACGGGGGCTGGTATAGATAAGGCTAAAATAAAACGAATATTTGAGCCTTATTATACAACCCAACCTGTCGGGCAGGGTAGTGGTATGGGGTTATCAGTGGTGCACGGTATTATGCATAATCATGCTGGACATATACAGGTGGATGTAGAGCCAGGTCAGTACACTGCATTTAAGTTATATTTTCCTGTTGCAGGTGCTGAGCAGCTATCTTCCGATGAAGTAAACGATAAACCTGAAAATTTTTCTGAACTAATATCCAATGCACGAATACTACTGGTTGATGATGAAGAAGCCGTTGGAAATTTTGAGATGGAATTTTTTAAGGCTAATGGATATCAGGTAACCTATTTCGACGATCCCGATGATGCTATTTTAGCCATTACTAAAACACCCGAAGCCTACGATCTGGTAATAACAGATAAAATCATGCCGCATATAGATGGTTTAGAACTTGCTGGTGCAATAACGGCTATTCGTCCAGACTTGCCTGTTATTTTGTGTACCGGGAATAAAAATTTGTTGCCAGATATTAACCTGGAATGTATTGGTGTTCGGGCTTTACTTGCTAAGCCAGTTAAAGGCAGTGATTTGCTAAGTGCAGTTGAAAGAGTACTGATTAAAGCACGAAGTGAAAAAGTGAAATAACATTGGTTGGATGTTTAATATTAATTGTTGTTCCTGGGTTTAATCTTATGGTCTCTTGATGATGGGGGAATGTTAACTCCGATAAGCATTTTGATGGAATATTTTACATCGTCTAAAAAAATGAAAGTGAAAATGGTTTTGTTTACACTTTCTTTTTAATGGTGCTACTCGAAAACTTCTTTCTTTAATTGAACTGCAGACTTAACCATACGGGCCAAGAGTTTTTAACCTTTGGCATAGCTTTAGAGCTACGATTCATCAATTCTGAACTTAGAGACATAACCCAAGGTCGACGCTCGGCATCATATTAGTGGATGTCGGCATTTGATTGCCAATTGCCAATTGCCAATTAGCCGATTAGCAGCCTTTATCGCATTTATATCGCTCAGACTTGAGTTTATAATCAATAACATTTCCCCGAACATCAATTTCAAAATCACAACATTGTTTGAACAGTTTATTAAGCTGGGTTCGTCCTCTCTGGGTTTGTGATTTAATGGTGGAGTGACTCACGCCTAGTTTGTCTGCCAGCGCTTTTTGTGAGTTACCCTCAAGATCAACCGATATTATCGTATTTCGATATTTAGGGGGTAACTGGTCAATAAAAGGCCTGATGCAGTTACTCAGTTCTTCACGTACATGTCCCGCGGGTGGGTCTTCTTCAACCGAATCGACTATGCTTTCAATCTCAGGTAGCAGGTCTTCTTTATTAGTCGCCTTTTTTCGATAATAGTCATTAACCACATTCTGTGCGATACGAAAAAGCCATGCTTCAATACGTTCATGCGCCTGAAGAGAGCTAATATTTTGATAGCTTTTTATCAGTAACTCCTGTGTCAGCTCCTCAGCTATATGCGAATTTGACACACGTACCTCTACAAACTGACGCAGACGATGACCAAACTGTTTCCAGACTTCTTCGATTTCCACAACATTACCTGTCTTATTAATTTAACTTAACTTATATAGACGCATTAATAAATAAAAAGACGCAAATACTTATGCATGTATCGGTTGGGTATATATTTTAATTAAAACTGCGTCTTTTATAAAAGGTTTCCGTCTTTAGGGGTAAGAGCAACTTAATTTAACCACAATCCCGGAGATAACAATGACACAATTCGTTAATGATAATATTCGTAAAACCGTCCGCGAACAGTATAGCAAAGTAGCAGAATCAGCCGAATTGGGCGAGTCGAGCGAATCAGGGTGCTGTGGCGTTAATTCATCATGTTGTACTGAATCAGCACCTGATGCAAAAGCCGCATCAATGGAGCTTGGCTACTCTAATAATGATGTAAACCATGTGCCTGAGGGGGCAAACATGGGTTTGGGTTGCGGCAACCCAAATGCGATAGCCTCACTGAAAACAGGTGAAACGGTTTTAGACTTAGGTAGTGGAGGTGGTTTTGATTGTTTTCTTGCCGCTAAAGAAGTCGGAAAATCGGGGCAGGTTATTGGTGTTGATATGACATCAGTGATGGTAAGCAAGGCTCGTGAAAATGCGGACAGGGCAGGATACCCAAATATTGATTTTCGTCTGGGCGAAATAGAACACTTGCCTGTTGCTGATGGCGTTGTTGATGTGATTATTTCAAATTGTGTTATCAATTTATCACCAGAAAAAATGAAAGTTTTTCAAGATGCATTCAGAGTTTTGAAACCGGGTGGGCGCTTGGCCATATCAGATATCGTGGCAACAACAGACATACCTGAAAAAGCAAAAAATGACGTGGCACTATACACAGGATGTTTGTCTGGAGCCTCAACAGTCCACAGCATTAAAGCGATGCTTAAAGCGGCAGGTTTTGTTGGAATAGAGATTAAACCAAAAGATGAGAGCAAAGCGTTTATACGTAACTGGGTAGCAGATAGTAAGCTCGAAGACTTCGTGGTTTCCGCAACTATCGAAGGGGTCAAGCCCCAGGCATAACCATCGTGCAATCTGACTTTTCAAAGTTGCATAGTAGAGTGTCGTAAACTTGAAAAGTCAGTTATGCAAGACCTTTGAGCGTTATGTTGTTGAGGTAAGTATCCGATCTTTAGTTTGTTATTATTTAAAAAATTAGTGAGTCATAAATCAAAGGGCTTGCCCTCACTTCACCCAGGATCGATATCTTATTATTCCCCCCTCTCACACTGAAAGAGTCTCAGTGCTGAGAATGATTCGATCGTTTCATTTAATTATGCATTAGTATAATGAATCTTTATTCTTCGCAACTAGTATAAGTAGTATTCTTTAACGTAGGGTTTTGTGCCCCGATAGAGTCATAACGACGCACTTCACCTCTATCATCGTCTGCTAATGAAATAATGACAGATTCTTTATGGGCGTCCATTGCGATAAAAAGTATATTGGATTTTGTTATGCAAATCTGCGAGCCGGTTAATGAATATTTTTGCTATCATATATTCGTATCTTAATTATGGATTTGACTGCAATGTAGCTAACCCACATTGGACGTAGATTGGTACCTTTAAGGGAATTGTTATGTCTATGTGTAAATATTAAAGTTAAAAGTTTAAACTATGTGGTAGATTTAAAGTGAGCTCTTAATATAATGTCTGAAGAAATACAGTTGTGGAATAAGCTACCTAACTCAATAAAGCTATTATTAATCGAAATATTATTTTCGTTGATTTATGTAACGATGTTTTTTAGTGGAACTCATGTGGCAATAGTTTTAATTCTGTTATCACCATTAGTGCCATTGATATTTTCAATTTTAAATTTTATTGTTGGTGTAAAAACTGAGAAAGGAAAAGCTTTTGGGAAGGTGATGGGTTTGATAAATATTTATTTGTTTTTTCAACTTTTATGGTTTGTAAACCAGCCTAATCTATTTAGTTTTAGATAGTTATAAAGGCAGAACATTATAATAGCACTACTGTCCAGAATAGATTTACATAAGCAATATAAGTTGGTAAACCTTATATGAAAAGCGACCTTCACGGTAATGATAGGCTTAAAGATCAAAACAACGATTTAATCTGTCATCCCCGAATGCTTGTGCCGGGAAAGACAAGCATAATTATTCAGGATAGTCGTGTGCGAAGGCAGTATCCATAGTCTGTCGGCATTTCGGAGTCACTAGATTCCTGCCTTCGGAGGAATGATTATGTTTTTTATGCGAACAGGACGCTAGTGTTATAATAGCGGTTATAAAGGAACTACATAAAACTCCAAATTACTATACGGCAGTTTAAAATAAACAATACACATAAGGCATTTAATTCGAGTATGCATAAAGCCGCTCACCCTTGGACCAGGCAAAACAACCTGCTTGACCGTTTAGCCTGGCATCAGACTTGATAAAATAATATTGAGATGAACCTTAATGTCCGACATTCCCCAACGAGATAAAGACGTTCTACGAGTACTGCTTACCGAAGGGGCAGTCAATTTTTTAGTGCTTATTGCAAAATTAGTCGTCGGTTTAACAACCGGATCATTAGCCATTATTGGTGATGCAATACACTCATTAACGGATGTCATTAATAATATCGTCGCCTGGTTTGTCATTAAGCATTCGAGCTCACCCCCGGATCGTGAACATCCTTACGGGCATCGAAAGTTTGAAACATTGGCGGTATTCTTTCTAGCATCCTTACTGACGGTGCTTTCATTTGAGCTTGCCCTGCATGCAATTAATAAGGATGACTCTGATATAGTCACGTCTGTCTGGGGGCTCGGCGTTATGCTGAGCGTTTTAATTGTAAATATTTCTTTAGCCGCATGGCAACGAATGTGGGCGCGCCGATTACAGTCAGATATTTTACTTGCTGATGCAAGTCATACTTTTGCGGATGTGTTAACAACGGTCGTTGTTATCGTTGGATGGCAGCTGTCCGCTATGGGCTATTTGTGGTTAGACCGAGCCTGCGCACTAGGCGTTTCGGCTCTTGTGCTCTATCTGGCTTTCAGCTTATTCAGAAGGGCCTTGCCTATACTGGTTGACCAGTCTGCATTAGATCCTGAATTACTGTCTTGTTCTGTGTTAGACGTCAGAGGCGTTCGCCATGTCAGCAGGATTCGCTCCCGCTGGATCGGTCCAGATAAGTCAATTGATTTGGTGATTTCAGTTGACCCCGCACTCACTACTACTGAATCGCATAATATTGCAACGGCTGTTGAATCTCTGCTGGAGAAAAAATTTGGAGTTACGGATACATCAATCCATGTTGAACCGGATACGGGTAAAGCCTAACAAGCGGGGCGAGCTCGCTTCGCCTGGACGCGCAAGCAACACGCCATTTACTCTAGTCGTTGAGGCGCTAAAAAACCTCAAGAAAAACCCAAAAGAAAAACCCAAAAGAAAAACCGAAAAAGAAAGGTACGACATTTTTTACGCGCAGTAAATCTGCATCTAAATTGGGTTATAGTGCGCCGTAGGCGCACTATAACCCAACAACATTTGCGTACATTCGCGTTTATTTGCGGTAAAAAGCTTTTGATTTTAAACGTCCGCTTCAGGGTGTTTTGAGACCGTCATCTACATTCAATATCGCCAGGGTAAATAGAAAAAGTATAGGCGTGGCTTTGACAGATTGGCTACAAAACACCTTCCTGGATGATGCAGATCAATTAAATGTTAAAGATGAATCAATAGCCATTGATTGTTACTCATTTGTCTATATAACGCAGCGATAGGTAGGCTTACAATTAAATAATGCACACAAGTAAGGAGTTAGTGTGTTCTCGTCTTTATTCTCTATATAAAAAATGTAGATAAAAACAAAGTCAGAATGGAGTTCAAAAATGACCCATCAATTCACATTGCAGTGGAAAAATGCCGTTATTGTCCTGCTCATTGTAATGGTTTCTATCGGTTTCTTATTAACGTTTTTCCAAAACCCAGAACTCCCTCAAGGTATTGTCTCCGGCAATGGTCGTCTCGAAGCGGTTGAGGTTGATATCACCACAAAATTTGGCGGCCGTCTTGCCACTGTACTGGTTAGAGAAGGTGATACAGTCGATCTTAATCAAGGCCTTGTGCAGATTGACACCAAGGAACTGGATGCACAGCTCCGCCGGGCCGAAGCCGAGGTTCGACGCGCCAGGCATGAAAAAAACTCAGCAGTAGCTGTGATCGCACAGCGCAAGAGTGAGCTTTCCCTTACAAAAAAGGATCTGGGGCGTTCCAGGGGCCTTTATGAAAACGACAACATTTCACTTGAGCAATTGCAGCGAGATGAAACTGCCGTGCAAACAGCCAGGGCTGCATTGGCAGCGGCTCAGGCCCAGTTCTCCAATACAGAAGCCGGTATCGAGGTAGCCATTGCGAATACGGAACTGCTCAAAGTCCAAATAGAAGACAGTGTCCTTAAAGCACCCATCTCCGGACGCGTTCTGTACCGGTTAGCCGAACCCGGTGAGGTCTTGCCCGCGGGGGGCAAAGTACTGACGGTGCTTGACCTGACCGATGCCTCCATGACCATCTTCCTGCCGACGCTACAGGCCGGGAGACTGCGCATCGGTGACGAAGCGCGCATCGTACTTGACGCCATTCCCGAGTACGTTATCCCAGCGACGGTATCGTTCGTCTCGCCCGAGGCCCAATTCACCCCCAAGGAAGTCGAGACCCGTACCGAGCGAGAGAAGCTCATGTTTCGTGTCAAAGTGCGGATTGATCCGGCGCTGCTTGCGAAACACAGTGCGATCATGAAATCCGGCGTGCCGGGTGTGGCGTACGTGCGACTTGGCATCGACGTCGTCTGGCCCGAGTCGTTGCAGGTGCGGCTGCCGCTATGAGTGCGTCATCTGAGATGGTTGCGCGCGTGGCTGGCGTGAGTCATCGCTACCGTAAGGTGCGTGTGCTCGATGACATCACACTCGACATTCCAGAGGGTTGTCGCGTCGGGCTGATCGGACCGGACGGTGTGGGCAAGTCGAGCCTGCTTGCACTCATCGCCGGCGCGCGCCGCCTACAGACCGGCACGGTCGAGGTGTTCGGCGGCGATATGCGCCGTGCAGGTTTCCGCAACGCGATCGCGCCGCGTATCGCCTACATGCCACAGGGGCTGGGGCGTAACCTGTACGCGACGCTATCGGTATTCGAAAACATCGACTATTTCGGACGGCTGTTCGGCCAGGGACACGCCGAGCGCACACAACGCATTTATGAGCTGTTGCAAAGCACCGGGCTCGCTGCATTTCGCGACCGTCCGGCGGCCAAACTCTCAGGCGGCATGAAGCAGAAACTGGGTCTGTGCTGCGCACTGATCCACGACCCCGACCTGCTGATCCTCGACGAACCCACCACCGGTGTCGATCCCTTGTCGCGTCGCCAGTTCTGGGAGTTGATTGACCGGATACGTGCGCGTCGAGAAGGTATGAGCGTGATCGTTGCCACCGCCTACATGGAGGAGGCCGAGCGCTTCGACTGGCTGGTGGCGATGAATGATGGGCAGGTTCTGGCCACCGGCAGTCCGGCTGAACTGAAGGCACGCACTGTCGCCGTTAATCTCGACGCGGCGTTTATCGCATTGCTGCCCGAGGCGCAACGCGCTGGCCACCGCGTGCTCACCGTGCCGCCACGCGAAGTGGAGAGCGGCGGCGCCCTGGCCATCGAGGCCGAGGGTTTGACTATGCGTTTCGGCGACTTCACTGCGGTCGACACGGTGAGCTTTCGCATCGAGCGCGGCGAGATCTTCGGCTTTCTCGGCTCCAACGGCTGCGGCAAGACCACCACCATGAAAATGCTGACCGGCCTGCTGCCACCGAGCGAGGGCAGCGCGAAACTCTTCGGTCATCCCGTCGATCCGCATGACCTCGCCACCCGCAAACGGGTCGGCTACATGACCCAGGCATTCTCGCTGTACTCGGAGCTGACCGTGCGCCAGAACCTGGTACTGCACGCGCGCCTGTTCCACCTGCCCGCCGACCAGGTCGCGCCGCGCGTGCGCGAGCTGATTGAACGCTTTGGCCTCGGCGCGCACGCCGAGGCGCTCGCCGCCTCCTTGCCGCTCGGCATCCGCCAGCGGTTGTCACTCGCGGTCGCCATGGTGCACAAACCGGAGATGCTGATTCTCGACGAACCAACCTCAGGCGTCGATCCGGTGGCGCGCGATCAATTCTGGGAGCTGCTGCTCGAGATCGCCCGCCACCAGGGGGTGACCATCTTTATCTCCACCCACTTTATGAACGAGGCCGAGCGCTGCGACCGCATCTCGCTGATGCACGCTGGCAAGGTGCTGGCCAGCGATACGCCGGCGGCGCTCAAACAGGCACGCGACGCGGCCACCCTGGAGGAGACCTTCATCGCTTATCTGGAGGAGGCCGCCGGCAAGGAGCCGGAAGCGTCTCTCACTGCACCAGCCGCGGCGGCCCCGGCCGCCAGGCCGGCGCACGGCGGTTTTCGGTTGATGCGGCTGTTAGGCGTGGCGCGTCGCGAGACCCTGGAACTGTGGCGCGATCCGGTCCGGCTCACCTTCGCGCTGTTCGGCTCGGTGCTGCTTATGGTGCTGCTCAGCTACGGCATGACCTTTGATGTCGACGATCTGCGTTTTGCGGCGCTCGACCGCGACCAGACCCCGGAAAGCCGCGATTATGTGCAGAACATTGCCGGCTCGCGCTATTTCCTCGAGCGCCCGCCGCTCTACGACCAGGCCGCGCTCGACCGGCGCATGCGCAACGCCGAGCTGAGCCTGGCCATCGAAATCCCATCCGGCTTTGGCGCCGATCTGCGGCGCGGCCGTTCGCCGGAAGTCGGCATGTGGATCGACGGCGCCATGCCGTTTCGCGCCGAGACCATTCGCGGCTACGTGCAAGGCCTACACTACCAGTACCTGACCGATCTCGCCACTCGCAACGGCGTGACGTCGCCGGTGGCCGCAGCCGAGATCGAGGCCCGCTACCGCTACAACCAGGACTTCGAAAGCTTCAACGCCATGGTGCCCGCAATGATCGCCATCTTGCTGGTGTTCATCCCGGCGATGCTGACCGCGCTTGGGGTAGTGCGCGAAAAAGAGTTGGGCTCGATCACCAACCTCTACGTCACGCCCATGACCCGGCTAGAATTTTTGCTAGGCAAACAGCTGCCGTATGTCGCCCTCAGCATGATCGGCTTTCTCGGGATGATGGCGCTGTCGGTGTCGCTGTTCGACGTGCAGTTCAAGGGCAGCTTCGCAGCCATCACCGTCGGCGCGCTGCTGTACGTCACCGCCACCAGCGGCCTGGGGTTATTGATGTCGACCTTCACCCGCTCGCAGGTGGCGGCGGTCTTCGGCACCGTCATCGCCACCATGACGCCAGCGTTCGCGTTCTCCGGTTTCAGCTCCTCGGTCTCAGCGCTGGAGGGCGGCGCCGCGGTGTTCTCCAAGATCTACCCTACCACCCATTTCCTGATCATCAGCCAGGGCACTTTCGGCAAGGCGTTGGGATTCACTGATCTTACCGCGCAATTCACAGCATTGGCGTTATTCATACCGGCCATAACGGCGTTGTGTGTGCTGTTGTTGCGCAAGCAGGAGAAATGACATGCAGCGCCTCGCCAACATCTTGCAGCTCGGGGTCAAGGAGATGCGCAGCCTGTGGTTCGACAAAGTACTGCTGATTTTCCTGATCTGGTCGTTTTCGTACGGCTTGTACGAGGCGGCGAGAAGCCAGTCGGCCGAACTGCGCAACGCGTCGGTGGCGGTGGTCGACGAGGACCGCTCGCCGCTGTCGCTGAGGCTGCTTGGCGCATTGCGCCCGCCCGAATTTCTGCCGCCGCGGCTGATCGAGTTCGCCGAGGTAGATCCCGGCCTCGACGCCGGGCTTTTCACTTTCACCCTGCACGTTCCCGCCAATTTCCAGCGCGACGTGCTGGCTGGTCACAGCCCGGCCATCCAGCTCAACATCGATGCCACGCGCATGAACGAGGCGTTCATCGGTGCCGGCTACATCCACAACATTGTCACCGACGAGGTGACGCGCTTCGTGCAGGGCTACCGCGGCGAGGCGACGCTGCCGATCCGGCTCACGACCCGTATGCGGTACAACCCCAACCTCAACGGCGTGTGGTTCTTCGGGGCCATGGAACTGGTTAACAACATCACCTTCCTATCCATCATCCTGGCCGGCGCTGCGCTGATCCGCGAGCGCGAGCACGGCACGCTCGAACATCTTTTGGTCATGCCGCTCACTCCGTTCCAGATCATGGCCGCCAAGGTCTGGGCCAATGGCCTGGTGGTGCTGGTGGTGGCGGCACTGTCGTTGTGGATCGTGGTGCATGGTGCACTGGCCATGCCGATTGCTGGCTCGGTGTCGCTGTTCCTGCTGGCCGCCGTGCTAAATCTGTTCTCGACCACCGCGCTCGGCATCCTGCTCGCCACCATCGCGCGCTCCATGCCGCAGTTCGCACTGCTCATGATCCTGGTGGTGGTGCCCTTGCAGATGCTATCCGGCACCAACGCACCGACCGAGAGCATGCCGCTCGCGGTGCAGACCGTCATGATGGCGGCACCCACCACGCACTTCGTGAGTCTCGCCCAGGCGGTGCTGTTCCGCGGCGCCGGTTTGGAGGTCGTGTGGCCGCAGCTGCTGGCCAATCTTGCCATCGGCGTAGTGTTCTTTACTGCTGCACTACTGCGGTTTCGCAAGACAGTAACCTTGTCGCAGGGATAAATGATTTAAACCGTTATTCTGGAATATGGAGAATAAAGAGTCATGAAACAAAAATGTTTTGTATACACATTGATTCTACTGATGTCTTTACCGCTATTCACTGTGCATGCGGCAAAGCTTGTCACTATCGGCGTCATCATAGACGGTCAGACTGAACAAGCTGGCTGGACGGCGGAACAGTTTAAGAACGAACTGAAGGCATTAACGAAAGGCGATGTTGAACTGCGTTTCCCGCCAGCAAAACAACTTGACGGAGGCTGGTCGGCAAAACATATCGAGGCCTCTTTTAAACAGCTTCAGAATGATCCTGAAGTAGACATGGTGCTTACCCTTGGCTACGTTTCAAGTGCTGTCGCCATCCTTAATAGACCATTGCGTAAACCCACCTTTGCACCCTTTGTGTGGGATGCGCATCTACTGGGTATGGACTTAAAAGGCAATACCAGCGGTATCCGAAATCTCAACTATCTGGGTGGAAAAACCAATTTTGAACGTGATTTAAAAACCTTTCGCAGTGTTGTTGGTTTCCGCAAGCTGGCCGTACTTATTGATGCAAGCGTATATGAAGCGCTCCCCGGATTAATTCAACGTGCTCGTGATGTTGCCTTATCAAAGGGGGTCGAACTGCATTTTATTATGCAAATAAAACAGGACGAAGATCTGGCAAGTAAATTACCTGACGATATTGAGGCGGTGGTGGTGACCAGCCTGCCGCGTCTTGCTCCAGCCGCATTGGATCGCCTGATTAAGGCATTGAATAAGAGGCGTTTACCCAGTTACAGTCTGATTGGCTCGCATCTAGTGGAACAGGGTGTGTTGATGTCCGAAGCCCCGGCGTCAGACTGGCAGCGACTGGCACGGCGCAACGCGTTAAACATGTATGCCGTACTGAAAGGCGAAGCGGCCGAAAACCAGCCCATTACATTTGAAGGCAAGCGCCGATTAACTCTGAATATGGCGACAGCCCGTGCCATCGGCTTGTTTCCCCGTTTCGATATTATTCATCAGGCTATTTTGCTTAATGAAGAACCATTACCGAGCGGTCGTTCACTCACATTATCCAGCGTCGCGCATGAGGCGGTCAGAGCTAATCTTGATTTACGTGCAACGGCGCTGGGGCTTGAAGGTGGACAGACCGAGATTGACGAAGCTCGCGCCAGACTACACCCACAACTTAGGGCTAACATTGGTTACGCCCAACTTAATGATGATAATACGATCGTCATCATCGGTGCAGTAGCAGAACAGTCTACAAAGGCGGCGCTGACGTTAAGCCAGCTAATTTATTCTGATGAAATCTTTAGCAATGTTCATATCCAGCGTTATCTGCAAAATAACAGACAGGCGCTTTATCGCCAGCTGGAGCTGGATATTATCCAGGATGCGACCCTGGCTTATCTTAATGTGCTGCGGGCTCAAACTCTGGTACAGATCCGACGGCAGAATACAAGCCTTACACAAACCAATTTAAGACTGACGAAAGATCGACAACGCCTGGGGGTTGGGAAACCCGCCGAAGTTTACCGCTGGCAAAGTGAGTTAGCCACGTCAAAAAAAGAATTGCTGACAGCCCAGGCACAGTATCAGCAGGTTCGCGATGCGCTTAACCGTCTATTGCATCGTCCATTTAAAGAACCTTTCATTATCACATCCGCGACACTTGATGATCCGAGCCTGCTGGTCAGTCGCAAGGAGATATTTGATTACGTTAACAATGATCATGCTTTTCAGCTAATGGGTGACTTTATGCTCAAAGAAGCCCTGGCGGCTTCGCCTGAAATGGCAGGTCTGCAGGCTCTGACGGCAGCCAGTCAACTGGAACTCAAGGTTAATCAGCGCGCCTACTGGTCGCCGACGGTTGCCCTTCAAGGTGAAGTCAGCAATGTGATGGATGAAAGCCGACAGGCCGGGTTGCCCGCCGAGGGTGATACGGACTGGGCCGTTGGGGTTAATGTGTCTATTCCATTGTATGAAGGCGGCGCGCGGCGGGCTCGTGTGTCGGGTTCGCGGCTGGCGGTTGAGCAAAATAAGTTGCAACTTGATGCGACAGCGGAGCGCATTGAACAACGTGTGCGGGCCACGCTTCACCAGATCACCGCATCTTATCCTGCCATTGAACTTTCAAAAGAAGCGGCGATTGCCGCGCGTAAAAACCACACACTGGTTACCGATGCCTATACACGAGGCGCGCTTTCAATACTCGATTTGCTAGATGCTCAGAATGCAGCATTAGTGGCGCAGGTGTCTGCCACCAATGCCGTCTTCGTTTTTCTTATCGATTTAATGAATCTACAGCGTAACTTGGGGCACTTTGATTTTTTTCTGGATGAGCAAGGTCTGGATGAGTGGCTTAGTCGCCTGAGAAAATATATTGTGACTGAAGGTGAAGGATAGAAATTAACAAATACCAGAATACCATGGGAAAACTTATTTATATCTGCAGGAGTTAACATGAAACATTCACTTATCATCATTGCTGTTTTTCTATTTGCAATATCAACTCCAACAGTTGCCGGACAACTGGAATACGATAATTGTATTCTTAAATCACTAAAAGGTGCGAAACTTGATCTCAGCACTCAACTGATAAAACAAGCTTGCAAAGAGAGCCATAAAAATCCTAATGCAACTTCAGCAAAAAAAAGCGCATACAATAAATGTATTTTGAAACACTTGATAGGAGTGGAAAGTTTTCAAGCAGTAATGGAGATCAGATCATCTTGTAGCAGTAAGTATAAATGAAGTCTCGAAAGCGCTGGCATTTCAAGGCGAAGGTTAGGGCGCAGAAGTAAAACATATGTCACGAAATGAAATTAAGAATTTTCAAGACATACCTAATGTTGGTAAGGCTATTGAAAAGGATTTTATTCTTTTAGGGATAAAGGAACCAATTGAGTTAATAGGCAGGGATCCTTATCAAATGTATAGTGACCTTTGCAATGCTACATGCAAACGACATGACCCATGTGTTATTGATGTGTTTATTTCTGCCGTAAGATATATGCAAGGCGGGCCACTTAAAAAATGGTGGGAATTCACCAAAGAGCGTAAAGAAAAATTGGGTAATAAGTAATACACCATACAAGCAAATTAAGCCCTTATTTAAGTCGTTGTACAACGAATCGGAATGAAAATGTGAATTAACCATAAAGGAGGTCTGCGTCATGACGCTGAATTCGAATCTCAAAACCGCTGCCACAACAATGCTATTGCTGATGACCACATCCTTGGCACAGGCCTATGAGTGGTCTGGTCACGTTGGTGTTCTTGCAGGTGTAAAAATTCTAGATGACAGCGATTGGCCTGATCTGGACAAGCATTACTCTTTGGGATTTATCACCGATGTGAAAGAATCTTCGTGGCCAATAAGCATGGCACTTGACCTGATGGATACTGGTGGCAAACACGATCACAATGGCATGGAAGACCTGGGGCATACCACGGAAATCCACCTTGGTGTGCGGAAGATATTCCTGAACCAACACGAGAAAATGCAACCCTACATCGGGGGTGGTGTTGCATTCATGTACGCTGAACAGGAATACGAGATGGTGAGTATCAAGACGAAAGAGGATGACAGCGCTGTGGGAGGTTGGTTTGGAGTGGGAACTTATTATACAGTTTCCCCTGGATTTGTGCTTGGACTAGATGCTCGCTATTCACACGGCGAGGTCACCCTTTTCGGCCAGGACAGAGATGCAGGGGGATTTCATATCTATGTCACTGGTGGGCTGCAGTTCTGAGAATTGATGTGCACAACAAAGCTGTTCAGCGTACGGCGTAAACGCCGCCGCTGACAGCTGACGTTAGGCCGCGATATCTATCGATGGTCTATTGTGCCAAAGGGATCTTCGTTTTTATGCAAGTTGAAGATCAGCAACGATAACTAATCACTTCTGGAGGTACATACATATGAAAACAATTGTATTCGCAGTAGCTGGATACAATCTTGCCGAAACAGGCAGGCACATCGAAATTGCGCGCGCCTGTAAAGAGCTGTTCAATGTCATATTCATCAGTTATGGCGGCAAATTTGAGCGCTTAATAGTAGAAGCCGGCTTTACTCTCAAAAAAATGGAGC
>Ga0316206_1001256_pt1 | contig 23988 bp, 23 predicted proteins | sample 6monthpyrite_MG_FD_204942 | JGI IMG/M metagenome (GOLD analysis project Ga0316206, IMG submission 204942) | Microbial mat bacterial communities from mineral coupon in-situ incubated in ocean water Damariscotta River, Maine, United States -... | ecosystem: Environmental > Aquatic > Marine >... | reverse complement strand
ACCTAATTTATAACCTGAATAAATAAAGGTCGCAGGTAAAATAGCAAATACCGCAACTAAAACGGCCACTATTTTCTTTTTATTCAGGCTAACCAGCCCTGACGATCCTTTTTTGCGCTTAAGCAGAATAATATTCATGATACGATTAAGTGCCTCAATTATTTTTATTTTACCGTATAATAGTTATCGGATAACCACTGCAAACCATTAATATATATAGAGTATGAATTCTCCAAAGCCATTGTACAAGTTTTTAAATGCAAAAAATGACCGGGCTGCGAGCTTGATCACAAAGGCAAAATTTATGGGTAAATTAAACCTGGAATTCCTAAAGAATGTGCCCGCACCAATCAACCTGCATGTCAAACTCGCTCACGTACACGGTAGTAAACTTCACGTTATTGCCGATACGCCGGCATGGGCAACAAAATTTCGCTTTATGAGTGCGCACCTTATCCCTACACTTAGAAAAAATATTCAATATTTTCAATATGTTAAGGAAATATCTGTTTCTACGCGCCCACTAAGAAAATTGACTAAAAACATCAAAAAATCAAAAACACGTAATATCAGTTTTACAGCAAAAGCGTGTTTAGAAAATATGGCCGAAAGCTTAGAAAAAGGTAGACTAAAAGAATCGTTATTGCGCTTAGCCAATAATCATAAACAAAAGCAATAGCGCTCTATAAAATTAATTTATTGCTAGCAAGCAACAATTGAGTCTAAGCATGTACCGGTTGGGCGAAAGAGATAGGAGCAATCGCTTCGTCTTCAAAAGTGACTTCTTCCCATGCATCTTCTTGTGCTAATAAGGCACGCAACAACTCATTATTCAAGGCATGGCCTGATTTATGCCCGCTAAAGGCACCGATTAAACTGTGACCTAAAAGGTATAAATCACCAATCGAGTCGAGAATTTTATGCTTTACAAATTCATCTACATAGCGCAAACCGTCTTCATTCAAAATTCGGTAATCATCAACGACAACGGCATTATCCAAACTACCACCGAGCGCTAAATTATTCGCCCTAAGCTGTTCTATTTGGTTCATAAAACCAAAAGTACGCGCACGACTGACTTCTCGAACAAAAGATGTTGTTGAGAAATCAACCTCGGCAATTTGCGAGCCTTCTTTAAAAGCGGGATGATCGAAATCGATAGTAAAAGCGACTTTAAAGCCATCAAATGGTTCGAAACGCACCCATTTGTCGCCATCTTCTACTATTACTTCTTTTTTGATTCGTATAAAACGTTTAGGCGCATTTTGTTCTTCGATACCGGCAGATTGAATTAAAAAGACAAAGGGACCCGCACTGCCATCCATAATAGGTACTTCAGCAGCGTTTAAATCAACATAAGCATTATCAATCCCTAAACCTGCCATAGCAGATAAAAGGTGCTCAACCGTTGAAATACGTACTCCATCCTTAATCAATGTTGTTGACAGGGTGGTATCACCAACATTTTCAGGTGTAGCAGGAATTTCAACAGGTTCATCCAAGTCAACTCGTCTAAAAATAATACCCGAATCAGGTGCTGCGGGGCGCAGGGTCAAGTACACTTTTTCACCTGTATGTAAACCAACACCAGTGGCGCGTATTACGTTTTTCAGAGTGCGTTGTCTAATCACTTCTTTATACCTTTATCCAAAATAATCATATTCAAAGTACATGCAAAATTTGATCCTAAAATACTAATGCGCATTTTATAACCAATGAGAAAAGTCGCATTATAACCACTTTCCCTCGCTAATCCAGTAAATAGCTTCAACTTCTGCTAAATCATGGTAAATATAGCGTCCTCTATCACATATTCTTTAAAAATATACCCATATTTTTTCTAACTAAAGTCGCTGTATGCACCAAATTGGACATAGCAACACAAATAGTCAGCCAGTCTTAATCCGCTTGGCGGCGCAAAAAGGCAGGAATATCTAAATAATCCATACCCGCTTCATTTTCAAAGCGATCACCCGCGACCTTATTACGAATAACGGTTGGCTTATCGAGCTGACCATAGTCAACGTCACCGGTATTGGTTTTTTCAACGACTTTAAGGGGTTGTTCGCCTTTCGCAACGGCAACGCCACTACCCAAACCTGTCGCAACAACCGTTACTCGTAACTCGCCCGACATTTCAGGATCGATAACCGTTCCAACAACGACCGTTGCATTATCAGAAGCAAACTCTTTAACGGTATTACCCACTTCTTCAAACTCACCGATCGACATATCCATGCCAGCAGTAACATTAACTAAAATACCGCGTGCGCCGGATAAGTTAACATCTTCAAGTAACGGACTTGCTATGGCCGCTTCGGCGGCTTCACGTGCGCGGGCTTCACCCGAGGATTTACCCGCACCCATCATTGCCATGCCCATTTCAGACATGACGGTTCTAACATCTGCGAAATCAACATTGATTAAACCAGGGCGAGTGATCAGCTCTGCAATACCTTGAACCGCACCTAGTAATACATCGTTACCGGCTTTAAACGCATCAAGTAAACTGACATCTTTACCTAAAACACTGAGTAACTTTTCATTAGGTATTGTTATTAAAGAATCAACGAAGCCCTTTAGCTCTTCAATACCATCATTAGCAACATCTTTACGCTTTTTTCCTTCAAAAGAAAAAGGACGTGTTACCACAGCAACGGTAAGAATGCCCATTTCTTTAGCAATTTGCGCAACAATTGGCGCACCACCTGTTCCTGTACCACCGCCCATACCGGCAGTAATAAAGATCATATCCGTACCGGCTAATAGCTCCTGAATTCGTTCGCGATCTTCTAAAGCAGACTCACGACCAATTTCAGGGCTCGCACCAGCACCCAAACCTTTAGTTATATTATTACCAATTTGTATTGCTGTTTTTGCAGAACTATTTTTTAAGGCCTGCGCATCAGTGTTAACACAAATAAAATCTACACCATCCAGATTTTCTTCCAACATGTGTTCAACGGCATTACCACCGCCGCCGCCAACACCAATAACTTTTATAACAGCACTCTGACTTTGAGTATCCATAAATTCAAATTTCATTTTTTCACCCCTTCTCCGTTACCAGAGATTTTTAAAAATTACCTTGAAACCAGTTTTTCATTCGGTTCCATACTGATTTAAAACCATTACCCATTCGAGCTTCTGACTCGCGAACCGCCCGATTGTTATATCCAAACAACAACAATCCCACCCCCGTGGAATGTATTGGATTTCTTACTACATCAACCAATCCCGATACGTATTGGGGAACCCCCAGGCGTACTGGCATATGGAAAATTTCTTCAGCTAACTCAACGGCACCTTCCATCTTAGAACTACCGCCTGTTAACACGATACCTGCTGCGCATAAGTCTTCGAATCCGCTACGACGTAACTCTGCCTGAATTAATGTAAATAATTCTTCGTAACGAGGTTCTACAACTTCAGCCAATGTTTGTCTTGCTAAACGCCGATCAGGACGTTCACCAACACTTGGTACTTCAATTGTTTCATCAGCATTTGCAAGCTGAGTTAATGCGCAAGCATATTTAATTTTAATTTCTTCTGCGTACTGCGTTGGTGTACGCAAAGCAACAGCAATATCATTTGTCACCTGATCACCTGCGATAGGAATAACCGCGGTATGGCGAATAGCGCCTTCTGTGAAAACAGCAATATCTGTCGTACCACCACCAATATCAACTAAACACACGCCCAGTTCTTTTTCGTCATCCATTAAAACTGAGTGACTGGATGCCAATTGCTCTAGAATAATATCGTCAACATCAAGACCACAGCGGCGTACACATTTAATAATATTTTGAGCTGCACTTACTGCTCCCGTGACCATATGGACTTTAGCTTCCAGACGAACACCGGACATGCCAACCGGTTCACGAATACTTTCTTGCTCATCAATTATGAATTCTTGTGGAAGAATATGAAGTATCTTTTGATCAGCAGGTATTGCAACTGCTCGCGCTGCATCAATCACCCGCTCAACATCGACTGTAGTCACCTCTTTATCGCGAATTGCAACAATGCCATGTGAATTTAAACTACGAACATGACTTCCTGCGATACCAGCATAAACAGAATGTATCTGACAACCTGACATCAACTCAGCTTCTTCGACGGCGCGTTGAATTGATTGCACCGTAGATTCAATATTTACGACCACACCTTTTTTTAAACCACGAGAAGGATGAGAACCTAAACCTATAATTTCAACTTCATTATCCGGCGTAATTTCTCCTACTATAGCAACAACTTTCGATGTCCCTATATCCAGGCCAACAATAAGATTTTTTTCCATTTTTTTAGACATGCTTCATGTCTCCCAGGGATTTTTTGTTTTTCCAGCTTATAGCCATACCATTTGTATACCGAAGATCAATAGCATCAATATCGTTAACAAGTTTTTCTAAAGAATCAGAATAGATACTAATAAAACGTTCTAATCTATGCATCGTTTCGCCACGACCAAGTATTACTTTCAAACCATTATTCAATTTCAGTTTTATTGCGTGGCGGGCATCAAACTGCAAATTGGTGATTGTTAATTTTTGTTTACTTAACAACATATTCATTTTATAAAACTTATCTAACATCATTTTATTTAAGCTAATCGCACCATCAAAAACAGGCAGTGTGTTCTCTTTTATTTTTCCTAACGGTTTAAAAACATCACCAGATGCATTTATAAAACCAAATTCTCTGGATATAGCAACCGGATGTTGTTCCGAAACACTAACACTTAAGGTGTCCGGCCAAACACGCCGAACCGATGCCTTATCAACCCAGGCTAATGTTTCAACGACTTCTCTTACCCGCTCAACATCAATATTAAAATACCCGCCTTTAACAACACCATCGATAACACGATGTAACATTGCCTCATCCACATTCACAAACTCACCGTGGACACGTACCTTATTAATTGGCAGCGTCTCCGGGTTCGCTAAATAGTCTTCTGCGTAAAACAAAACAGCACAAACAACGACTAAAGGAAGCAACCAACCAACCCACTTATATGACACAGGTGTTGCCACTCGTTTTTTAGAATAAGCTGCTTGTTTTGCCAGAGGTGACATAAATTAAGCCTCAACCCATGTTTTCGATAAAATTTCATAAACAAGCTCTGAAAACGACAAGCCATTTGCTTTCGCTGCCATAGGGACCAAACTATGATTCGTCATTCCTGGCACGGTATTAATTTCAATGATTGCAGGTTTTTCCTCTTCATCAGTCATAATATCTACACGGCCCCAGCCTTTTGCACCTACTGCATTGAAGGCCGATAATGCTAAGCGTTGTAACTGCGCTTCCTGTATTTCAGTTAAACCACAAGGACAATGATATTGAGTATCATCGTCATCGTATTTCGCTGCGTAATCATAAAAATCACGCTTTGTTTCTAAACGTATTACGGGTAATGCGGAACGTCCTAAAATGGCAACAGTGAACTCTTTACCGCTTACCCATTGCTCAGCCAAAACACTGTCACCAAACTTTGAAGCCAGTTGCCATGCTTTATTTAAGCCACTTTCTTCTGTCACTTTACTCATACCAATACTTGAGCCTTCAAGCGCAGGTTTAACCATAATTGGAAAATCTAAGCTTGCACCGACATAACTCATATCTGTTGCTTCATCCAATCTCATATAAGCCGGTGTTGGTAGTCCAGCACCTTGTAACAACTCTTTAGTGCGCAACTTATCCATAGCAAGTGCAGAAGCAAGAACACCACTACCTGTATAGGGAAGTTGCAAAATTTCAAGTACGCTCTGTATTACACCATCTTCACCACCAGGGCCGTGTAAAATAATAAAAGCACGATCAAACTGCCCAACCTTTAAATCATCAAAAATCGTTTCACGTTGCACATCAATTTTATGTGCATCAACTTTTTTTTCTAATAGAGCGTTTAGTACTGCCTCACCGCTTTTTAAAGACACTTCACGTTCCGCAGACCATCCCCCCATTAGCACAGCAACTTTACCGAAATCAGCCGGTTGAATTTGAGCAGATAATGAAGTTACATTATTCATTGCTCTCACCAATAATTTGTACTTCACGAGTTAAATTAATTCCATGCTGTTGCTGTACTTTTTTATGTACAGTTTCAATTAACATTTCAATATCTTTTGCTGTTGCCGTTCCTGTATTAATAATAAAGTTGGCATGTTTTTCTGAAACACATGCTCCACCAATACAAAAACCTTTTAAACCACATGTTTCAATTAATCGCGCAGCATAATCACCCTTCGGGTTTCTGAACACAGATCCGGCATTCGGCTGCTGAGTTGGCTGTGTTGCACCACGACGATTAAGATGCTTTCTAATTGTTTGTAAGCTGTCTTCTTTATTACCTTTGTTTAACTTAACCACAGCTGAAACAAACCACTCGGCTTGCTTTAATTTTTCTTTATTTTCTACGTGGCGATATGAAGCTAAAAAGTCTTCTGCATTACGCTTATGCAACTCACCATGACTATTTATGGTTTCAACACTTTCTACGATATTCCATGTTTCCCCCCCTACTGCGCCGGCATTCATTTTTAATGCACCTCCCAGTGTTCCTGGAATACCCGATAAAAACTCAGCTCCGGTTAAACCAAGTCTGGCAGAAAATTTTGCTAGCTTTGGACTTGCTACGCCCGCCTCAACATATATATGAGTATCATCAATTTGTTCAATTTTGTTTAGGACACCACTGGTACAGATAACAGTTCCGCGAATACCACCATCTTTAACCAATAAGTTACTACCTAAACCGAACCAGAAGACAGGTTCATCAGAGTCCAAAGTTTTAAGATAGTGTGCTAAATCAATAATATCCACAGGACGATAAAAACGATCAGCGACACCTCCCACTCGCCAAGAGGTATGGCGCGACATAATTTCGTTCTCTAAAAGAACCCCTTTAAATGTCATTGTGTTTTTTGTCATGGATAATCCCATACCTTACCCGGCAACCAACTCATTTTTTAATTTATTTGCTGCTACACCAATACTACCGGCACCGAGCGTTAATAAAATATCACCATCCAGCAACACACCTTTTAAGGTTGTTGAAAGTTCATTGATATTTTCTACAAAAACAGGTTCAACCTGGCCCCGCGCACGAATCGATCTGGCCAAACTTCGTCCATCCGCACCGGCAATCACCATTTCACCAGCTGAGTAAACTTCCAGTAAAACCAACGTATCAACAGTTGAAAGTACTGCCGTAAAATCTTCAAATAAATCACGGGTACGGGTAAAGCGATGCGGTTGAAAAGCAACCACTAAACGCTTATCTGGCCAACCGCTACGTATTGCCTGTATTGTTGCTTCAACTTCTCTTGGGTGATGTCCATAGTCATCAATATGTAATATTTTTGCATTACCAACCTGGTATTCACCATTGATTTCAAAGCGACGACCAATACCCTCAAACTTAAACAAAGCTTGTTGAATAGCATTTGCTTCAACACCAATTTCATTTGCAACCGCGATAGCTGCCAAAGCATTTAAAACATTATGCTCACCCGGCATATTCAGCGTAATTTCCAGCCAATTTTTATTATCTTTTTTTGCTACTGAGAAAAAGGTTTTACATCCTTCTTGTCTTAAATTTGTTGCATGAATATCTGCATCTTTACTAAAACCATAGGTAACCATCGGACGATTAATTTGTGGAATTACATTTCGTATTTCCTCGTCATCAATACATAAAATAGCCAGGCCATAAAAAGGGAGGTGATGTAAAAATTCTATAAAAGTTTGACGTAAATTTTCAAAGTCACCACCATATGTTTCCATGTGGTCAGCATCAATATTTGTCACGATCGCCATCATAGGTTGCAGGTGCATAAAAGATGCGTCACTTTCATCCGCTTCAGCAACAAAGTAGTGGCTTTCACCTAAACGTGCATTGGTGCCAGCACTGTTTAATCGTCCACCAATAACAAATGTTGGATCAAAGTCACCTTCGGCTAAGACACTGGCAACTAAACTTGTCGTTGTTGTTTTACCATGTGTACCCGCTACTGCAATGCCATAGCGAAAACGCATTAATTCAGCTAACATTTCAGCACGAGGTACAACAGGAATACGTTGTTCGTGTGCAGCAATAACTTCCGGGTTATCTTCTTTTACTGCTGTAGATACAACAACCACATCACATTTACTAATGTTATCTGCTGCATGGCCAAAATGAATTTTTGCCCCTAATGTCGCTAAGCGTTGTGTTACCGTATTTTCATTTAAGTCTGAACCTGAAATGTCATAACCTAAATTCAACATCACCTCAGCAATGCCGCCCATACCAACACCACCAACACCGACAAAGTGAATGCAACGAATACGCCCCATGCTTGGTTCATCACGAAGTTGTGCTAAGTTTAAATTTTTAACCATGCGAGACTCCCAAACATATTTCAGCAACATCTTTTGTTGCATGAGGTTTAGATAATTCTCGTGCCGCTTTTGCCATATTTATCAACTTCGTTCTGCCGGCCAGTAATAGCTCATCCAGAGTCTCTTTCAGTTTTGTCACTAATTGTTCTTGCGGTATTAAAACAGCCGCGTTCACACTCGTTAAATAATGGGCATTAGCGGTCTGGTGGTCATCAACCGCATACGGATAAGGCACTAAAATTGCTGCAACCCCGGCATTAGCTAATTCAGAAATAGTCAATGCACCTGCGCGACAGATAACAAGATCGGCCCATTCATAAGCTTCTGCCATATTTTCAATAAACTCAGCTACTTTCGCTTCAACGTTAACTTTTTTATAGCTTTCTAAGGTTGATTCAAGTTTATTTTTTCCTGTTTGGTGCCAAATATCAGGTTGCAAGTCTTTTGCTATTTCAGATAAAGCTTGTGGTATATTTTCATTCAAGGCCTGAGCACCCAGACTGCCACCAATAATCAATATATGAATATTATCGTTTCGTTCAGCCATGCGTATTTGTGGTTCAGGCACATCAGAAATTTCTTTACGAATTGGATTGCCCAAAGTAACGACTTTATGGTCTTTAAAACTGTTGGGAAAAGCCTGCATCACGGTTGTTGCCAGATGACTTAATACTTTATTCGTTAAACCTGGTATTGCATTTTGTTCATGTATATACAAAGGTTTGCGTAAAACATAGGCCGCTAAACCACAAGGGCCACTGACAAAGCCTCCCATACCAAGCACTGCATCAGGTTTTACCAGCCTGAATATTTTTATTGTTTGAGCAATTGCCAGAACTAATTTCACAGGAACAAAAATAAAATTTAATAATCCTTTTCCACGCAGTCCACTGATACTAATTAACTCTAATGGAATATTGTTTGCCGGGACGACGCGATGCTCTAAACCTTTCTCAGTTCCAACCCATGTAATTTTCACACCTTGTTCGCGTAAGTAATCCGCAACAGCAAGTGCAGGATAAACATGCCCACCCGTGCCACCAGCAGCGATCAATACATGTTTAATATGAGTCGTTACCATGCCCGCCCCACCGCTGTATTTTTCTTCTTGCCTTGTCCTTTATGATTGTATTGTCGTGTTTCGTAATCAACCCGAAGTAACATAGCGATAACCGAGCACATAATAATTAAGCTGCTACCACCATAACTCATCAAAGGTAAGGTTAAACCTTTAGTCGGTAACACCCCCATGTTTACTCCGATGTTAATAAATACTTGCAGGCCCAACCAAATACTAAGACCGTATGCAAGATAAGCAGCAAAAGGACGTTCACTTTTTTCTGCTTTGCGTCCAATCATTAATGAACGAATGACGATAAAAGAAAAAAGAGTAATAACAATAATCACACTGAACAAACCAAGCTCTTCCGCCATAACAGAAAAGACAAAGTCAGTATGTGCTTCAGGCAAATAAAATAATTTTTGTACACTTGCACCTAAACCAACGCCAAACCATTCTCCCCGACCAAAGGCAATGAGCGCCTGTGTTAACTGGAAACCACTGTTAAAAGGATCTGCCCATGGATTCAGGAAAGTCGTTAAACGTTCCATTCGATATGGAGAGGAAATAGCAACTAAAGAAAGCACAGCGCCCATAGTGAGCATTAAAAAAACAAACTGAAAAAAACTTGCTCCACCTAACCACAACATTCCCATTGCCGTCATAGCTATAACAGCTACTGCGCCAAAATCAGGTTCAAATATTAATAATGATGAAATAATAAAGATTAAAGCTAACGGTCGTAAAAAACCACTCAAGTTTGTCCGTACTTCTTCATTATGGCGAACAAGATAACCTGCAAGATAAATAACCGTTGCAAGTTTTACAAATTCGGAAACTTGCAACGATATGATCCCAAGGTTTAACCAGCGTACACTACCGTTAACCTCTCTGCCCAATCCCGGAATCAAAACCAAGATTAATAAAAGTATGCTGACGATAATAAGTGTGGGACCTGTTTTTTGAAAAAAACCAAGTGGAACTTTAAAAACAGTAAATGCAGCAACAAGTCCAATTAATGCATGTGTAAGCTGCCGCTCAAAATAATATAGCGGCTCTGCTAATTGACGTTCAGCAATGGCAATAGAAGATGATGCGACCATTACCAAACCCAAACCAAGTAATGCCAGAGCGCTTAAAAACAGAGGTAAGTCTATATTTTCAAATAAAGAGATAGCGCTATTATCAGTAGCATTATTAGAAAATTTATTAAAATAATTTTTAGGCAGAGAGATCACGCTCATTGCAATGCCTCCTTAACTGCAACAACGAATAAATCACCTCGTTGTTCATACCCTGTATACATATCAAAACTGGCACACGCCGGTGAAAGTAATACCGCATCCCCTTTAGTCGCAATGTCATTTGCTTTATCCACTGCCTGTTTTAAATCAGCAACAAAACTCACCTCAGTATAATTTTCTAATTCAGAGCCAAGGAGTCCGGCATCTTCACCTAATAAAATAAGATGTTTCACTTTATCTTTTACAACATTTTTCAATGATGAAAAATCCTGTCCTTTAGCCTGCCCACCAGCAATCAAAATAATACTGTTTGCATCGATGCCATTAATGGCAGCAATAGTTGCACCAACATTGGTGGCTTTTGAATCGTTATACCAGGCAATACCATTTTGTTCGTCAACCCATTGGCTACGGTGAGGTAACCCTGGAAAACTTTTTAACCCTGTTAACATATTGTCAAGTGAAAGCTTAGCCTCTTTACCTAAAGCAAGTGCAGCTAAAGCATTAACAAGATTGTGCCTTCCTTTAATTTTCAAATCAGAAGTAGCTATTAATAACTCATCTCCATAACATAAAAATTCTTGTTCATCTTTTTTACAAATACCAAATTGATTTTCTGCTGGTTTACTTGCTGTAAAACCCACAACATCACGACCTTGACGAGCAAGTTTTACCGTTGCCATTACAGCCGCATCATCAAGGTTAACGACTAATGTTCCCGTTCCGTAATAAATTTTAGCTTTAGCTGCAGTATAATCATTTAAATCATGGTATCGATCCATATGATCTGCGCTGATATTTAATATGGCTGCAGCACAAGCGTTTAAACTTTCTGTTGTTTCCAGCTGAAAACTCGATAATTCAAGTACATATAAATCCGGACGAGGATCATGTAGCAAATCTAACGCAGGCACACCAATGTTGCCGCCGACTCTCACATCTAAACCTGATGCCAGTGCCATCTCGCCTAATAACGATGTCACCGTACTCTTACCATTAGATCCGGTAATCGCAACAACAGGGGCGTTTACGTTACGTGCGAATAATTCAATGTCACCAATAATTTCAGCACCACGTGCTCTGGCTTCAACAATCAATGGTTCACGCAATGATATACCCGGGCTAACAATCAGGCAGGTGGCACGGGCAAATGCTTCAGCACTAAAACCATCAACAAAAATAGCGACATCAGGATAATTTTCTTGCAACTCATCTAATGCTGGCGGATGAGCACGGCTATCAGTGACAGCAACTTCAACACCGTGTTCATATAAATAACGCGCACACGACAAACCTGTCTTTCCAAGACCAACGATCAAAACACGTTTGTGTGACAAACTTTCCATATTACTTATATCGTTACCTATAAAATATAAACTTTCTGCCAGCATCTTTTTTTATCGAATCTTTAATGATGCCAAACCAATTAACACAAGGATTACTGTAATAATCCAAAATCGCACGATTACACGTGGTTCAGGCCAGCCTTTAAGTTCAAAGTGATGGTGCAAAGGCGCCATGCGAAAAATTCTTTTGCCTGTCAGCTTAAACGAAGCCACCTGCAATATGACGGAGAGTGTTTCAATAACAAAAACACCGCCCATAATAAATAAGACAAGCTCCTGCCGCACCATGACTGCTACAACGCCTAAGGCTGCACCTAAAGCCAGAGCACCAACATCCCCCATAAAGACCATTGCAGGGTAAGTGTTAAACCAAAGAAACCCGAGCCCGGCACCAACAAGCGCAGCACAAAAAATAACCAGTTCACCAACCCCTGCTACATAGGGAATTGATAAATATTGGGCGAATCCAGAGTGCCCTGAAAGATAAGCAAAAATACCGAGAGCACCGGCAACCATAACTGAAGGTAAAATTGCTAAACCATCAAGGCCGTCGGTTAAATTAACTGCATTACTTGATCCAACGATAACGAAATAGGTTAATAAAACATAAGAAACCAAGCCTAGCGGAAGAACCACATCTTTAAAAAAGGGAATAATAAGTTGAGTTTCAACGGGTGCGACTGATGAATTAAACAAATAAACAGCAACAGCAAACCCAGCAATTGATTGCCATAAATATTTATAGCGTGATGCAAGTCCCTTAGGATCCTGTTTCACAAGTTTTTTATAGTCATCAACCCAGCCAATAGCTCCAAACATAAGCATCACAGAGATCACAACCCAGATAAAACGACTTTCTAAGTTAGCCCAGAGTAAGGTGCTGATGGCGATAGCAACAATGATAAGCGCACCGCCCATTGTCGGAGTACCCGCTTTGCAGAAATGTGATTCCGGACCATCGTCACGAATAGGTTGTCCAACATTAAAAGAACTCAATTTACGAATCATAGAAGGACCAATAAAAAGAGAAATTATTAATGCCGTTAACACACCAAGAATTGCACGTAGCGTTAAGTAATTAAACACGTTAAAACCGCTATGAAATTCCTGTAAGTATTGTGCTAAGTGGTATAGCATCTATTTAACCTTCTGCCGTTAGTGCATTTACAACATGTTCCATATGCATACTTCTTGAACCTTTAACAAGCAAAGTAACATCGCTTGAAAGTTCATTACGTAAAGCATCAATCATGTCTTCGTGCTTATCATAGCAATATCCATTTGCACCAAATTCTTTTGCTGCTTTTTCTGCAAATTTTCCGAAAGAATAAAGTGAATCTACACCACTTTCTTTTGCATAATGTCCTGCATCAATATGCAAACTATCAGCGCTTTTTCCTAACTCGCCCATATCACCAAGTGCTAAAAAATGCTTACCTGAAAAATCACGTAAAACATTTAACGCAGCAGTTAAAGAAGTGGGATTTGCATTATAGGTATCATCAATAACAATACTGTTATTAAGTCCCTGTTTTAGTTGTAAACGCCCATTGACGGGCTTTAATATTTCCAAACCTTTTACAATGTGTTCTAAAGATATATCCGAGGCTATTGCAACCGCGATAGCCGCTAAGGCATTCATTACATTATGAGAGCCCAATAATTTAAGATTTATATTACAAGTACCTTTTGGTGTTGATACTTTTAATCTGCTACCCATTGCATTTGATTCAAATGAACACGTGACATCAGCATCACTCATTCCAAAACTAATGACCTTGTGTTTTTTTGTAATTCTTTTAAACTCATCAAAAAACGTATCGTCCGCATTAATAACGGCAGTTCCTGACTCAGATAAGCCAAGAAATATTTCAGATTTTGCTTTCGCAATATTTTCAATGCTGCCAAAACCTTCTAAGTGAGCCGAACCTATATTTGTTATGACAGCAATATCCGGTAAAGCAAGGTTTGTTAGGTAAGCAATCTCACCAAGATGATTAGCCCCCATTTCAATAACGGCTGCATCATACTCATTATTAAGTCTAAATAAAGTTAAAGGCACGCCAATATCATTATTGAAATTTCCATCTGTTGCCATGACTGATTGATTCTGACCCATAATACTTGCGATCATTTCTTTAACCGTTGTCTTACCGTTACTTCCGGTGATAGCAATAACGGTTTTTTTAAACTGTTGACGCCATGCTTTAGCCAATAAACCAAGTGCTTGATGGGTATCTTTCGTTATCACAGCATTCGTAGCAATTTTATTTTGTACTAAACAAGCGGCCGCACCTTTTTCAAGGGCTGTATTAATAAAGTCATGGCCATCAAAGTTAGGACCTTTTAAGGCAACAAATAATTCCCCACCTTTAATGCTGCGCGTATCCGTTGAAAGACCTGTTACGGTAATATTTTCACCCACACGTTTAGCCGATAATATTTTGGCAATACCATCCAGAGACATAGAAAATGAATTTAATCTATCCATCATCCTGCTAATGCCTCAAGTTGTTGTTTAACTTCATCAGCATCATTAAAAGGTTCTTTAGTATTACCAATCAACTGATAATTTTCGTGTCCCTTACCGGCAACCAAAACAACATCACCTTGTTGCGCATGGCTTATTGCAAAATGAATAGCTAAGTGCCGATCTTGTTCAATAGTTAAACCTGCAAAATTTTTAATACCCGTCTTAATTTCTTCAATAATTTTTTCAGCATTTTCGCCGCGAGGGTTATCATTGGTTAAAATAATATAATCTGATTTTTCTGCTGCAACTTCCCCCATTAACGGGCGTTTACCCTGATCACGATCACCACCACAACCAAACACGCACCATAAGTTGTTTTTCGTGTGTTGACGTAAAGAGGTTAAAGCCTGCTTTAATGCATCCGGGGTATGAGCAAAATCAACAACAACAAGAGGAGTATTTTCAGAGCCAAAGCGTTGCATTCTACCTTGTACACTTTTGATCGTCGCTAATCGCTTTAATGCTTCTTTAAAATCCAGACCTTGTAATAATACCAGCGACAAAACAGCCAACAAATTACTCACATTAAAATCACCAATTAACGGAGCATTTAATGTTCCTTGCCCCCAGGGGGTGAATACTGTCATTGATAAGCCATTCCGATCTAATACAACATTTGAAGCATATACATCAGGGTTAAATTTTTTGTTAGTACCATAACGAATACAATGAATATTGTTTGCCAGATTATCGGCAATGTTTCTTCCTGCTTCATCATCAACATTGATAATGGCATTTTTCAGCCCGCTCAATTTAAACAGCGTTGATTTTGCTTCAGCATAACTTTCCATATCACCATGATAATCAAGATGATCCCGGCTCAAATTAGTAAATATCGCACTTTCAAATTTTATAGAGTTCACTCTTCCTTGTGTAAGCGCATGAGAAGAAACTTCCATCACCGCAAATTTAACCTTATTTGATACCAAACCAGCCAACCATTGCTGACAAGTGATCACGTCAGGTGTTGTAAAACCGGTTTCTGTTAAGTCAGGGTAGATGCCTGCACCTAAGGTTCCCATCATGCCGCAAGCTGAATCTGCACTCATAACCTGGGCGATAAAATCGGCACAGGATGTTTTGCCATTAGTTCCGGTAATGCCACATACATTAATTTTTTTTGAGGGGTGTTTATAAAAATTATCGGCTAACTCACCAGCCACCTGGCTTAAATTTTCAATGGCGATAATCGGTACGGCAATATTTGATGAAGTTTTACGCCAATTAATTTTAATTGCATCAATGTCTTCATCAGCTTCCCATAGTACAGCCGCCGCACCCTGTTCAATGGCATTATTTATAAACTCAATACCATTAATACTTGAGCCTTTAACCGCAAGAAATAAATACTGATGTTTGATCTCCCGGCTGTCGAAGCTTAACCCCGCGATATTAATATCATTAAATTTATCATCCGTAACATGACTATTTAATAAATCATTTAGGTTCATAAAATATTTAGATTTAACAGTCATAAGCGTCTCCCTGCTGCAGAGAAATCCGCTAACTGTACTGATTTATTTTTTATATCATCCGGTGCAATATCCAGTAAACGTAATGCACCCGACATCACTTTAGAAAAGACAGGTGCGGCAACGCGTCCACCATAGTAAGCACCGCCTTTTGGTTCATTAATAGTGACAACCATAGCAAGTCTTGGCTTGGTTGATGGCGCTATACCTGCAAATACCGCAATGTAACTATCTTCAGTGTAGCCACCGACACCAACCTTTTTACTTGTGCCAGTCTTGCCTGAGATACGATATCCCGAAACCGCAGCACGAGAACCCGTGCCATTTTTACTTACAACACCTTCCAGCATTTTTCGTATTTGCTTTGCATGTAATGCAGATAAAACTCTGTCTTCATGTTTGCTCTTATTAATTCGGGTGAAACTGACTGCGGGCATCACACCATCATTTGCAATTGCGGCATATGAACGTGCAAGTTGTAATGGCGTCACCGATAACCCATAACCATAAGAAAGTGTTGCTCTTTCAATTTGCTGGTTTTCATTGGGCAAGTTAATAATTCCGTCAACCTCACCTGGGAAACCACTTCCTGTTGAAAAGCCAAAACCAATGCGCGAATGTACATCGGTTAAATTTTTAGCTGAAATGGCCAGCGCAAGTTTACTTGCTCCAATATTGCTAGACTTAGACAGAATAGTCGCTAAATCAATTCGGCCATGATTTTTAACATCTTGCACAACATACTTCCCGATACGAAAATAACCAGGACTGGTATCAATTATGCTATTTTTTTTAAACTTTCCACTCTCTAATGCTGCAGCTACAGTGAAAGGTTTAATGGTTGAACCAGGTTCAAATACATCCGTCACCGCACGATTGCGCAAATGTGAACTTTTCAGGTTTCTACGGTTGTTTGGGTTATAAGATGGCTGATTGGCCATCGCTAATACTTCGCCCGTTTTCGTATCTAAAATAACCGCTGAAGCTGATGTAGCTTTGTACTGGAGAACGGCACGCTTTAATTCCCGATATGCTAAATACTGCAAACGACGATCAATACTCAGTGCTAAGTTTTTTCCTGGTTCAGCTATTTTGGTTGATTCAATATGTTTAATCGCTCGTCCAAGGCGATCTTTTATCACCATTTTTTCCCCTGGCTTACCACGTAACCAGTCATTATAGGCAAGCTCTAAACCCTCTTGCCCTGCATCATCAACATTGGTAAACCCTAAAATATGCGCAGTAACTTCACCTGCAGGGTAATAACGGCGATACTCACGTTGCAAATAAACCCCATCAATGTTTAACGCTGAAACTTTTTCAGCGAGTTCCGGATTAATGTGACGCTTAAGATAAACAAACTCACGATTTTTACGTTGTAAAACTAAACGCTCAACTTTGTCTATCTTTAAAGAAAGCAATTTAGTTAAACCAGGCCATGAACCCCTTGCACTTAAAAACTCAGAAGGATTTATCCAGACAGAATCTACCGGTGTACTTACAGCAAGAGGATCACCATGCCGATCAGTAATCACACCACGATGTGCAGCAACCGGCATGGTACGCATATAACGTGCATTACCTTGTGATTGTAAAAAGTCTTTATTTAAAATATGTAAATCCACTGCGCGCCAAACCATTACTGCAACCACAGCAATAACAACGCCGACCACGACAAGAAGTCGAAAATAACTAACAGGACTGTGGACTTTTTCCTTCATGATTATTTTGCAGGTCTCACAATAAATATTTGTTTAAATTCAGGTGTCACCATACCTAAACGTTTTTTAGCTCTTTTTTCGATACGACCATGTGTTGCTAAAGTACTTTGCTCTAACTGCAAACGTCCCCACTGGACATTCATTTCATCGCGGGATTTTTTCAATGAATCTAATTCTACAAATAACTTTCGTGATTCATGCTTGGCATAAACCACACCTAAGGATGAAACAAAAACCGCTAACGCTAAGATCATCACCAGCTTCATGACAAGCGCTCCGCTATACGCATAACCGCACTACGTGCCCGCGGGTTTTCATCCAGCTCTTTTCGCCCTGACTTAATCGCTTTACCAATCATTTTCATATTTTGATTTAATTGCGCATGCTGTACCGGTAAATCTAATGGGAAATCATCCCCCTTACATTGTTCACGAATAAAACGTTTTACAATTCTGTCTTCTAAGGAATGAAAACTAATCACAACCAAGCGCCCACCCGGAGCAAGTAAATCTACAGCCTGAGATAAACATGTTTTCAAATCTTCTAACTCTTGATTAATAAAAATCCGAATGGCTTGAAACGTTCTTGTCGATGGATCTTTATTTCGATCTTTAGAAGGATTCGCAGTAGCAACAATCGAAGCCAAACGTTTTGTTGTATTAATCGGTTGTTCTTCCCTTGCTTCAACAATGGCTTTGGCAATACGACGTGCAAATTTTTCTTCGCCGTAATCAAATAGCACCATCATAATATCGCGCTCTTCTGCACTGGCCAGCCACTGTGCAGCGGATTGACCGCTATCAGGATCCATGCGCATATCAAGCGGCCCATCAAAACGAAAACTAAAACCACGCTCTGCATCATCAAGCTGTGGGGAAGAAACGCCAAGGTCCAGGAAAATGCCGTCAACCTTTCCTTTCCAACCAAGTTCATTCACGGTTTGTTCCAGCTGTGTAAATGAACCTTGTTTAACCTGAAGACGCTCATCATTTGCCGCAATAGCATTTGCTATTGCAATCGCCTGAGGATCTTTATCAAACGCAAGCAACTTACCGTTCTTACCTAATTGCTTGATAATTTCCTGACTGTGTCCACCGCGACCAAAAGTGCCATCAACGTAACAACCATCCGGTTTGATATTCAATGCGGTAAGTGTTTCCTCCAAAAGTACTGGCTTGTGAATAAGCGAACTTGATGTACTGTTCGTCACAATGATAAAGACTCCAGTTCAGCCGTAAGTGCTTCGTCAGTATTATTATCTGCAACCCAGCTATCACGTTCACTTGCCCAGGTCGGCTCATCCCAAATTTCAAACTTATTGCCTTGCCCGGTCAATGCGATTCTTTTATCCAGGTTCGCAAATTCTCTAAGTGGTGGTGGGAGGAGAATTCGGCCGTTATTATCCATTTCAACTTCAGTAGCGTGGCCAATGAGTAGACGTTGCAGACGGCGAGCTTGATTATTAAGGTTTCCAAGACGAACGAGTTTACGCTCAATCTCTTCCCATTCAGGTAAGGGATAAAGCAGAAGACAGGCATCGCTACGATCAACAGTGACCACTAACTGACCGGCACACTGAGATTGCAAACTATCCCGATATTTACTCGGCACAGCCATACGACCCTTCGCATCCAGGTTTAATGTATTAACACCTCGGAACAAGTTCCGCCCCTCCAAATTTGAAAACTGACCTAAAGCGTATTAACGGCTTTATGATCCACTTTCACCCACATTGATCCACTTCTTGACACTATAGTCACAAAATTACCACTCTGCAAGCTAACTAATACACATTTTTCTTATAAGACAAGGACTTAGCGCACCTTTTGGAGGTGGATTAGGTCTAAAACAGAGGATTTTTTAAAATTTTTTATATATAAAATTCAATAGGTTATCGATTCTACTTAAAGTAGAATAATAGGCTTTCATAGGTGAGACTGCTCATTTATTAAGCAATTAAGAGAGGCTAATTAATATAAAATAAAGTGGAGTTGGCCGATAAGCCGGGTTCTGTCGTGGACAGTCATTCATCTGGATACATGTCACCATGCATCTCAAGCAACCTACCCGGGAACCATGTGGGCCACACGTTGTTCCCCTATTTGGTCTTGCTCCGAGTGGGGTTTACCCTGCCGTCGAATATTACTATCGACGCGGTGCGCTCTTACCGCACCATTTCAACCTTACCGTTTTCTCCGAAAAGAACCTTAGGCGGTATATTTTCTGTTGCACTTTCCGTAGGCTCACGCCCCCCAGCTGTTAGCTGGCACTCTGCCCTGTGGAGCCCGGACTTTCCTCCCTACTCTATATATAGAATAGCGCGACTGCCTGGCCAACTCCGGGTGCGAGTATACTTGATTTTGTTGATTGTAAATCAAAGATTTAGTCGATATTTATTTAATTTTGTCTTCACATTCGCGCTATAAAGCTATTTTTCTTTCAGCTTCAAAGCAAACTGATAGAGCGCGTTTTTCTTCAACCCCGTAATACTGGCAGCCAAAGCCGCGGCCTGTTTAACTGGTAAATCTTTTAATAAAATCAATAAGATACGTTCTGATTCAGCATCTACGCCGGTTTCTTCACGAGCGACTGCTCCGTGTAACAAAACCACAAACTCCCCTTTTTTCTGGTTTTCATCGGCTTCAACCCACGGAATTAACTTTTCAAGTGTATCGCCATATACCGTTTCGAAGGTTTTTGTAAGTTCGCGCGCAATGACCACTTTTCGCTCACCTCCAAAAACCGTTTGGCAATCTTTTAGCATTTCGACAATTCTATGCGGTGCTTCGTAAAAAATGACCGTTCGCATATCTTCTTTGAGTTTTTCGAGCTTTTGTTGGCGCGCGGTCGATTTTGCGGGAAGAAACCCTTCAAAAATAAATCGATCCGTTGGTAAACCTGCAACTGACAATGCCGTAATCACAGCAGATACTCCGGGGATAGGAACAACACTCAGTTCTCGCTCCCTTGCTTGCTTGACCAAAAAATAACCCGGATCACTCAATAAAGGCGTTCCTGCATCGGATATAAGGGCAATGTTTTCACCTTTTTCGATTCTCGAAAGTAGTGAATCACAAATTTGTCGCTCATTATGCTCATGCACCGCTATCATAGGCGTCGATATTTCAAAATGACGCAATAGTTGCCCGCTACGACGCGTGTCTTCTACTGCAATAACATCAACATCCCTGAGTGTTTGTTGCGCACGCTCAGTAATATCCCCCATATTTCCTATTGGAGTTGCGACAATATACAAAGAACCTTTTTTAAATGACACGGTATAATCCCACTTAATGTTGTAATATCACGTTGCGATAACAAATTTGAACTTTAACCAGAATAACAGACAAACAAAAAAACAGATGAAATATTATTTGAATTTATTTTTGCTCATTATTGCAGCCTTTGTATTGGCAAGCTGTGCCGGCGATCAACGAGCCTATTCACCGCAATCGCTTAATGAAGCTGATGAACTTTATCAAACAAAAAACTATACTGAGGCCGCCCTTGCTTTCAAACAACAAGCAAATAATACGGTAGGAGCGGAAAAAAATATATTATTGCTTCGTTCTGTCATTTCCTCCGTTAAAGCAAATGCACTCGCGCCAGCAATACGATTATTTCATAGTGTTAAGGTTAATAATAACGACAGGAAACAATCAAGTCTCCTGCGTTTAACCCGGGCTCATATTGCTATCGCAGAAAGAAATGCTGAAGAGGTGTTACGGCAACTTAAAGAGCCTCTTCCTATAGATAGTCCATCATTGTTCCGGGCCGAGTATCATGAGTTACGTGGTGCTGCATATTCAATGCAGGGAGATCGATTAGCCACGGCTGAAGAATATATTCTGCAGGGTAATTACCTTAGCAATGAGGATGATATCTTACAGAGTCAAAAACTCATTTGGGAGTCTTTATCACTATTAAGCGAGCGTTCATTACAACAAATGCAACCCGCACAAGCACCTGATATTTTAAGTGGCTGGATGGAGTTAGTACGCATTTCAAAGCAGTATCAACTTAATCCTGCTTTATTACGTACAGCCATTATAAAGTGGCAACGACTTTATTCCGACCATCCGGTACGCTTATCTTTAATCAATGGCTTACGTAATCGCAAACAGGAAGATGTTATGCTTCCTCAAAATATCGCCTTGCTCTTGCCTTTAAGCGGACGTTTTGCAAACGCAGCTAAGGCAATACAGGATGGGCTGCTTGCTTCATATTATTCAAAAGAAAGCAAAGATAAAATAAGTATTCGTATTTATGACACCGCAGGGAAAGCTGAAAAAATTGAAAACATTTACCAACAGGCGGTAGAAAATGGTGCCCAATTTATTATCGGCCCTCTAAAGAAATCTTCAATTAATAAACTCGCAGAACGACAAGAGCTTTCTATACCAACGCTGGCACTTAATTATCTTGAACCAGACATTACTCCGCCTAAAGGCTTATACCAATTTGGATTGTCTCCCGAGGAAGAGGCCCGGCAAGTTGCCGAACGAACCTGGCTGGATGGCCATGTCAACGCCGCAGTGTTAACACCCGCAGGCCCCTGGGGAGACAGAGTATACAATGCCTTTAAAAAACGCTGGGAAGAAATCGGCGGGCGTGTTGTTGAACAGCAAAGTTATAACTCCAGTAAAAATGATTTTTCACTGCCAATAAGAATGTTATTAAATATTGATGAGAGTAAAAGACGTTATCGCCAACTTTCAGGTTTGTTAGGTACAAAATTAAAATATACTTCATACCGCCGTCAGGATATTGATTTCATATTCATTGCCGGTTACCCAAGGCAAGCCCGACAAATACGACCACAGCTGAAATTTTTTCATGCCAGCCAGGTACCGGTTTATGCAACATCACATATTTTTACTGGAAACCTGAATCCAGAACGCGATCGTGATATGGATGGTATCCGATTTGGAGACATGCCCTGGGTACTATCCGAAACAACGTCACATAGAGGTTTGCGTAACAAGGTCGAAGCCCTTATTTCAAAAGAAGGGAATAAACACCAACGTTTATATGCAATGGGCGTGGACTCTTTTAATATTATCCCTGCTTTGAACACATTAAAAGCCTATCCTTATGAACGCTACCAGGGAGAAACAGGGAGTTTAAGTCTGGATGAAAAACAACGTATTAAACGCCAACTTAGTTGGGTCTACTTCCGCAGCGGGCGCCCAATATTACTCGATCAAGCAAGCCAATAATGATAACAACCAGAGAACAAGGTCAGTATACTGAAAGTCTTGCCTGTGAGTTTTTAAAAAAGAAAGGCTTAAAGCTGGTAGAAAAAAACTTTAACTCTCGTCTGGGTGAAATTGATCTTATAATGAAAAGTAATGACACTCTTGTTTTTGTTGAAGTGCGTTACCGAAAAAATAATGATTTTGGTAGTGCTGCTGAATCGGTCACGGCAAATAAACAAAAAAAATTAATTAGAACAGCATCTTTATATTTACAACAACATGCTAAACTTCTTAAACAACCGGCGCGATTTGATGTTGTCTCAATAACAGGGGCAATAGAAAGTAATGATATTGATGCAATTAATTTTGATTGGATTGAAAACGCCTTTGGCGCATAAAGGAATTTTTAATGAGTACTGACAACACAGTTAATAATGTTAAAGCAATTTTTGAAGCCAGTATTAAAGCTAAACAAGACTCTATTAACGATTTAAATACTCCGATTGCATCAGCAATTGAAAAAATGGCATTCGCCCTGAAAAATGGAAATAAAATATTAAGTTGCGGCAATGGCGGTTCAGCTGCTGACGCACAACATTTTGCAGCTGAGCTGGTTTGTCGTTTTGAACGTGAACGCCCGGCTCTGGCAGCAATTGCCTTAACCGTGGATACTTCTGCGCTTACGGCTATTTCAAATGATTATCACTATGATGAAACTTTCGCCCGTCAAGTTGATGCTTTAGCAAAAGAAAAGGATGTACTTCTGGCCATCTCTACCAGCGGTTTTTCTCCTAATGTTGTGCGTGCAGTTGAGCAGGCACATAAACACGGTATGGTGGTTATTGCTTTAACCGGCAGAGATGGTGGCCAGATTGCCAAAATATTAAGCACTGACGATATTGAAATCCGTGTTCCATCAGAATCCACTGCGCGTATACAGGAAGTGCACCTGCTCACAATTCATTGTTTGTGTGATCAAATTGACAGCATTTTGTTTCCAATAAAAGATTAGTTAAACATAGCATG
>Ga0316206_1001255_pt1 | contig 24002 bp, 20 predicted proteins | sample 6monthpyrite_MG_FD_204942 | JGI IMG/M metagenome (GOLD analysis project Ga0316206, IMG submission 204942) | Microbial mat bacterial communities from mineral coupon in-situ incubated in ocean water Damariscotta River, Maine, United States -... | ecosystem: Environmental > Aquatic > Marine >... | reverse complement strand
ACGCCGGGGGTCGCGGGTTCGAGTCCCGTCCGCTCCGCCACTCTAAAAGGGCGCTTCTTGAATATAGGAAGCGCCCTTTTTTTTATTTTCAGTTATTATAGGCAGCCTGAATGATTGTTTGGGAATGCAGTAAGGCCAGCTGTTTTACAGATGGTTGGGAATTAAATAATAGCCGTCAGGCAAAATCAAAAATAAAGACCAGGAATTAAGTTATGTTACAGTCAATTCGAGATCGTGCTACGGGTGTATTTGCGTGGGTGATCGTGATCTTGCTTATCGTCCCGTTTGCACTCTGGGGTATTCAGGAATATCTGGGAGGAGGGCCGGCTGTTAATGTGGCAGAAGTGAACGATGTCAGCATTAGCCGTAATAATTTAAACATTAAGGTAGACAGCTCTCTCAGAGGTAAGAAAAACCGCCCTGAAGGAGCCGCACTAACCACATACAGACGTCGTGTACTCGATGAAATGATTCAGGAAGAGGTCTTGTATCAGGCTGCACTTGATCGCGGATTCAGGATACATGAGGCAATAGTATTCAGAACAATTCAGTCCAACCCGGTTTTTCAAAAAGATGGCAAGTTTGATCCCAAATTGTATAAAGACCTGTTGAAGTATAATGGCCTTGCCCCGGAATCCTATCAGGCGACACTAGCGCGAGAAATGCTGATTCAGCAGTTTGTCGGCAGTATTGTTGGAAGCAGTTATGTCACCTCTGTAGAGTTGGATAAACTGATAAAGCTGCAAAGACGCAAACTTGATCTGGCTGTAATACAAGTACCGTTTAAAACATACAGTGACAAGGTGGCAATTACGGATGCACAGGTTAAAGCGTATTACGAAAAACATAAACAGAATTTCATGACCCCGTCCAGGGTAAAAGTAGATTACCTGATGCTGTCTGTTGAGCAGGTAGCCAAAGATCTGAAAATTACCGAAGCACAGCTGAAAGAGTATTTTGATACACATCAGGACAGTTTTTTGCGGCCGGAACAACGACACCTTGCGCATATTCTGATTGAGATTCCTGCAGATGCGAAATCGGCTGCAATTGAAAAAGCGCGTAAGCAAGCTGAAGATATTTATCAGCAATTACAGAAAGGTGCTGATTTTGCCAAAATGGCTCAGAAATACTCTCAGGATGCGGGTTCGGCTAATCAGGGTGGGGACATCGGTGTGCTGGAGCCAGGAACGCTGGACAAGGTCTTTGAGCAAGCAGCTGTGGCACTGAAAAAAGGACAGTATAGCAAGCCGGTAAGAACGGCCTTTGGCTTTCAGATCGTTAAATTAGTTGACATTAAACCGGGTGAAAGTAAATCGTTTGCTGAAGCACGTGCCGATGTTGAGAAAATGTATCGACGCCAGCAGGCAGAGAATCTGTTTTTTGATCGTAAGGAAGCGCTGTATAACCAGACATATGAAAATCCGGAAGGACTGGAAATTGCCGCACGTCAGCTGGGTTTGAAAATAAAGACTTCAGCCTGGTTCAGTCGAAGTGGCTTACCTGATGATCCGGTCGCCTATGACCCAAATCTTGTGAAAATTGCTTTTTCAGGTGATGTATTTGCAGCCGGTGTTCCTGCACGATCATTGAACAGTAAGCTGATTGAGCTAAAAGAAAACAAGAAAACAAAAAGTAAACAGGTTGTTGTTATTCGCTTGTCTGACTATCAGCCAAGCAAGGAATTGCCACTTGCAAAAGTCAAGGATGAAATAACTAAAACGCTGAAAGCAAAGCAGGCAGACAAACGTATGCAGGCAGACCTTGAAAGCTGGTTAAAGGTGTTGAAACAAAAAGGGCAAATGGAGCAGTTTGCGAAAGACAAGTCATTCAAGCTGATTCAGGCCGGTTTTGTCGGACGTAGCGACAAGAAGCTGGATGGCGGGATTTTAACAGCGGCATTCAAGGCGCCACGTCCAACAAAGGATAAGGTGAGTTACACACTTGCCAGAGCCCGTAGTGGTGATGGTGCACTGATCGCGATAAGAGCTGTGCAGTCAGGGGTGATGAAAAAGAATGATCCTACACGTCCATTCTTTAGGCAATTTACCCAGAGAATAAAAGGCACCGCTGAGCTTGCCGCTTTTGTTGAATCATTAAAACAGCAAGCCAGTATTACTATTTATGAAAATCAACTGACCAAAGCTGCTGACGATCAGTAATCCGTTTGCTGGATAGAATAACTATCAGGGTAGTGCTCCCTCACTGAGGGATACCCCTGAAAATAAAAGATGCAGATACCGCAACAGTTACGCTGACGCACTTCAGGACAATAATAAAAGGTAACGGATATGCAACTTAAATTACATTGGCAAATATTAATAGCACTGGTACTGGCTGTTGTAGCAGGTATTGTCAGTGGAATGGATGCAGCACTTTTTGGCGTGTCGTTTTACGAAATCTATGTTTTCATTGGCAAGCTGTTTCTGAATGCTCTGAAAATGATTATTGTTCCCCTGGTTGTTTCTTCTATTATTGTCGGTATCGCGGGTATTGGCTCTTCCGGCGAGTTGGGTCGACTGGGCGGCAAAACATTACTTTACTATTTAGCGACCAGTCTGCTTGCTATTCTGGTCGGGCTGGTAATGGTTAATTACTTTACCCCGGGTATTTTGAATGGTGTGCCGGCAAATGAAGTGTTTGGCCAGCTTGATCAAAAAGTCGTTGGGGATGTATTGTCAAAAGTGGAGGGTAAGGGCGCGGGTGACCTTGCCGGAATATTTTTACAGATGTTTCCACCAAATATCATTCATGCGGCGACAGATAATGGTCAGTTGCTGGGCCTGATCGTTTTTGCATTGCTGATGGGGTTTTTCATGTCGAAGATCGAAGCTCCTTACGCAGAAACGATGTTTAATTTCTGGTCAGGTATTAATCAGATCATGATTCGTATTACCGATTTGATTATCAAGTTTGCACCGATTGGAGTGTTTGGTCTGGTCGCGAGTGTGGTTGCTGAAACCGGCACTGAAAATCTGGACGAGCTCGCACAGACAGTCGGGGTATTTTTCCTGACCGTTGTTGCTGCATTAGGGGTGCATGCGCTTATCACCCTGCCATTGATATTAAAATTTGTTGCACGGGTTAACCCGTGGCGACATTATCGGGCAATGGCACCCGCTTTGCTGACGGCTTTTTCAACTTCATCTTCTGCATCGACATTGCCATTAACGATGGAGTGTGTAGAAGAAAATGCAGGCGTATCCCGTCGCACAACCAGTTTTGTGCTTCCATTAGGCGCAACGGTTAACATGGATGGCACTGCACTCTATGAATGTGTTGCGGCGATGTTTATCGCGCAGGCTTATGGCCTCGATTTGCCATTTACCGTTCAGTTTACGGTTGTCCTGATCGCCTTGCTTACATCGATCGGTGTTGCTGCGGTGCCCTCGGCCAGCCTGGTTGCGATTACCGTTATTCTCGCAGCAATTGGCTTGCCAGCAGATGGTATTGCGATGATTATGGTAGTGGACAGAGTGCTGGATATGTTGCGAACCACTGTGAATGTATTTAGTGATTCCTGCGGTGCGGTTGTGATTGGTAAGTTACAGGGTGAGGAAAATATACTAACGGAAAATAAATAAGTTTGTTGGAATTCGCCGGGTTCACCCCGAGCCATGTATTTATTTAAGTAAAGTGATTTAGGAGCGGCTCATGGCCGCGAATGTGTTTACCTTGATCGTGATAGCATGTTTTGATTTTTGAATTAACATGATATCTGTTTTTCTCTTGTTTTTTCGCGGCCATGAGCCGCTCCTACAGTTTTCTTTAACAGGATGGATGAAACCCATCATTGTCTATTTTTAATCCTTCTTGGTTTCCGGCAATGCAATTCCAATCGTGTTATACCCTGCATCTACATGCGTAATCTCACCCGTGATTCCTGACGCGAGATCAGAGCACAGGAAAGCAGCGACATTACCCACCTCATCGATAGTGACATTGCGACGTAATGGCGCGATGCTTTCGGTGTGGTCAAGCATTCGGCGGAAATTACTGATGCCTGCGGCTGCGAGTGTACGTATCGGGCCTGCTGAAACGGCATTAACACGAATACCTTCCGGACCCATTGCCTGGGCCATGTAGCGCACATTGGCTTCAAGGCTGGCTTTGGCCAGACCCATAACATTATAATTGGTGATCACTTTTTCAGCACCGAGGTAGCTGAGAGTTAGCAGTGATGCATTGCGACCTTGCATCATGTTGCGTCCGGCCTTGGCCAGTGCGGCAAAACTGTATGAGCTGATATCATGTGCGACCGAGAAGCCTTCGCGAGTTACACTGTCGAGGTAATCGCCTTCAAGGTTGTCACGCGGTGCAAAAGCGACCGAGTGAATAATAATATCCAGGTGGTCCCAGTAATCATCAAGATGTTCAAATACAGCATTAATTTGTTCATCATCACTGACGTCGAGTGGCAGCGTTACTTCAGAATCACATTGTGCGGCGAGTTTCTCAACCCGATCCTGCAGTTTTTCATTCTGGTAGGTAAAAGCCAGGTCAGCTCCCTCGCGGTGCAGGGCTTGAGCGATGCCCCAGGCAATTGAACGGTTGCTGGCAAGGCCAACGATCAGAGCGTTTTTGCCGGTTAAAATTCCCATAATTTTATCTCTTGATGTATGTGTCAGGCACCGATTGTAACAAACCCGGAATAATTCGCCACTACCTGAGTAAATTTTTCCTGAGCTGTCGAAATCATAACATTTTTATAACATAAGCAGAGTGTATTGATGCAGGTTATAGTGGTGCAGAGAGGTGTATTTTCAGGTAAAGTAAAAGCATTGAAATAATAATGAAGGGATGTCCGCCAAGCTCATGACTGGCAAACAGTTTTTTATACCATGGCTGCTTATATTGCCGCTTTTGCAGTCTGCCTGTGACGACAGAGCCTGGAATAATCCCTATCCGCCATCAGAAGACAAGTCACAGATCAGTTATTCTTCTTTTAGCGAGCGCCCCAAGCATCTTGACCCGATTCAATCCTATAGTGCGACTGAGTATCGATTTATTGGTCAAATCTATGAGCCGCCACTACAGTATCATTATCTCAAGCGTCCTTATCAGTTGGAACTATTAACCGCAGCTAAAATGCCAGTGGTTCAGTATCGTGACAGTCAGGGCAGGCTGCTGGCGAAAAATGCACCGGTGTCTGATATAGCGTTCAGTGATTATGTTGTTCAGATCAAACCGGGAATACGCTACCAGCCACACCCGGCATTTGCGGTCGATGCTAAAGGTAAATCACGTTATCTGGATCTGAAAGAGGCAGATCTGGAGAATATTAAATTACTGCAGGACTTTAAATATTCCGGTACGCGTGAATTGCTCGCATCAGATTATGTGTACCAGATTAAACGCATGGCACATCCAAAGCTGAATTCCCCCATCTACAGTTTGATGACCGATTATATTGTCGGCTTGAAAAAATATGCAGCTTTGCTAAAAGGCATTTATAACAAAGCCGATAAGGCGTCATCTGGCAAGCCGGTGTATCTGGACCTGAGTCGTTATGACCTTGAAGGTGTGCAGGTTATCGATCGATATCGTTACCGGATTCGCATCAAGGGAAAGTATCCGCAAATATTATATTGGCTTGCGATGCCATTTTTCTCACCTGTGCCCCCCGAGGTTGATCGTTTTTATTCACAGGCAGGCATGAAGCAACGAAATCTTATTCTCGATTGGTATCCGGTAGGTACGGGTGCTTATATGCTGACGGAAAACAATCCGAATCGACGCATGGTACTGCAACGAAATCCCAATTTCAGGGTAGACAGGTATCCTTCTGCAGGTATGGCCACAGACAAAAAAGCCGGTTTATTAAATGATGCTGGTAAGCAGATGCCATTTATTGAGAAAGTAATCTATGTGCTGGAGAAAGAAAGTATTCCATACTGGAATAAATTTTTGCAAGGTTATTATGATGTCTCAGGTATTAGCTCGGATAGTTTTGATCAGGCAATTCAGTTCGGGATTTCTGGTGAAGCGCGATTAACTGATGAAATGAAACAAAAAGGGATCCGCTTGCTGACTTCGGTTGAGACGTCCACATTTTACATGGGTTTTAATATGCTGGACCCGGTCGTAGGCGGTAAAAGTGAGCGTGCGAAAAAATTACGTCAGGCTATCTCAATTGCAGTTGATTACGAGGACATGGTGTCAATCTTCAGGAATGGACGAGGGATTGCATCACACAGTCCGATTCCCCCCGGTATTTTTGGTTATCGGGAAGGAAAACCAGGTATTAATCCGGTCGTTTATAAATGGCAGCACGGTAAAGCAAAAAGGCGGAGTATTGCGGAGGCAAAAAAGCTGCTTGCACTGGCGGGTTACCCGAACGGACGAGATAAAAAAACCGGGCGTCCCTTGTTGTTGTATTTTGATACCACCGGTGGAGGCCCTGATTCCAAATCACAGTGGGACTGGTATAAAAAACAGTTTGAAAAAATTAACATTCAACTGGTTATACGGAATACCGATTACAACCGTTTTCGTGACAAAATGATGAAAGGAAATGCGCAGATATTTTCCTGGGGCTGGAATGCAGATTACCCGGATCCGGAAAACTTTTTGTTCCTGTTATATGGGCCTAATGCTAAAGTAAAATTTCATGGTGAGAATGCAGCGAACTATAACAACCCTGAATATAATCGATTGTTTGAACAGATGAAAAACATGGAGAATAACCCTGAGCGTCAACAGATCATTGATAGAATGCTGACAATTTTACACAACGACGCTCCCTGGTTGTTCGGATTTCATCCAAAAAGTTTTGTCTTGTTTCATAAGTGGTATGGTAATGCCAGTATCAATGAGATGGCGCATAATAATTTAAAATACAAGCGCATTGATACCATGCTCCGGATTAAAAAAAGAGCAGAATGGAATGCGCCTGTGCTTTGGCCACTATGGGGTATCCTGATCTTTTTTGTCGTGTTGCTGATTCCGGCTGTTATAGCTTTTATCAGAAAGGAACACAGTCCGATGAATCAACCTGGCAATCACTCAGGTTAGCGTGACAGGAGATAGTTAAAAAATATGTTTGCCTATACCATACGCCGTTTTTTATATGCGATTCCGATTTTGATTGGCGTAAATCTGTTGACATTCTCGTTATTCTTTATCGTTAACAGTCCGGATGATATGGCGCGCATGCATCTGGGGCAGAAGCATGTTACAGATGTCGCAATCGAAAAGTGGAAGCAGGAACGGGGTTATGATAAACCGCTGCTTTATAATAGTAATGCCCGTGGCATGGGAAAGCTGACAGAAACAATTTTCTACGCCAAATCAGTGCGTTTATTTGTATTTGATTTTGGTTATGCGGATGATGGCAGGCCAATTGGTGAAGATGTACTTCAGCGTATGTGGCCAAGTCTGGCAATTGCAATTCCGATATTCCTGATTGGTATTCTGGTTAATATCAGCTTTGCGTTGCTGCTGGTATTTTTCCGCTCAACCTATATTGATTTATGGGGTGTCATTTTTTGTGTGATTCTGATGTCTGTTTCAACCCTGTTTTATATTATAGGCGGCCAGTATCTACTGGGTAAATTAATGCAACTGGTGCCTATTTCAGGATATGACACGGGATCGAATGCAATCAAGTTTCTGGTGTTGCCGGTTGTGATAGGGGTGATTGGCGGTATAGGTTCAAGTACGCGCTGGTACCGAACTATATTTCTGGAAGAGACAGGAAAGGATTATGTTCGTACCGCACGTGCAAAAGGATTGTCCGAGTTGCGCGTTTTATTCAAGCATATTTTAAAAAATGCAATGATCCCGATTTTAACCGGCGTGGTCGTTGTTATCCCGTTATTGTTTATGGGAAGTTTGCTACTGGAGTCATTTTTTGGTGTACCCGGGCTGGGTAGTTATACCATCGATGCGATTCAGGGGCAGGACTTTGCGGTTGTACGGGCAATGGTATTTCTGGGTTCTATCATGTATATCGCCGGATTACTGTTAACGGACATCTCATACACGTTGGTCGATCCACGTGTGAGGTTGCAATAATGTCAATATCGATACGTCAACACTGGTTGATCAAACCGCTTCTGCTTATCGGAGTATTATCAGGGTTGCTTAATTTTTTACCGCAAAGTCTGGGTGTTAAACCGGCCTATTTGTGGACCGATAAATTCATTTTTCTGTTGATTGTGATGTTGATCATTATCATTGCCTATATTCGGCGTCAGGAACATTTATGCCGTCCCTGGCGCCAGGTGTTTCAACGACGAATCAGTATGGCCGCAATTGTTTTTCTGCTGGCTTATCTGTTTGTTGGCTTGCTGGACTCGGTTCACTTTCGGTTACCATTGCCAGCAGAAAAGGGTGCCACCGTTCACTATTCAGTCGAAGTGAAAAGTTTGCTGGATATTATTGCAGCAGATCTTGATAATAAGGTAGAGAAAACCTATTCAGCTCCTTTTGCCACACATCTGTTTTCTCGCGAAAGCGTTGATCAGCCAAACGGGGGTAGTATTCGTATTTATCCACGACTTAAGCATGGAGGTGTACACCTCAAGAATCCAGAGACAGATAAACGCGCGGACATTTTCAAGCGATTATTTTTTTCCTTGATTTATAGCCTGGGTTTAATGATTGTTTTACTACTGTCTATTGCAAAAATTTATGCTCTCAGGGATAAAAAGCGGTTAACCGGGATACTCTCCGATTTTTCTGCCGGGCGGCTTGATTTACCCTGGCGTACAGCAACAATATGTGTCTGGTTAATTTTGTTTTTAATTTTCTTTATTGCGGATGCAGGTCATTATTATCATATTCTTGGGACCGATAAAGTGGGGCAGGATGTCCTATATCTGGCAATTAAAAGTATTCGTACCGGACTAGTGATTGGAACACTGACCACCCTGGTTATGTTGCCCTTTGCAATTTTTCTGGGTGTAGCAGCCGGATTTTTCCGCGGCTGGATTGATGATGTAATACAGTATATTTATACAACCCTGAATTCTATTCCAGGTGTATTATTAATAGCCGCTGCGATTTTGTCGATTGATGTTTATATTGCGAATCATCCAGATATGTTTGCCACAACCATTGAGCGTGCCGACCTGAGATTGCTCGCATTATGTTTTATTCTCGGGATTACTAGCTGGACAGGGTTATGTCGACTTTTGCGCGGCGAGTCATTCAAGCTACGTGAGCTGGAATACATTCAGGCCGCGGAAGCTTTCGGGGTTAAAAAAATGCGTATTATCAGAAAGCATATTATCCCGAATATCAGTCATATTGTACTCATCGTGGTCGTACTGGACTTTAGCGGGCTGGTACTGGCCGAGGCTGTACTTTCGTATGTGGGCGTGGGGGTTGATCCATCTACGAATAGTTGGGGCAATATGATAAATGGAGCACGTCTGGAAATGGGGCGTGAACCCATGGTCTGGTGGTCGCTGGTTGCGGCTTTCAGTTTTATGTTTATCTTGGTATTGTCAGCTAATCTGTTTTCTGATGCAGTCAGGGATGCTTTTGATCCTTATGCACAACGGAAATAGTCAGGAGCAACAGCAGAAAAGAGGAAGTATTATGTCAAGTGAAAAGCAGAAGTTTTCACAGCGTTTAAATGAAGCACTGGATGATATGAATTACCCCCGTATAGGTCATGGGCGCCAATCAGCACTGGCCAAGGAGCTTAAATTGTCAGCACAGGTTGTAGGTGCCTGGTTAAAGGGGGAGGATTTTCCGAAAACATCACAACTGGTCAAGATATCACAGTTTCTGGATGTCAGATCCAACTGGTTGTTATCGGGAGTCGGTTTGAAGTATCCAAAGCACCGGAGTAAACCCGTGCTTGCAGAGCCTGTAGAATCGGGTCGGAAAACTGAAAATAACGACATTGAAATAACCGAAGCTGATAGTCCGAAAATGGATAAGGAAGCTTTTGAAATCGCTCTTGCATGGATTAAATTACCGGAACTGCAGCGTGCCGCGCTAAAGAAAGTTATTCTTGAACTCAGCGAGGCTGCGAATTAATGACAGCTGAATTACTACAGCTTGATAACCTGAAGGCCTGGATTGAAGGTGGAGCCATGCCTGTACGTGCAGTTGATGGCATTAGCTTTTCTATTCGTAAAGGCGAAACGTTTGCATTACTTGGTGAGTCAGGTTGTGGTAAATCCATGACAGCGCTGGCGATAATGGGATTATTACCCTCGCCAGGTGGCCGCGTGGTTGGTGGCTCTATTTCGCTTGAGGGCGACATGATCAGTGAATGGTCTGAAGTAGCAATGCGGAATGTACGTGGTAATCGTATTGCAATGATTTTTCAGGAGCCAATGACTTCATTGAACCCGGTATTAACCATAGGTGAGCAGATTGGTGAGGTCTTGCATCGCCATAAAGGCCTGAATGCGGATGTTGAAAAGAAACGGGTTCTTGAGTTACTGGATGCCGTAGGCATACCGGATCCGGTAAATCGTATTCAGGAATATCCACACCAATTATCCGGCGGTATGAAGCAACGTGTGATGATCGCAATTGCACTCGCAGGTGACCCCGATTTATTGATAGCCGATGAGCCTACGACCGCGCTGGATGTAACAATTCAACTGCAGGTGTTAACCCTGTTGAAAGAGTTGCAACAGAAAACAGGCATGGCAATATTACTGATTACACATGACCTTGGTGTAGCCGCGCAAATGGCAGACCGCATCGGTGTCATGTATGCAGGTCAAATGGTCGAGCTGGCTGATCGTCAGGCATTTTTTGATCAGGCTGCCCATCCGTATAGTCAGAAACTGTTTCGGGCGTTGCCTGATATGAATAAGCGTGCTGAGGATCTTGAGGTCATCCCGGGTAATGTACCATCACTGTCGCAGCAATTTTCAGGTTGTCGTTATGAACCTCGATGTGAGTTAAGGCAGACCCAGTGTAAAACGACAGAACCCGAGTGGCAGCAATTAAGTGATCTTCAAGGTGGCAAGTGTCACTTTCTTGGGAAACTCCTGGCGGTATCTGTGCAGCCAGGAGAAGAAAGAACAGTCCCGGATGGGCAGCAGGACTCGAATGCTTTGCTTGATGTCAGCAATCTTAAAGTCTATTTCCCTGTGCAGCGTGGTCTGTTTCGTAAAACGGTTGGTAATGTGCATGCTGTTGACGGTGTAGATCTGACGATACAAAAAGGCCAAACACTGGCGCTGGTGGGAGAGTCCGGATGTGGCAAGACCACGGTGGGTAAAGGTGTGTTACAACTTTTACGACGCTATACCACGGGGACGGTTTTGTTTGAAGGACAGTCACTGATGGAGCTGAGTGGTGAGTTGTTACGCAAACGACGCAGTGATATACAGATTATTTTTCAGGACCCTTTCTCATCCATGAATCCGCGTATGCGAGTGATTGATATTGTAGAAGAAGGTATGCTCGCTCAGGGTATTCTGCCTGATGCAAAACAACGTGCTGCACGTGTTGATGAATTGCTGGATCAGGTGGGGCTTACTGTAGATATGAAATACCGTTATCCACATGAGTTTTCCGGCGGCCAGCGCCAGCGTATCTGTATTGCACGTGCGCTGGCTGTTAACCCCAAATTGCTGGTTTGTGATGAACCCACAAGTGCCCTGGATGTTTCCGTGCAGGCACAGATTTTGAATTTATTAAAAGATCTGCAACACAGACTGGGATTATCCTATTTGTTCATTACCCATGATTTGTCAGTTGTTGCTTATCTTGCCCATGATATTGCGGTAATGTATCTGGGGCGAATTGTTGAGCAAGGGCCTGTTAAGGATGTTTTGAATACACCTGAACACCCGTATACACGTGCATTGTTATCAGCTGTCCCTGTGATAGACAATGTCCGGAAAATACACCTGATAAAACTTGAAGGGGACATTCCTTCTCCCATTAATCCTCCTGCCGGGTGCCATTTTCACCCTCGTTGTCCGGATGTGATGCCGCAATGTCGTGAAAGCTATCCACAGGAAAGCGGAGATAAGCACGCAGTCAGGTGTTTTTTGTATCAATAGTGCGGGAATTTTTTTCTATTCTGCAAGGCATGATCTTGAATTGAATATTTAAAATACCTGATTTTTTGCTATGATTCGTAACTGTTTTGAGTCGGGTTGTTATTACCCTTAAATATAGTGAGGCATTAAATGAGTATTTCATCTTTCCATCCACCGCAACGTACTCTGATGGGCCCGGGTCCGTCTGATGTAAACCCCCGTATTCTGGAAGCCATGTCACGCCCGACTATTGGTCATCTTGACCCTGTATTTGTGGATATGATGGATGAGATGAAAGGTTTATTGCAGTACGCATTTAAAACAGAAAATGCGTTAACGATGCCAATATCCGCTCCTGGCTCTGCAGGTATGGAATGCTGTTTTGTGAATCTGGTCGAACCTGGAGACAAGGTTATCATTTGTCAGAATGGTGTTTTTGGCGGACGTATGAAAGAAAATGTGGTGCGCTGTGGCGCGACTGCCATTATGGTGGAAGATGAATGGGGTAGTGCTGTTGACCCACTAAAACTTGAAGAAGCATTAAAAGCTAATCCGGATGCTTCTGTTGTTGCGTTTGTACATGCCGAGACCTCTACCGGCGCTTTATCCGATGCCGAAACACTGGTTAAACTGGCACATCAGCATGATTGCCTGACTATTGTAGATGCGGTCACCTCACTGGGTGGCGTACCCGTACTGGTAGATGAATGGGGTATTGATGCGATCTATTCTGGTACCCAGAAATGCTTGTCCTGCACACCGGGCTTGTCACCCGTTAGTTTTAGCGAAGCTGCGCAGAAGAAAATAGCTAATCGTAAACACCCGGTACAGAGCTGGTTTCTGGATCTTAATCTGGTCATGGGTTACTGGGGCGCGGGCGCCAAACGTGCTTACCATCATACTGCACCTATAAATGCATTATATGGTTTGCATGAGTCACTGGTTATCTTGCAAGAAGAAGGTATTGAAAATGCATGGAGTCGTCATCAGCAAAATCATTTGGCGCTAAGAGCCGGTGTTGAAGCGTTGGGGCTGACATTTATTGTAAAAGAAGAAGATCGACTGCCCCAGCTAAATGCGGTCACTATTCCAGAGGGCGCTGATGATGCTGCTGTTCGTGCAGCATTATTACAAGACTATAATCTTGAAATTGGTGCGGGTCTGGGTGCATTGGCAGGTAAAGTCTGGCGTATTGGTCTGATGGGGCATGCATGTAACAAAACCAATGTTTTGTTTTGTCTGGGTGCACTGGATGCGGTTTTGACCAATATGGGGGCAAAAATAAATTCAGGTCAGGCAGTCAGGGCTGCAACGGACTTTTATGCAAGATAGAACATAATACTGTTATCTGCTCAGCCCCGATTGAATAGCTTCATCCGGGGCTTTTTTTTGCCTCATTTCAGAGTCATTGACCCAGATCAATATGTATTGTCAGCAGATTTTTGATAATAGACAAATTGAAAATTATGTGTGAGTAAAGGCATGATAGAAACAAATCTGCCACGAATGAATATTCGTGGGCATTCATTGTTACCCGTAATCCAGGGTGGTATGGGTATCGGTATTTCAGCCCACCGGCTGGCAGGTACAGTTGCTGCTGAAGGCGCAGTAGGCACCATTGCCGGTGTTGAATTGCGGCGCTTACATCATGATTTGATGGAAAACCACCGCCGATGCCATGATCATGATGAATTGTTTAAAGATAATTTGATAGCACTTGACCGTGAAATTGGAATGGCGCGTGACATTGCCGGAGCAGGTGGCTTTATTGCAGTAAACGTAATGAAAGCATTAAAACATGCGCCCGAGCTTGTCCGTCAGGCATGCAAGAGTGGCGCGAATGCGATTGTGATGGGTGCCGGTTTACCTTTTGACATGCCCGAGCTTACAGAAGGTTATGACGATGTTGCATTGTTACCCATTTTATCCGAGATACGCGGAATTCGTGCGGTACTGAAAAAATGGCAACGCAAAGGGCGATTGCCGGATGCGATCATTATAGAGCATCCGCGTTATGCAGGGGGACATCTGGGGGCAACGCGTATTAACGAGATAGCGGATACTAAATATGATTTTCTGACGGTGTTGTCACAAACCCATGAGTTAATGGATCAGCTTTCCATTGACCCGGCATCGATTCCACTGATTGCTGCGGGAGGTATAAGTAGCCATAATCAGATCAGTAAACTTATTTCCGCAGGTTTTGCAGGTGTACAAATAGGAACACCCTTTGCAGTGACACGTGAAGGTGATGCGCATGTTAATTTTAAAAAGGTTTTAATCAATGCAAGACCTGAAGACATTGTCACGTTTACCAGTTCAGCAGGGTTACCAGCCCGTGCCGTGTTAACCCCATGGCTTGAGAAATATTTACAACGTGAGGACAGGCTGAAAGAAAAAGCGAATCCGGATAGTTCGCGTTGCCCACGTAATCTTGAATGCCTGAGTCATTGTGGTTTTAAAGATGGTAACGCTGATGCAGGGCAGTTTTGTATCGAGACCCAGTTGGCTGCCGCACAACGCGGTGATGTCAGGAAAGGGTTGTTTTTCAGGGGTTCTGAAGCGTTACCGTTCAGAAAAGAAATACGGCCGGTGCATGACTTACTGGAATTTTTGTTGCAAAACGAAGATTATAATCGAAAGCCGAATGTTGCCTGAAGCAGATAGCCTTAATCAGATAAGTTCATCGTTCATGCCAATACCGAGATTATGGCAAACTGACTGAATATCTGCATAGTCTTCTTCAGTAATACTAAGATACTGAAATATAAGATCACGTGACTCGTTCCATTCATGGTCAGCTTCCTGATCACCCAGGAGCTTGTATAGCCCGACAATGTGCTCAGCCATTTTCAGTACTGCCAGCAGGTTTAACATCTCACTTCCTTTCTGTGTGCCCTGGGAAAATAATTCAATGATATTGTGGTGCTGGGAAATAGCATCGCAAATGGGTGAGGACAGTTTCCATGACTTGGCAAGATAAAATCCGATGACTGCATGATTCGAATCAAGCATCTTGTTTTCATAATCGATAATTCTACGTGTGTCACCATGATAAGACTGCACCATGATTTCACGGTAATCTTTACGTTTGGATAGCAACAAAGGGATACCGGCATTATGAAATAACCCAAGGCTATAGGCTTCATCTGGCGATATGAAACCGATTTGTTTTGCAATAGTTGTTGAAACAAGTGCGACATCCTGAGCTGTATCCCAGAAGCGATTCATGTTGCGGATTTCGTCCTCACTCATATTATCCTGATTACATAGTTCATCACGCATCGCTATTGCGTTGACGATATTGATGACGCTATTCATACCGAGTAATGTGACTGCTTTTTGAATCGAGGTAATAGCACTGCGCAAACCAAAGAAAGGGGAGTTTACAGCCTTGAGTACACGCCCGGAAATGCCGACATCGCGGCTGATCAGGCGCGCAATTTCGTTCAAATCAGGGTCAGGCATGGCCTGTTCCATTTGCAAGTTTAGCATGATCTGGGGTTGTACCGGGACGTTCATGCCACCCATAATGCTGGCTATCTGATCATTGGTGAGTGTATGTTCGCTCATGGTTTTCCCTGTTAAGCTGTATTTCTGTTATACAGTTTATAGCGTCATTCGGGCGGGATAATTGAGGGAATTGAGTGGCTTTTTTTTGCAGAAAGTAGCTGTTTTTGTAAATCTTCTGGAAGGACTGGATAGAGGGAGTTTATTCGCGGCCAGGAGCCGCTCCTGCAGAAGTGCTATTAAGCTTAAAGAATGATGTAGGAGCGGCTCCTGGTCGCGAACATCCATCCATTCCATTTCTCAGGTCTGCCGGGTCACATCTACCAGTAATTTAAGTCGTTGCCCAGGTTGTAAATAACCCTTTTTTGGCAGCTTGTTCCATTTTCTCAGCTGATGAATAGTGACTTTGAAGCGAGCGGATATAAGTGCAAGAGAATCACCACGACGCACTGTGTAATGAATGGTGCGAATTGTCGCTGCAGGCAAGGGCGAACGGAAATTGACGCGCCTTGACAATGATGTCCTGTTTTTCAACCATAAAACCAGTTTCTTACCGGGCTTGAGCGGGTCACCCGGAGCCATTCCGTTCCATTTTGCGAGCGTGCGAATCGATACATGATAACGTCGTGACAAATCCCAGAATGTATCTTTATGTTGCACCACGTGAAAGACTTTTTTACCTGAGCGTTTACGGTTATGGTTTGCACGTGATCGTTGTGGTTGAGTCAGGTTGTAATGAGACAAGGAGCGTGTTGCGACAGGGATCATCAGGTAGCGACCTTGTCTGATAGAGCGATTACTGACACGGTTAATTTGTTGAAGCAATTTGACAGATGTTCCATAGCGTAACGCAATATGGGATAAGGTTTCGCCGCGTTTTATTTTGTGGCGCTTCCATTTTACGCGCTGGGAAGCCGGGATTTTAGCCAGTCGCTTGGTAAATAATTTTTTTTGTTCTACAGGGATAAGCAGCTTGCGTGTTTTTCCAGGTTCGGTTGCCCAGCGATTGTAAGCCGGGTTTAACTGATAAACCTTTTCCAGACTAATGTCAGCCAGTTGTGCGACCAGCGCAAGGTCTATCTGGCCATTAACACTGACCTGGGTAACATGAGCCTGATTTTTTATCGGATACAGGCTCAGGTTGTATTTCAGCGGGTTTGCAATGATCGTACTGATGGCGAGCAGTTTAGGCACATAGGCTCGTGTTTCAGGCGGAAGATCAAGATACCAGAATTCTGTGGGCTTGCCTTTCTTACGGTTTTTGCGGATAGCTCTGTTGATAGTTCCTTCACCGGAGTTATACGCAGCTAGTGCGAGTAACCAGTCGTTACCAAGGCGCCTGTGTGACGACCGTAAGTATTTAAGCGCAGCATCAGTTGACTTGGCAATATCACGACGACCGTCATACCACCAGTTTTGTTTTAAACCAAATAATCGTCCCGTGCCCGGGATGAATTGCCAGATCCCCGAGGCGCGACCGTGAGAATACGCAAATGGCTGAAAGGCGCTTTCAACAATTGGAAGTAACGCAATTTCTGCGGGCATTTTGTGTTTTTCAATTTGTTCTACAATCAGAAAAAGAAAGGGTTCTGCTCGTTTTGCAACTCTGTCCAGATATTCAGGATGCCTTGCGTACCAGTCTATGTGAGCTTTGACCCGGGGGTGATCTGAATAATCACCCAGTTGCATGCCAAGTTCAATGCGTTTCCATAATTGTGTTTCTTCAGGCGCAGTAAAAAAAGGAATACTGAGTGATGCCTGTTTAACGACAGGAGCCTGTGAGGCGTCGTAGGTGCCATCATCAATATCCGCATCCGTTACAGAATCATTTGTTGCTGTAGCAGGGCCTTTTTTTGTTGCAACTACTGCAGGCGGTATCACAGAAGTCTGTTTTTGTGTGCTGGCAGTCGGTTTCAGGAAGTCTGTATTGCAGGCAGAAACAAGCAGCAGGGAAGTTATTATACTGATGAGCAGTGATGCGGTTTTTAATTGCCTGGTTATTTCTATAATCATTAATCAAGAGTGTCCTTCCAGTAGCGAACTATACTGAATGTATCGGCACCGGATTTTATTGTCTTTAGGGCAAAGCTTTCTGCCGCCTGTGTCACATTTGGCAGATGACAGCGTAAGAAAGGGTTGGTTTGTTTCTCAAGTTCAAGCGTTGACGGTACGGTTGGCAATTGTTGCTGGCGCAGGGTCGCCGTATTTCTTATACGATCGAGCAATGCAGGATTATCAGGTTCGACAACCCGGGAAAAATCAAGGTTATCCTGTGTATATTCATGAGCGCAGAATATCAGTGTTTCATCAGGTAAATGACGAATTTTCTCAAGTGACTCGTACATTTGTACCGGGGTTCCCTCAAATATTCTGCCGCAGCCGCCAGCAAACAAGGTGTCACCACAAAATAACATACCTTGCCCGTAATAGGCGACATGTCCGCGTGTGTGACCCGGAACTGCCATCACCTGAAAGCGGGCATTTATTGCGTCAAGGTTAATCATTTCCCCTTCCTGTACAGCATGGGTGATGGCATGGATATTTTCATTGCCAGGGCCAAAAACGGGGATTTTAAAATATTTCAGTATGCCATTGATGCCCGCAATATGGTCAGCGTGATGGTGAGTGACGAGTATTGCTACCGGGGTAAAATGGTGGGCATTGACATATTCCAGCACCGGGGTGGAATCGCCGGGATCAACAATGACTATATTTTTAGAATTAACCTTATTAATCAGCCAGATATAGTTATCTTCAAATGCTTTGACGCCATGTGTAAATAGCTGTCTGTCAGGACTGAAATTCATGCCTGTATCCTGTCATTTAAGCTGCCTTTGGTCAAATATTTTGCTAAATAAAAAAATCTGTAATGTTCAAGAATAGTTAGATGAATATGATATGCTTTTGACATCATGAAAAAGGATTCAGCTCATAATTATTTCCCGGAAAAACTTCAGCAACTAAGTGAGTGGTATTATGAACCGCTTGGTAAGGCGCTTGCCTATATAGAACAACAGGAACTGGACAAGATTCTACCTGACTTGTTTGGTTATCACTTATTACAGATAGGGTCAGCCGGTTCGATTCCACTCAGTGCGAGTCGTATTTTACATAAAGTCGTGATGGGGGGAGTGGATCAATTTCCGGGTAACCTGATAGGGATTCCCGAGCATATGCCAATTCAGCCAGACTGTATTGATGCGGTTATCCTGCAACATGCACTGGATATCGCCAATGCACCTCATCAGGTTTTACGTGAAGCAGAGCAGGTGCTGGTTCCTGAAGGACACATTATCATTGTCGGCTTTAATCCATACAGCTTTTGGGGGCTCAGGCGATTGTTTTCTTGGCGACGTCGATCTGCTCCGTGGAATAGTCATTTTTTAAGTGCAACACGCGTCAGGGACTGGCTTGCATTACTGGGTTTCAAGGTACTGGGCACGCAATATCATTTTTATCGTTTACCTGTAAATCATAGTGGCATGCTTACGCGATTTCGTTTTATGGAACGTTGGAGCAGGAAAATATGGCCAATTCCGGGTGGAGTTTATATTATAGTTGCACGTAAGCAGGTATCGACCATGACACCGATCAAACCACGCTGGCGACCAGCAAGGAATATAGTAACCGGTCTGAGTGACGCGGCATCACGTAGTTACAAGCGCGAGACAGGGCAGAAGAATAAAGCAGGAAATTTGAATGAAAGTTGAAATCTATACCGATGGTGCATGTCGCGGAAATCCGGGGCCGGGAGGCTGGGGGGCTTTGTTGCGTTATCAGGGTGTCGAAAAAGAAATCTACGGCAGTGAAGCAGACACGACCAATAACCGCATGGAAATGATGGCTGCTATAAAGGCTCTGGAAAATCTGACAAAACCGTGTGATGTTGAGCTGACAACGGATTCCCAATATGTGATGAAAGGCATTACAGAATGGCTCGAAGGCTGGAAAAAAAGAGGCTGGAAAACAGCCGCGAGAAAACCTGTCAAGAATGTAGACTTATGGCAGCGACTGGATAAAGCGACCACAAAACATACAATTAGCTGGCACTGGGTTAAAGGGCACTCTGGCCACGATGAGAATGAACGCGTGGATGAGCTTGCCAACCTGGCTATCGATGAGATGCAGGCATGAGACAGATAGTTCTGGATACTGAAACAACCGGACTGGACCCGAGACAGGGTCATCGTATTATTGAAATCGGTTGTGTTGAGCTTGTGAATCGCAAGCTAACAGGAAACCATTATCACCAGTATATCCAGCCTGACCGGGAAGTGGATGAAGGTGCGATAGAAGTCCATGGTATTACGAATGAATTCCTGGAGGACAAGCCCCGTTTTGCGGATATTAATGATGATTTTGTCAGCTTTATTCGTGGTGCCGAGCTTGTCATACATAATGCGCCATTTGATGTAGGCTTTATTAATAGTGAATGGTTGCAGCTGAATAAAAAATCAGGGCTTGTTGATGATATTTGCAGCGTACTGGACACATTGACACTTGCGAGAAAAATGCACCCGGGGCAGCGAAACAGTCTGGATGCACTTTGTAAGCGTTATTATATTGATAATACACAGCGCGAAAAGCATGGCGCTTTACTGGATGCAGAAATACTTGCAGACGTCTATCTGGCGATGACCGGCGGACAAGTTAGCCTCAGTCTCGGTAGTCATCAGGAAGAAAGCAGCGGAAATAGTGAAGAGCCTGTTATTCCTGTTAACCGGGATGGTATTGATTTGGTTATCCATCAAGCTTCCTCCGATGAAACAGAAACACATGAACGTTACCTGGATATGTTGAGCAAGGTGAGTAATGATCAGTGTGTCTGGAAACGGGAATAAACTGCATTAGTTATATTGATGAATCACTTTATGCTATCTAAAAATATTGATGATAAATATGGGCTAGCGGCTACCAGTTCGTTCTGTTGAAAGAAGTTGCCAGAAAAAATCTCAAAATCACACCGAAGATATTTCTACCCCCTATTTATTAACAAACCTGATCGATCCTGTTTATATTTCCTTGTCTCTTGATATTCATGATGTCAGGTACATATACTTCATAAAATTTGCTACAATCTCCTTCCTTATTTATTCATATTTGATGGTAAATCATGTCGATTAAAACCCGCTTCGCCCCCAGCCCAACCGGTTATCTGCACATAGGTGGTGCCCGCACCGCGCTATTTTCCTGGTTGTATGCTCGCCGACACGGGGGTACTTTCGTATTACGTATTGAAGATACTGATCTTGAGCGTTCAACACCGGAATCGGTCAATGCGATACTGGAAGGTATGACCTGGCTCGGGCTGGAATATGATGAAGGGCCTTTTTACCAGACACATCGTTTTGAACGATATAAAGAAATTACCTCACAGTTATTAGACAGCGGTCATGCATATAAATGTTACTGCAGTAAAGAGCGACTGGAACAACTGCGAAATGAGCAGATGGCTAATAAGCAAAAACCAAAATACGATGGATATTGTCTGACTCATCCTGAGCCTGAAAATACCGATAAACCCTATGTTATACGATTTAAAAATCCAACTGCTGGCCAGGTTGAAATAGATGATATGGTGAAAGGTCATGTCGTTGTTGAAAATACTGAACTGGATGACCTCATTATTGCACGCACGGATGGTTCTCCTACTTATAATCTGACGGTCGTTGTTGATGATATGGATATGGGCATCAATCACGTTATTCGTGGTGACGACCACCTGAATAACACTCCGCGCCAGATAAATATTATGCGTGCGCTGGGTGTTGAGCCTCCGGTTTATGCACATGCTCCCATGATTTTAGGAAACGATGGCAAGCGTATGTCTAAACGACATGGTGCAACCAGTGTTATGCAATATCGTGATGAGGGTTATTTACCCGAGGCGCTACTGAATTATCTGGTCAGGCTGGGCTGGTCACATGGTGACCAGGAAATATTTACAATTGATGAAATGATTCAGCTGTTTGATACGAATGGCATTAATAAGGCTGCATCAACCTATAATGCTGATAAATTACTCTGGTTAAATCAGGAATATATGAAAGCTGCCGATCCTGCCCACATCGCACATCATCTGAGTTGGCATCTTGGACAGAGAGATATTGACCCGTCTCAGGGGCCTGACTTACTGGAAGTGATACGTTTACATCAGGATCGCTCCAGAACGCTGGTGGAAATGGCAGATAGTATTACGTACTTTTATAAAGACGTAGATGAATACAATCCAGCAGCAGCAAAAAAGCACCTGAAAGTCGGTGTGCTTGATGCATTGACTGAATTACATGAGCAGTTTAAAAAAATAAACTGGCAGGCTGAGTTTATTAATAGTGCAATCGATGACATATTACAAAAATACGAGCTCAAGTTACCTAAAGTTGCATTGCCTTTACGGGTTGCTATTTCCGGTAAAGCTGCAACACCTTCTATCGATATCACACTGACATTACTCGGGCAGGAAAAAACACTGGATCGATTGGCCAGAGCTTTGGTTTATATTAAAAAAAGAGCTGAAAATCAGACTGCTTGAAGCACTTTTCTTGACACTCAGCCCTGAGTGTCGTACATTTGCCCGACCTTTTCGGGGGCTATAGCTCAGCTGGGAGAGCACTTGCATGGCATGCAAGGGGTCGGCGGTTCGATCCCGCCTAGCTCCACCAATATAATCAAGGGGTTGCGATTTTTCGCAACTCCTTTTTTATTGTCACATTTTATGGGGTATACCTTAGTGTTTACTTCGAATAAATACATAGATCATTGATAATAATGGTTTATTCAGGTTTATTTTCATTCAAGATTTTACTCGGTTAACCGATAAACCAGACAGTATTAACCAGTTTTGGCTATCTGCATGTTCACAAGAAAAATAATTTCAGTTTTGCTATTGCCTGGTTCTGCTTATGTGGCAGTTTTACTATTTGTACCTCAAACAATCTGGCGGGTTGCTTCAGCAGTCGTGTTAATTCAGGGCGATACCGTAGGTGAAGTTGATTTATTTTAAGTAAGATACAGGAGATTTGGAAATGGGAATACAGACAAATAAATCTGACGACGGAGATACTGTCACGCTGCAAATAGACGGGCGATTTGATTTTGCAGTACACAAGGATTTCAGAGATGCATATAAAGATGAGCCAGAGTCGACTTCGTATGTGATCAATATGAAAAACTCTGACTACATGGATAGCTCGGCATTAGGAATGCTATTGTTACTGCGTGAACATGCAGGTGACAATGACGCCAAAATCAGTATTGAAGGCTGCCAACCAGCGATCAAACAGATACTGGCTATCTCTAACTTTGAAAAGCTGTTCAATATTGTTTAAGTAATCCAGAGCTGATGGATTTGCGAAGTGATATACGCCAGTTGATGGAATTCGAATTTCAGTGTACTGATCTCAAGCAGGGTGACCCCTTACCCGGAATAATGGAACAAATCCGATCATTTTCAGGTATAGAAAATTGTCACGCGTCCATTTCAATGATTTTGTCTGAGCTAGTCAGTAATGCGTTGGATCATGGTATTTTAAAGCTGGAATCATCGCTCAAAAAAGATGCCAGGGGGTTTGAAGAATACTATGTTGAGAAGCAACGGCGTCTCGATAAACTTGATTATGGATTTATAAAGGTAAGTATCCATAATGAGATTACCGAAGCCGGAGAGTTTTATTGTATTAGTGTTGAAGACAGTGGTGATGGGTTCAAGACAACAACACAGCTGAAGCAACTGGAAGATAATATTGAAAATTTTGGCAGAGGGATCCAGTTGCTACGAAAACTGTGTAGTGAAATCAGTTATAATGATTCAGGTAACCAGGTGGCGATAAGGTATTGTTGTTGCCTTTAGTTTTCCCCGTGTCTTGTCGTTGCATCAACTTACGTTGTAATAATCCCTGTACCAGTCAACAAAACTTTTCAGCCCCTGTTCTACCGTGGTAGCTGGTTTATAACCCATATCTCTGACAAGATCATCTACATTCGCAAAGGTGTCAGGTACATCGCCAGGTTGCAGTGGTAGCATATTCATTTCTGCTTTCTGGCCAATGCATTTTTCCAGTACATCAATATAGTGCATCAGTTCAACCGGCTCATTATTACCGATGTTATAAATTTTATACGGGGCTATTTTTGCACTGGCTGGATCGGGGTTGTCGCTATCCCAGTCCGGGTTTGGTTGTGCAGGTTTATCCAGTACACGGATAACACCTTCAACAATATCATCTATATAAGTGAAATCCCGGCGATGTTTGCCATAATTGAAAACATCAATCGGCTCCCCTGCAAGTATTTTTTGGGTGAACTTGAAAAAAGCCATATCCGGGCGACCCCAGGGGCCATAGACCGTAAAGAAGCGTAAGCCGGTGGTCGGGATGTTATAGAGATGGCTGTAGGTATGCGCCATAAGCTCATTGGCTTTTTTGCTGGCGGCATAGATACTGACAGGGTGGTTAACCTGATGGTGTTCGGAGTATGGCATCAGGGTGTTTATTCCATATACAGAGCTGCTGGATGCATATACAAGAT
>Ga0316206_1001254_pt1 | contig 24003 bp, 21 predicted proteins | sample 6monthpyrite_MG_FD_204942 | JGI IMG/M metagenome (GOLD analysis project Ga0316206, IMG submission 204942) | Microbial mat bacterial communities from mineral coupon in-situ incubated in ocean water Damariscotta River, Maine, United States -... | ecosystem: Environmental > Aquatic > Marine >... | reverse complement strand
ATGTTTTATAATAGCCAACGACTTCATTCATATCTGGATTATCAAAGTCCTAACCAATATGAAAAAGAAATGGCTTGTTTTAAAAAAGTTGCTTAACTGGGTGTACCAATTTACTTGACCACGTCACCCCTCTTAGAAAAAGAGGGGCTGGGGGGAGATTTAGCTTTTACTCCCTTCTCAACAAAAGGGGGAGCGCATAAAAACGAAGCATATCTAAAAATTAGAATCGGATTAAAATCACTACCTACTGAATTCAACGAAAGATTAATCTCTTCATCCAATATCTGATAACTGATAACTGATAACTGATAACTGATAACTGATTTAAACTTATGACTTTTGATTTATGACTTTATGTTCTTCCTGATAAATTCCCGCCATAAAAACTGCCAGATATAGCGCAAAGAAACCCACCGAACGAGACCGATACAGCATTGTCTCCGAAATACCAAATGCCATATAAGCCACGACCAGAACTAAACCCGCAAGTGCCAGCCGCCGAGATTCTACCGACTTTCCAAATTCAATATATTTAATAAATATCCAGGCCGGCGTTAAAAATAACAACATTAGAACACTGAAACCTAAAATTCCACCATGAGCTAACGCAGAAAAATATTCGCTATGGGGGTGATCAAATGTAGCGGCTGATCTATTTCGCAACCCCTGATTCACCTGCGTCATAGCCTGTTTCTGATAGTGCCCCCAGCCTACTCCCATTAAAGGATGATCAAGAAACATTTTCCAGGATGCCTGCCACATTTCCAGGCGAGTGCCTACTGATGTGCTTCGGTGGTTTGACTTAATTTCACTATCACCATACTGTTGTAAACTGGTAATAGTTCTATCAACTTGATGTTTAACTTTTGTTTGAGGTACTGCATATATTACCCCAATTAAAACTATAACCGCCGCCGCTATAATAATTTTAAACTTAAAGGAAAACTGAGATTTTATATACCAGAAAAACACAAGAATTAAAAAAGGCACCGCAACCCAACCACCACGAGCCACAGATAGCACACTGGATAAAACACTACATAAAAGTGCAATGACCGGCAAAAACACCTTCCAAGCGGTTCGCTGTTTAAACCAGCCCAAACCGGCAATAGACATTGCTCCCATAACTAATGCTAAATCACCAAATATTATACGATGGGTAAGTCCCTGTGCACGGATCCGATGCAAAATTGAAACTTCATAAATAGCAATGCCAGCCGCAACAATTGCACCTGCAATCAGACCATACCAGATATAAAACAGCTTAATACCGGCATGTCGCAAATAAATATAAATGGGAATAGCTAATAATAAATGTAAATACTTACCTATTGCCTTATAAACAAAACCGCCATAAAGCGTAACAAACAGTGACACCAGGAAAAAAACACCTATTGAAAGATAAAATAATTTTTCATCCTGATTTACCTGAATTGATTTATCTCGATATCTAAACAACAAGTACAAACCAGATAAAGCAAACAACCCGATAATTAGGCCATTAACCTTAGGAACTAATAAAACGGTTGCAGGGTAAACAATAAGAGAAAGGTTTATAAAAATAGCCGAAAAATTTAGTTTTTTATCCTTAAAAAAAGAGAAAACACCCTGGAATTGCATAAAAATCATTCGGCTGTAATTAGAAGTTGTGAAAGATTTTCGCACTAAAAGCTAACAGTTACAATACTCTTAAAAGAAACGCTTAAAACTATGACTTATGACTTATGACTTATTTTAATAGGCATTCTTATGAATAAAGCCCTTAAATATAGTCAAAAATATAATTTTCAAATCAAACCAGAACGACCAGTTTTCAATATAATAAAGATCATACTCAACCCGGTCTTTCATTTTATTAAGCGTATCGGTTTCACCACGCAAACCATTTATCTGCGCCCAGCCCGTAATACCCGGTTTAACCATATGCCGAAGCATATACTGATTAACCTGATCTTTATATTGCTCATTATGCTCAATCGCATGAGGCCTTGGACCCACAATAGACATACGCCCCTGCAGAACATTAACAAATTGAGGCAACTCATCCAAACTGGTTCTGCGTAGAAATGCACCTAATTTAGTAATACGAGAATCGCTCTTTTTAGCTTGAGTGATGGTTCCATCAAATTCCTTATGTACTTTCATTGTGCGAAATTTATAAACCTTAATAATTTTTCCATCCCAACCGTGACGTTTTTGCTTAAATAGTACAGGACCTGGAGAGGTCGATTTAACAGCAATCGATATAAATAAAAGCAATGGGCTAATTAGCACCAGAATCAATAATGCTAAAACCCGGTCTTCAAATGCTTTAATCAATTGATTACTTCCACCCATAGGGGTATCTGACAGATTTACTGCTGGCAAACCCACTATTTCAGTCATTGAGTGATTAAGTAGTTGAAAGCCAAAAATATCAGGAACTAATTTGATGTTAACTGTTTGATGACGAAGAATATAGAGCAAGTCTTTAACCCGCTGCTCAGCACGCAATGGCAAAGCTATCCATACCTCATCAATCTGATTTGTAGCGATAAAAGGCTCAATATCAGCAATACCACCAACCACAGGATAACCTTCTACTAATGAGCCAATACGCTTGTCTGAATCATCAAACAAAGCTTCAATTTTAAAACCACTCCATGTGGAATTTATAGTTTGAGATATTAGTTTTTTACCAAGATCACCAGCCCCAACAATCACAACACGCCGAAAATTTCTGCCCTGCTTACGTTGATATTGAAGAAAACCATAAATACACAGCCTAAAAGCCAATAAGAAAACAAGCCCAAGCACCATCCACCAGCCTAACCATAATCGCGAATATCCAGATGATATCTTCAGGCTGAATAAGATAATAATAATCAGTAACACAACAGAGAACCAGGCAAGAATAATTGCCCTGGCCTGTTTAGTAAGGCTTTGGCCTCGCCATGAGCCATAAAGGTTAAACAGTGGAAAGACCAGCACTACACTAAGCACAGCAAATAGCACTAGAAAGCGATAATCTAGAGGTAGGTGCAAGTTATCAAATGAAAATCTTATGCCATAAGCTATTACAGATGCGATTACTACAACAAGGGGATCTGCAATGCGCGAAAAAAGATTGATAAAGCCTGAGTAATTCTTAAAAACGGATTTGCCGAACATATTTTTTATATCACATTTTCTATTAGCTACATTCTAGTATAATAGTCGTTAAATTTCAGCAAATGAAAGTCATATAGCCAATACCTTTATCTTTATGATTTATTTTCCCCAGAAAGATACTGTTTGAGAAAAATCCATATAAAACGAGGATTCTGTTTCATATAACGTTTCCATAAGCGTCTTGGTTCACACAATAGTCTAAAAAACCATTCAAGCCCTATAGCTTGTAGCCAACTAGGAGCATGGTGCTTTTGACCCGCGATAAGATCAAAAGCAGCTCCAACACCCAACATAACACAATTAAGTCTCGGTTTATTTTCAGCCATCCACGCTCTTGTTTTGGGCAACCAATTCCTACGATAGAGTATACGCACACCCGAGCTATTAATTTGATTAATATAATCTTCCCTTTCTTCTGATGTTAATAATCTGAAAGGAGGAGCAATCAAACTAACGATTTGATCCCGGAAAGCGATCTTTTAGTATTTTTTCAAGCTTAGAAAACACATCAGATGTAGCACCATATATACCGATCGGTATCTCTAAGTGTGCAGTAAATAACAATTTAATTACCCAACTTTTTATTTTTGAGCTTCCACGCAACTCAATAAAGACTCTTCAAAACGACTTAATATAGCCTCTTTACCAAGGTGTTTCACGGCATACTCTCGTGCATTGTTACCTAGGTTCTGTCGAAGTCCTGAATTACTAGCTAAGTGTAAAATAGCATCAGCAAACAAATCAAGATTTTCAGGAGGAACAATAATACCGGCTGACTCCAAAACCTCTGCAATCTGAGTATCGGGATAAGCAGTGGCCAACACAGGGCGGCCGCTAGCCAACATACCCGTTAGTTTTGATGGCATAACCAAATCTGCTGCATCAGCTCTTTGCGGTAAGAGATGAATATCAGCCATATTCAATAAGTCATTCAATGCATTTAATGGCTGCAAAGGTAACCAATGAATATTATCAAGTCCATCAGCTAAAATCTTCAACCGATGATAAGCAGCACCTTGCCCACACATTACAAACTTAATATTTTTATAATCAGCTAGTTTTTGCGCGGCTTCAATGATAATTTCAAGCCCTTGTTTTTCTCCCATATTCCCCGAATATAAAAAAATAATATTCGAGACGGCAAAGCAATACTGTTCTCTATATGTGTTAGGTGTATTTAATGGGTATATATGATCAATATCTACCCAATTTGGAAATAAAATTTGCTTTTCACGTGAAACATTTTTAGTATCAAGACGTCTTATCATTTGAGTCGAAATGGTAGATACTCGATCAAACTTACTCATAAACCATCTCTCAACTTTAAGAACAAAGTGCTTCAAACGAGGAGATGACAAAATATTCAAATCAAATGCAGCATCTACTTCAAAATCTTGAACATGTAACCATGAACGTGATCGAATGAGCAAAGAAATAAATAATGACGTGGGCGCACAAAATAAAGGAGGTTCAATAACTAATACTATATCAGGTCTCCTAATTACTTGTGACAACATAACTGGAAAACTAGAAAGCATAAAACTAACTAGGTGCAATATACGTTTTACCCCTGAAGGGCTATTCGGAACCCATAGTGGGCAACGCCAAACATTTACATTACCCACTATTTCTTTACTATATTTCCACGTGCTATATTCTTCAGACACACTCCATTGAGGATAATATGGTGGCGCTGTCACAATTTGTACTTCATGCCCCTTCGCTACTAACCATTCAGCCATTTCCCCATTATATTTACCAATACCTGTTAATTCTGGTAAATAATTAAGTGTTACAATCAATATCCTCACAGCAAAAACCTATGCATCACTCTTTGTGTAAGATAAAAAAGAAGTCTGCTTGCACCGCCTTACCTTGAATGTCATAACATAGGTTATATACTCCATTTAAAATATAGTGACGCTCATGTAAAAAAGAAATTACTTCATCAGCTAAAGCCTGTCCCTCATATAATTCTACAAAGGAACACTCAACATATAAATACCGAAATTTCTCAATAAGCTCCTCGCAGCCATACAGCACCTCTAGCTCAAAACCTTGCACATCAATCTTCAATAAGGCCGGCTCTTGAATTTCATTTTCTGAAAGAACGCTTTTTAATGGGGCAACGTGAATAATTCTAGTGCTGCACTCACCTGTTCCAGGAAATAGTGTAGACTGTGTTTCAGTAATTGGTAGAAGTGAAGACGAGTCATCACGACTGGATATATGAATTTCTACATCTTCCTCCTTAGAACCAATTGCAAGGCGATGTAGCTTAGTATTCGGATCCGCATAAAACACAGATTGAAAACAAGCAGCAGGCTCCGATAATGGCTCAAATGAATCAATCTTGGCTTGAGGAAAGCATTTACGAGCAACCAAAGCAAATTGACCTCTATTACCCCCAATATCGACAACATGTTTACAGTTTAATGGTGCAAGAACTTTTGTATGTTCAATACCTGCAGCTACTTTAGTTCGTAACAAAATAGGGAAGTAACCATGAATAATTAATTGTATTAGTTTAAATAACTTATTCATCTAAACAAGCTTCTCTACAGAAAATTCTCGACGAATAGCTTCCTCACAATCAACATTATCTCTAACCATCCGACTCTCAACTTCAAACACTTTTACTTCGACTAAAAAACGATACCAGAAACCCTGCAAAAAATGATATATAGCCCCTTCCTTACCATCAAGAAAGCCTAAACGAAGAAAGTAACGATATAGAAAATATAAAATCGGTCCAGTAAACATTGGTAAAAAATTATATATTCGCTCTTTAATAATACGCTTGAACCTTGCTTGAGAAAACCTATCACCTGCACCTGTAGTAGTTGACTCTTTATGTACAATATGAATATATTTTCTCTTTAAAACCTCAATCGCTTCACGAGCTGCATACTTAATATGCTTCTCACTCCACCAGCTAACATCATGCAAATTATGATCACAAAAATCATTTTCAAAGTTAATAGCTCTGCCAGACTTAAGCAAAATATGCTCATCCATCCAACGTTGTTCCACATATGCCTGCCCTGTTCTCCATATACGAAGAAGCACTAACGGATATCTTGTGCCATGCTTAATCCATCGCCCCATAAATATATGCCTGCGTTTCAAATTAATTCCTGAAATATCATTATCTATAGTTGATAAACGCAGTTTTATTTCATCTACCAATTCAGGAACTGGATATTCATCAGCATCAAGCCTCATTATCCAGCCTGACTCTATAGGTATAGTATCCAACGCCCATTGAAACTGTTTGGCCTGATTGACAAATTTATGCTGATAAACAATAGCACCCTCAGACTCTGCGATATCAATCGTATGATCATCTGAAAAAGAATCAACTACAAAAACTTTAGATGCAATACCTCTCACGGATTGAATACAACGTTTTATATGCATTTCTTCGTTATAAGTAAGAATAATGACAGTAATATCAGTCATTTTATATTTTCATTATTATTTGTAAGCCTGACACACCATTGACTTCCAAAGCCAATGTATACGCCCAGCATTATTAAATTTAATATCTTTATATCCAGACTCTTTCAGCATATTGCTTATAGTTTTCTGTGAAAAAAATTTAATATGCCCACCTTCCCAATCCACCGTGAGATGACTATCCCACTTATTAAAAACACTTAAAGCTAGATTCTTAACGTATCCATGATAAGGAGTAGTTAGAATTAAAGAGCCACCCTCACGGATCACAGGGTATAGATTATTTAAAAAACGCTGCGGGTAATAGAGGTGCTCTATAACTTCTGAAGAAATAACTACATCTACCTTATCAACCAGTTCATTCAATTCATCATAAACCGAATGAACTTCAAATCGTACATTAGGATACTTTTTTTTCGCAATATCAATACCATCTTCAGAAAGGTCAATGGCTGTTACTTGGTGACCCATATCAGCTAATTGTCCCGCTATAAATCCATTACCACAACCTGCATCAAGTATATTCAACTTACCTGAAGGCAACAAAGATTTTATAGCAGGTAAATTATAAAAATGATCAGCCAATGCTGCTGCATTTTCCCATCCATATTCCTGCTGCCCATGATCAAGCTTCATGTGAAACAACCTTATTTATTAGTGATGTGTAAACACTGAACATTTTGTCTCCTACTACGTCCCAACTATAACACTCTTTCATCCAACTCCATCCTGCTTCACCCATATTTTTTAGATCTAATAACCTCATCTCATATATTGTCTGTACTAGTATTTCTGGATTATTCTCTACCCACATACCGCAATTTTTTTTCTCAACCATAGACCAAGGAGTACCATGACTGGCTATAACAGGTACTCCATGCCCTAGAGCTTCTGCAACCACCATACAAAAATTCTCAGTGTATGATGGTACAACGCACATATCTGCATTCAAAAAAGCACTCTTTTTATCTTTACCATCAACATGTCCAGCAAAATGCACTGATTGCCCCAATAAATTGAGTTTCTTGGCAAGCTTTATCAAGCTTTTTCTATATCGATCATCTCCTGTTCCATAGATAGTAAGATCAATCGTACTATCTCCTTCCATAATCTTCATCGCTTTCAAAAGATTCTCGATACCTTTTTTAGGTGAGATTCGCCCCATAAAGATAAGTCGTAGCTGACCATTAGGCAACCATACACGATCAGGAAGATAAGAAAGAGTCTCTACACCATTGGGAATAATTACAGATTTTGCATTAGGTATACTGGCTAAAGATACTTTTTGCTCTTTTTCTGATGTAACATGTAACGTTACACTTCCTGGCCGAATAATCACATTACAAATTTGCTCCCATACTTTTTTGATGAAACGTTTACGCGACCCCTCCCACTCATAAGCATCAAGTATTGCACCACGGGGAGACCAAACTAATGGCTTTCGTAACAAACGACAAACAACTAACACAGGTAAAGTTGAGAAAGAATAAGTCGCAGTTAAATGAACAACATCTGAAGACCGTATATGAGAAACTATTTTTCTTAAAAGATCTATTGAAATACTAGCCCCAGCTATACGACGGCAAAATATGACATCATAATTTACATATAAATTATTTATACTTTTCAAATCAACACGATCAAAAACATCTGGCCCAGCCGAGTCAGTAGTAAGAACCTCAAGTTCCAATTCAGGTAATTTTGCTAAGGCATTGTTTAACGCATAAACTGAAAATATAGGACCTCCCCAATATGTAGCAGGATAATAGGCAGGCGTTATATGCAATACACGCATCACAACTCCTTCAAACATATAATTAACAAAATAAACACCTTATTTAAAAAAATAAAAAAATAGTTAAAAATTTACTTAACTATTTCCATCAAATTCTTATTTTTAAAATCAAATTTAACGATGCCAAAATAACCATATAAATTATTATTTTAACAAACGATATTTCAAGCCCCGAACGCACTGTAGAAAATACTACAGTTACTACAAGTAAGGCATACAAAACAGATTGTCTCGTATCCCTAAATGATGACTTAAACAATCTACCCGTATACCCCAAAGCCACACCAAAGACGACGCAACCAAAATAAAGACCAAATAATCCATAGGATATATAAAACTCCCCGAAAATGGTCGGAGGTATCCCACCTCTTATATCCCCCCAAAATTCTTGTCTCATTTTCAGAGCCAATGGAATAGGTTTTTCATTCCATAATCCCCTAGGAATCGGTCTTAGTACATATGAAGTATACTGTGCTCCATAGTCAAAACCTCTTTCTTCAGCATAAACCTTAGCTAACATGTAATGATCTATTAAAGCAAATGGAGCGCTGAGAGTAGTTACTATATTCTCAGAAACCTCTAATAAAGACTTATTTAGTGGCTGCTTAGTTTGTGCGCTATTCCGTGAAGCTAGCCCAACAGTAATTATACAAATTGAGACTATGATAACCCAAACAAATAACCAGCTTACCTTCACACGGTAGCCTTTACATGTATAATATATAATGCCAATCATAAACAAAAATTGTAGGAAAGCACCTCGCCCTCCCATTATAATCAAGATAAACAAAGAAAATATTGACATTATAAGAAACACTGTCCCACTATCAGTGCTTCTATTCTTTGAGTCCTTCGTTCTAAAATAATTAAACGCTAATAACAAAGTTGCTACTATTGAAACATCACTCAAGATAGCAACATATCCTCGACCAGCTAATATCGAAACCTCTCTAGATTGAAGTGCATTTATTGCTTCACTTAAGCCACCCACGAAATATGACATTAAACCAATAAATACAAAAAACGTACTACTACCAATAACAACCAAAACATAGGATTGTTTTTTAGAGAGTATTTCAGATTGCAGCCTACGAAATATATTGACTCTTCCTCTAAAAACCTTTTTATCAATACATATATAGTAACTTAAAAAAACAATAACAATAGCTATAAAAAGCTCAACCAATGATTCGTTAACTGAATTTGTTAGCTGCCGCTCCAAAACCCACGGTGCTAACACTAGCTCATAACCAGTTTCACTAACAAGCTGAATAGCCCGAACCCAAACTCCAATGAAGCAAAAAACTAAAAATAAAAACAATGGATTTAATGCGCCATCTTTCAACGCTATGAATAACATGAACAACAGAAAAATACCAATTATTATTAATAATAATTCTGTCATTTGAATCACAAATAAAGATATTTAAAATATTTTTCTGTAGCAAAAATAGTTTGACTATTCCCCCCTACAATCTTTCTTGTTTTCACTAAAACATGATGCTGATCAAATTTCTTAATGATCTCATTAACAAGAGCGTTTTCACCCGCTCTGTTTACATCATCTACAATGATGATAAATTCATCATTTAAAATTTCTGGCAACCATTTTAAAACCCCCAAACGATTGTATTTAATTTTCCTTTTATACGCCATAGGACCATCAATCAATAACAAATCAATTTTAAAAGACGGAGGTTTACATGCGTACCAATCAATACTTAGATTATTTATGACAGTTGGTGTAAGTTTTGCGTACACTGGAGTAACATACTGACTTTTTTTGGCCACTAATTGAAGCCAATATTCATCATCATCAACTGACACTAGAGACTTTTTATGATTCTCAGCATATTGAACTAAAAGCCCTGTCGATTGCCCTGCACCGAGTTCCATTATTGTATTTAACTCTTTATCACGTAGAACAGTTAATAACACATATAACAGCGAAAAACTAGCCGTACCACCACTTGGTGATGACATAGGCACATCAATCAGCCAGTCTGTACGACGAGCTAGATCCAAATAGTTTATTTGATAAACATGCTCTAAATACGCTGAATTAATCCGTCTATTATATTTTTGGAGCAAATTAATAATTAAACTTCTAAAATTTCTCATACCACCTGACCACCTATATCCTCTAAATCAACATCTCATTTTTAAGTAAAGTCATGATTATTCTTTTCCCTCCTTGAAAACACTCAATCAAAATTAATTTTTGTGTGATATTTAAACCCTATACTTACATGCTCTTTTATTCATACAACTACAACAACCACCGAAAACCATACAACCAAAAACAAGAATCTATCTTAGTTTTTATTTATGATAATTACAATTCAAAACCGCAATTGACCAACATCAAATAGTTTTTTTCTTTTCGAAATTAACACATACAACATCAAAATGGCGATTTGAACTAAAATCAATCCAACAACCACACCGTTAGCACCAAACACACTTATTAGTGGATATACTATTATAAATGAAAGAATAGCTGAAAAAAAATACGCTTGAAAGATGGGACGGGTGTATTCTATTGTTCGAAATGCTATACGATAAATTAAGCTAATAAAGGTAAAAACATAAACCACACCATACCCTATTAATATATTCTCATATCCCAAATATAACTCACCATAAACAAGTTCAATCCAAAAACTAGGAGCAACCATTATAAAAGTCATACAGGCTAATGTTGCACCACCGCCCAGTATAGCAACTTTCAACAAATAATGAACAAGCATTTTTTTCCCACCATTTGAATAAATTTCTGATGCTCGTACTGGGATAATATTCTCAAGTGCTGAAAAAAGAACATTAAAAACTCCTAGCAAATTTTGCATAGCTTTAAGCCCTCCAGCAGCTGAAACCCCTATCATAGCAGCAGCCAGCAAGACAAAAACGTTTCCTGCACTCCATTGTACTACGGCAGACCCAACCAACCACTTAGACATAAGCCAATGGCGACGAAGCGTCAATAAAAAATAGGGCCAATTCAAAGTTAACTCTTCAATTTTTATAAGTGCAATAAACCAAGCGACAGCCGATGCCCCAGTAACAACCCATAAAGCCATTTCAACAGTTGTGTAACCATTTGCAAATAAAATTAACAATAAAAAAAGCTGACCTATATATCTTAAGATATCATTCAAAAATACTTTTTTAAATTCCAGCCGTACAAAAAAGAATCGACGAATAAAATCATGAGCTAAAAAGAAAAAGGATGCAACGGCAAGCTCCAAGGCAAGCCTCCCACCCCAATCATGAAAGAAGTAGGCGCTTATCTTTAGACAGATATAAATACTAAAAGCGATAAATAAAGCTAACAAAAATTGTTGTAAAAATACAACACCATAATAAGATTTTTTTTGAATGGCCTCAATTTTCGGTTCTATACTCATCATCGGAGATATAATAAGAGCAGCTTGAATGCCACTCATAAATAAGACAGCCATCCAGGCCAAGGAGAAATACCCAAACCCATCAACTCCAAGAAATCTAGCCACAATGATTGTAGTTGCAAAATTTGCACCACTTACAACAACTTGATCTAGAAGAACCCAGTTAAGATGCTTATAGCTGAAAGCTGCTTTCAATCTATTTTTCATATACAACTCACAGTATGCCCTTTACTAACTTAAACAACAGTATTTATACTTAACACTCAATTTAAGTATATCTTGCAAAAAATCACTTCATATAATGGTTCGATATCAACAATAAATCACTCACCATACTATTATATTAATCAACAAATGATTTTTAATCCCTCATAACTATTGCAATTTTAAATTAGATGCAAACCAAATATATGCATTTTTTATCCCTTGCTTCAATCGTATCTCAGCCCCCCAACCCATACCATTCAACCTCGAAACATCAAGCAACTTCCTCGGCGTTCCCTCAGGCTTACTAGCATCAAACACCAACTCACCCTCAAACCCAACGACATCTTTAATCGTCTGTGCCAGTTCCGCAATAGTCACATCTTCCCCTGTACCCACATTGATATGAGAAAGCATCGGTTCTGTGTTTTCCAGATAAGTTTCTTTATCCAACTGCATAACAAACACACTAGCAGCAGCCATATCATCAACATGTAAAAATTCGCGCTTTACGTTACCGGTGCCCCAAACTTCTACTGATTTAGCACCGGATAATTTTGCTTCATGAAAACGTTTAATCATGGCGGGTACAACATGACTATTCATGCCATGATAATTATCACCTGGCCCATACAAATTTGTTGGCATAACTGACCGGTAGTCTGTACCGTATTGACGATTATAGGACTCACACAATTTAATGCCGGCAATTTTTGCTACGGCATAGGGTTCATTTGTGGGCTCTAACACACCGGTTAAAAGCTCTGACTCAGCCATTGGCTGATTGGCAAACTTTGGGTAGATACATGAGCTGCCCAGGAATAAAAGGTTATTCACGCCTGCCGACCAGGCCTCGTGAATGACATTGGCTTCCATCATCATATTTTGATAAATAAATTCTGCGGGGTATTCGTTGTTGGCGTGAATGCCGCCTACTTTGGCAGCAGCAAGCACCACATAATCCGGCTTTTCCGTTTGCACGAAATCTCGAACTTGTTGCTGATTACATAGATCTAACTCGGAATGCGTGCGAGTTATAATTTTTGTAATTCCCAGGGTGTTTAGCTGGCGAATGATTGCTGAGCCTACCATGCCTCTGTGGCCAGCGATGTAGAATGAAGCGTCTTTGAATTTTGGGTTTGTTGGCATGTGATTATATTTTAATGATGTGCTCTATTTGGGTTTAGCTTTCTTGGGTGATGCTTTGCTTTTAAATCCCCCTCAGTCCCCCTTTTTCTAAGGGGGAGGTTTACTTGTACTTATGACAACAGTTTGTGTTTATTACGTACTCTAAATTATAGCTTAGATACATTTATTTATTCTTTATGTATGCGCTTATTCATGATAATTGAAAGTTTTAAATCCTTCCTTTTTACACAACTCATCACGCTGTGCAATCGACAGATCTTCTCTCACCATCTCCGCGACCATTTCTTCTAGTGTGATTTTTGGTACCCAGCCTAACTTTTCTTTGGCTTTCGTCGGGTCACCTAATAATGTTTCAACTTCTGTTGGGCGGAAGTAACGGGTATCAACTTCTACTACTACCTTGCCTTTTTTCAGATCACTGTTTCCGGGTTTCTCAATAATGCCTTTTTCATCAACGCCTTCACCTTCCCAACGAAGCACAATACCTAACTCATTTGCAGCTGCATTAACAAAGTCACGCACTGAATACTGCACACCGGTTGCGATACAAAAATCTTCAGGTGTTTCCTGCTGCAGCATTAACCATTGCATTTCCACATAATCTTTAGCGTGACCCCAGTCTCGTTTTGCATCCAGGTTGCCTAAATATAGACAGTCCTGTAAACCCAGACTAATTCTGGCAATGGCTCGGGTAATTTTGCGGGTTACAAATGTCTCACCCCGTAAGGGTGACTCATGATTAAATAATATGCCGTTACAGGCATACATACCATAGGCTTCACGATAGTTTACTGTGATCCAGTAAGCATATAACTTGGCTGCGGCATAGGGTGAACGCGGATAGAAAGGGGTTGTTTCTTTTTGCGGCACTTCCTGCACAAGACCATATAGTTCAGAAGTGGATGCCTGATAGTAACGCGTCTTTTTTTCCAGGCCGGAAATACGAATAGCTTCGAGAATTCGCAGCGCACCGATACCTACCGTGTCTGCCGTATATTCAGGACTTTCGAAGGAAACTGCTACATGACTTTGCGCACCCAGATTATAAATTTCATCTGGCTGTACCTGTTGGACAATGCGCACAAGATTCATTGAGTCACTTAAATCACCATAATGCAGAATAAATTTTCTGTTTGACTCATGGGGATCCTGGTAAAGGTGGTCTATACGATCCGTATTAAATGATGAAGCTCTACGCTTAATTCCATGAACTTCATAACCTTTATCAAGTAGAAATTCGGCTAAATAAGCCCCATCCTGCCCGGTTACACCGGTTATCAACGCTTTTTTCACCAAAACCAACCGATCCTTATAGTATGACTATAAATTATATTTGTGTCATTCGTGTAAATTTTCGACTATTGAAACTACGCAAATATGTATGAATATGGTGGAGCCAGGCGGGATCGAACCGCCGACCTCAACACTGCCAGTGTTGCGCTCTCCCAGCTGAGCTATGGCCCCAAATCAGGGTGGATTTTATGGGATATGTGCTGTAGAGTCAAAGGATTACAGCGGATTAACGAAAGTAACCCCATATTTCGACATAGATATACTGATCCTATGATTAACAGTATCCTTTACAGAATTTCAAGCATATGAATCATCACGTTGAACCCGCTGGCACCACTCAGTATTGCCTAAATACCAGGCGACTGTCTTAGCCAAACCACTCTCAAAACTTTGCCGGGGTGACCAGCCTAATTTTTCAGCGATTTTTGAGGCATCAATTGCATAGCGCACATCATGACCCGGGCGATCAGTCACAAGTGATATCAGGCTGTTATGAGGTTTATAGGGTGATTCAGGCAATAGCTCATCCAGCACTTCGCATATTTTATTTACCACTTCTAGGTTCGATTTTTCACAATCACCTCCAATATTATAGGTTTCCCCTGTTTCACCTTTTTCCAGCACCTGCCGAAGGGCCGCCGCATGGTCATCAACATAAAGCCAGTCTCGCACCTGTTTACCGTTTCCATACACAGGTATCGGCCCGCCCTGTACCGCGCTCAGTATTACCGTGGGTATTAACTTTTCAGGAAACTGGTAGGGGCCGTAATTATTGGAGCAATTGGTAATGACTACCGGAAAACCATAAGTTCTGTACCAGGCGCGCACCAGATGATCGGACGAGGCTTTACTGGCTGAATAAGGTGAACTGGGGTTATAGGGACTGTCTTCTGTGAAATAGCCGGTTTCATTTAAATCGCCATAAACTTCATCTGTGGAGATATGGAGAAAGCGGAAGCAGTCTTTTTCCATTCCTTGCAAGGCATCCCAGTATTCTCTTGCTGCCTCTAACAAATTATATGTTCCAATGATATTGGTCTGAATAAAATCCGCAGGGCCATCAATTGAACGATCCACATGGGATTCAGCCGCCAGATGCATCACTGCATCTGGCTGGTGCTGCTCAAAAATGCGAGTTAGTTCTTTTCTATTTCTAATATCAATCTGTTCAAATATATATCTAACATTGTCAGACACTTCTGCGAGTGATTCGAGATTGCCCGCATAAGTTAATGCATCCAGATTGATAACTTCATGCTGAGTAAATTTAATGTACTGATGTATAACAGTCGAGCCTATAAAACCGGCTCCGCCTGTGATGAGGATTTTCAAAATTACACCCTGCTCAGTAAACCTGCAATTAAAAAACTGATAACACTATTCAGTAGTTCGACTCAATTTTAAAGTTATCATCCACATAAGCCGCATAATTATCATATGCTTGTAATAATTGCTTATGACTTTCATTTAGATCTAATTTAAATGATATAATTTTCAGTTTATCGCCAAATATTATTTTACAACTATCTAAAGCAGACGATACAAAAGATGCCAGTATTTTCGGCCTGCTACCCACATGAGCAAGCTGATACTCTATCGGATAATCAAACAAAATAACTTTTAGACCATATTTCTTACTTAATATATCAAGCTTATTTTTTGACTCTCTTCTGTGGGCAACATAAAGAATACGCCTGTCTCCAAAATACTCTTTAACGCGTTTTATATGCTCTAAATATTCATCCTGACTTATAAGACCAACTTCGCTGAGAGGTGACCCTAGAAAATAAACATCATCAGAAACAGGCAACAAATCGATATTGGCCCGCATGTGTATAAAATCATTTTTTATAACACGATCCTTATCACCAGGATCAATATCATACATTGTAAAAAAATTATAGCTTTCCTGATACTCATCCTTAACGCGATTTATGAACCGTTTCCCATAATATTTCAGCTTTGATTTAAGGTTTTTTTCAGGACCAATAAAAAAGCCCTGCTTCCGCTCTTTAGCTAAACCAAGCGTTGCCGTGCCATCATCTAGTAAGAAAACCTTTTTATGAGACGTGACATTCACAAAATGCCGAGTGTAAATCAGCCTCACATATCCGATAAAAATATAATCAACTTCTTCTAGATATTTAGCTATCTTATTTAAACGACGAATATTAAAAATAGATTTTTTTAATATTTTTATGTCAGCGAACATCCGCCCCAACAGAGACTCACTAACAGTAAATGGATCTCCAGGAAACAGGCTTACATCATTAAGAACAGTAACACAACCAAACTCTTTATCGACAGAGCCAGTCAGTGAAAGCAATTGCGGCTTACTTTTACGATCCCCCATAACAATCAAAAGACAATCTTCAGTATCTAATTTAAAATGGCATTTAGCTTCTATTGCATTTAGCAACTGTAATGGTGTATTAACCAGAAATACATTTTTCATAAACGACCTGTTCGCTACACTCTACACTCGTGACAATAAATTTAATTAACTATAGCTTGTGCTATTTTGAAATCCAATTCATTATCAATATCAACTGATACATTAGCATCCATAATATAAGAATAAATTTTATCTTTGATAAAAAATGTTTTCTCAGTTAACAATCGACTCGTTTTAGCTATATAAATAGCCCCATTTAATCTGTAAAAAACAGGTAAATCCTGAGATCTAGTATTTTTAATTTCATCATTAATGAAATTCGACATATCCCCATCTGCAGCCAGGGTGTTACACCAGAGCGGACTGTGATCCGTCTCAGATACAGATATAATTGCATCCGCATCTTTTGCACACAGCTGCTCGATTGCTTCATCAACATGACCTGCCGTTCTAAGAGGGCTTGTTGGCTGAAGGAGAATGACATAATCATATTTGCTGGAGTTTTCTATTACATGCTCAACCACCTCAAATGTAGTAGAGTGATCACTGGCAAGTCTCTCAGGTCTTTTTATAGTATTACTACTATTTTTTTTAGCGATAGCTAAAATCTCGTCATCATCACTTGTAACTATTACATCATCAATATACTTACTGTTTAAACCAGCCTCAATACTCCATACAATGAGTGGTTTATTTTTAAGATTAAGCAGGTTTTTACGAGGCAGTCTTTTGCTGCCGCCTCTAGCCGGGATAATGGCTAAAATTTTTTTATTATCATACATGATTCATATCTTTAAAAACGTTTCGTATTTCCTGCATACTTTTTAAAGACTCATATGTCGGCAAATTTAAACCTCTTTTCGACAACATTTTTGAAACAGGTGTTGGAAAACTTGAATACGGTTTATATATATCCATATCTGTAAGCGGATAAAAAAATGGCCTTGCATCAATTCCATTGTTTTTTAATTTTTCTATGTACGAATTTTTATCGAGACTTTCATCCAATAAAATACTCACCAACCAGGTTATTCTCTCCCTGCCTTCTAAATCATTTTGAAAAACAAAACCGTCCTGACTTAATATGCTCTTATAGTTATCCTCATATTTTCGCCTATTTAAATGTATTTCATCTATTCGTTCTAACTGAGCCAATCCAATTGCCGCCTGCAGATTTGTCATACGATAGTTGTAGCCAACAATGTCATGCCAATATCTTCTGTTTTTACTCATCCCGTGATCACGTAAAACTCGCATCTTCTCATTAAGGGCAATATTATTTGTAGTACACATCCCCCCTTCACCGGTAGTGATAACTTTGTTGCCAAAAAATGAAAAACAACCCACATCACCAAAACTTCCAACTTTTTCCCCCGCAAACATTGCACCATGAGCCTCAGCACAATCCTCAATCACTTTCAAATCATGTTTTTTGGCTATTTCCATGATAGCCCCCATATCACATGACTGCCCATAAAGATGAACAGGTATAATCGCTTTCGTTTTGGGTGTTATGGCTTTTTCAATTTCTCCAGGATCAATACACCAGCTATCCTCATCAACGTCTACAATAACCGGCTTAGCGTTAGCATGTAGAACAGTATTTATTGTCGCTGCAAAAGTCAAATCAGGAACAATCACCTCATCGCCAAAACCTACATCCAATGCTAATAATGCTAAATGCAGTGCGGCTGTACCATTTGATGCAGTAACTCCATATTTACAGTCGCTATACTCAGAAAAACTGTTTTCAAATTTATCAATATACTCTCCACTACTTGAAATCCAGGTGCTCAGAAAAGCATCGACAAGATACTTAAACTCATTACCATTAAGATTTGGAATAGCAACCGGGAAATGCACATCATTATTACATTCGAATACATCTACAACCTGGTGATTACTGTTTACAATCGGAATAACTTTTACTTTATGCGAGATTTTTCCCATCATAGATTCATAACTTTCACCTTGCAGTGAGAAAACAAATTCCTTATTCGTAATATTTATGACTTTTTCATCTAATAAAACATTGTTAAGCAATGCCCTTCTAATATCGCCGTCAGTTACAACCCCACATAATCTTTCGCTATTATCTGTTATAAATGCCACGCCCATTGCGTTATCATTAATAACCTTTAAAACGGCAAGAAGACTTACATTCTCGTTGCATATAAACTTCTCAATCATCAAGGATGCCTATTAAAATTTCATTAGTATTTTTAATACTCTGCATACCATCATATATTTCCAGAGTGAATATTTTATCTTTTAGGTCGTTGCTTTTTAACAGCTCAACCAAATTGGATTTTGTTGCCAAAGAGTTATTTAAATCATGCAACGCATCATTATCGCTTATATGAATATAATTTGATTCTTTTATCATGAAACGTAGCTCTGTCTCAAAATCAAGATTTAAAGTATGCGCACTAACCTTCAAATGAGCCACATCAAGCAATAAATTAAATTTCATTAATTTTTTAAGTTCAAGATAGTCACTTGAATCAGTCAACATAAAAATATTTTCACGATTATAGGTCTGTGAATTTGAAAAAGAATATACATTATTTTCAACATGCAGCTTAACACTTGCCTTATCTGCTATTTCCTGCAACTTAATAAAACCATCACAAAACCTTCTAATCGCTTCACTCTTATCGAACAACCTGGATTTACTTAGCTTTTTTCCTATTTCACTGACTTTTATATCAAGAAAAAATCCCGCATGAAAACCAAAAACACTTGCCCCTAACTTATGAGACAATTTTATAGATTTAGAAAAGTGCTCGAATGTCTGTGAAAAAATATCATCATTTAAAGACGCCAAATTAAGTACGAGATGCTTTTTCGGGGGTGGGAAATAATTATGACAAAGATAATTAAGACTGTATCTATCTTTTAGCTCCAAAAGATCTTCCTCGAAACCTTCGTAATATTCTGTGCCGCCGGAAAGCTCAATGTTTTTAAACCCGTTATCAACTAGCTCTTGAACAGATTCTTTTATTTTAGAGTGCCTAACACATGATGATGAAACGTATATCATTCTATTTTCCTCACTGGCACACCAACATAAACGCCTTCTTCTACTATGTTTTTAGTAACAACTGCTCCGGCACCAACAATCACATTATTACAAATAGATACCCCATCAATTATAGTTGCACCTGCCCCTATAGTGCACCCACTTTGAATCGAAGCACGACCACATATCTTTGCTCCAACAGAGATATGATTATGGCTCCCAATGTTAACTTCATGCTCAACAACTGATGCTGTATTAAATATATTATTATCTCCAATAATAGAAAATGAATTAATATAACAAAAAGCATAAACCTGATTGGCAATTCCAAAATCTACATTATCTTCACAGAAAACTGTTTTATGAAAAATATTTTTTTCAATTAACTGCTTTTCATACTGATTGAAGTATTTTTCTCTCAACTCATTATCACCAACTGATAAAAATACCGAAGAATCGTCTATTATCTCAGACAACTTGCCTGCTACTTTTATGCCTGCAATATATTCGTTGTTTATTTCATTGTAAGAATCATCATATATTTTATATATTACATTTTTAAAATTATTTTTTAAAAGATTCACAGAAGAACGGGTATGACCACCTGCACCAACAATAGATATATTAGTCACAATCAATCACCTCATCTTCAGCGTATTCTTTGTGTGCAACTTCCCCTACTACATCTTGATAGTATATTGGCGAAATACCAATTCCACCCGTTCTTTTAGCTACAAGATTCTCTTCTGTAAATATATCACCTTTATTAATTCTGCATCGAGCAACCAAACATTTTTGAAGCGTAGATCTGGTACGGGTTTCTGACAAGTTAGGTTTTTTGATAGAGCTACCCATATACTCATCAACTTCTCGTACAAGTTCAACAAACCTGTACAGTTCATCCGGCGACAATGACGCCCTGTGATCTGGACCACTCAGTTCTTTATCAATAGTAAAGTGCTTTTCAACTACTTTCGCCCCCATCGGTATGGCAAAAGCAGCAGCCCCAACACCAACGGTATGATCCGAGAATCCAACAAGTACATCAAAATTATTTTTAAATGTATTTATTACTGATAAGTTAGCCTCTGAATTCCTAATTGGGTAATTAGCTGTACATTGTAGTAGAACAACATTTTGATTGTGCTCATATATCGTTTCTAGAGCCATTTCAATTTCAGACAAATACGACATTCCGGTTGACAAAAAAACAGGTTTTCCTTTTTTTGCAACTCGCTTTAGAAATGGCAGATTAGTTGTGTCTGTTGATGCAATTTTATATGCAGGCAAATCTAACTCATCTATTTCATCCAGACTTTTTTCATCAAAAGGCGTAGTGAGAAAAATTATTTTTTTATCTTCACAATAGCGTTTCAATTCAAGATTTTGCTCTTTTGAAACCTCTAGCTTTTTTAACATTTCAAGCTGGGATTCTTTTTTATCAGTTGTTCTTGTCTGGTACGGTGCCTTTGCAACACTTTTCAATACCAGGTCTTCGGATTTGAATGTTTGAAATTTTACAGCATCAGCGCCAGAGTCTGCTGCCAGATCAATAAGTCTTTTTGCAACTTTCATATCTCCGCCATGATTCACTCCTGCCTCAGCAATTATAAATGTAGGCGAACTGTTTGATATTACTTTGTTTTGTATTTTTAAAACTTTATTAAAGTTCATTTTATTCTCAAGCTTAGAAACGAAAATTTTTATATTCACCCGTTATATGAAGACTGATTAACGTAGTTTTCAACTAGTATCAATTTGCATCAATATAAGCAATTGCATCTGAAATCCTTCTAACACTCTCACTTTTACCCAACAACTCCAAAGTAACATCAATCGACGGCGACTTACCATGCCCGGTCACCGCCAGGCGCAATGGCTGCCCGACTTTACCAAACCCAATTTCCAGCGTCTCAACCGTGCTTTCCACAACTTTATGAATATCTTCAGCCCGCCAGTTATCAAGCTTTTCATAGGCCGCTTTCAGTGCCAGCAGCACATCTTTCGCGCCGCCTTTAAACTGTTTTTTCGCCTGCTTTTCATTGTACTCGGTTATGTCTTCATAGAAATAGCGAATATCTTCCACCAGCTCCACCAGCGTTGAGCAGCGTTCCTGATAGACTTTCATCACTTCAACTAAATCGGGTCCGTTACTGACATCCAGACTGGCCTGTTGAATATAAAACTGTAATTCTTCGGCTAACTGCTCTGCAGTCATCTGCTTCATATAATACTGATTCAGCCATTGTAACTTTTCCACGCTCAGGCTGGAGGATGATTTATTGATATCATCTATATCAAACTTCTCAATCATTTCCTCCAGGCTGAACACTTCCTGATCACCATGGGACCAGCCCAGGCGCACCAGATAATTGATCACCGCTTCTTTCAAATAACCGTCATCACGATACTGCATCACACTCACCGCATCACGGCGTTTGGAGAGTTTTTTACCATCGGTGCCGTTAATCATGGGCACATGGGCGTATTCCGGGATGTGTGCACCTAAGGCGGTTAAAATATTTATCTGTCGCGGGGTATTGTTCAGGTGGTCATCGCCGCGAATCACGTGGCTGATTTTCATGTCCCAGTCGTCCACCACCACGGTTAAATTATAGGTCGGGTTACCGTCGGAGCGCTCGATGATTAAATCATCTATCTCCTGATTGCTTATCACCACCTTACCCCGCACATGGTCGCTAATGATCACATCACCCGCTAGCGGATTTTTAAAGCGCACTACGGTGTCATCCGCCTCAGGCAAACCTTTATCCCGGCAACAGCCATCATACTTGGGCTTCTGCTTATTCGCCATCTGCTGTTCACGCATTTTATCGAGGCGTTCTCTGGAGCAGTTGCAGTAGTAGGCATCCCCCTGTTTTAACAGGCTTTGAATGATTTCTTTATAGCGGTCGTAGCGATCGGTCTGGTAAATCGGGCCTTCATCGTGGCTTAAACCCAACCAGTTCATGCCCTGCAAAATCGCATCTACCGCCTCCTGAGTTGAGCGCTCGCGATCCGTGTCTTCTATGCGCAGTACAAACTCGCCGCCCATTTTTTTGGCATACAGCCAGGAAAACAGGGCTGTTCTGGCACCGCCGATATGTAGATAACCGGTGGGGCTGGGGGCGAAACGGGTGCGAATTTTCATGTTTTTGAAGGCCTGTGTTTAATTAAATCAGTGGTTAGAGAATGAAATTCGACGGGGATTTTTATGCCCCTGATCGCGAGCTTAAGCTCGCGCCTACGATTAAGCGTCTTTCTCTGGCGCGTATATGACCAAAATTAAATGAAATTATCAACTGAATTGTTATAGCATTCCAGTAATGAATCAAATAGTAAAAGATAAATCTCCCCATCAAATCTCCCCCAGCCCCTCTTTGCTTAAAGAAGGGAGCGATAGGCGACGCATGTTAAAACCTCTTCCAGAACAATTTCTTCACCAAATTCAGTACTGGGCTACTGAGCTGGGCTTTTCACAGCTGGGGGTGAGCGACACTGATCTGTCTAAATATGAGCCGGAATTTCAGCATTGGCTGGATAACGACTATCACGGCGAAATGGATTATATGGCAAAACATGGCACCAAACGCAGTCGCCCAGGGGAGCTTGAGCCGGGGACATTGCGTGTTATCTCGGTGCGCATGGATTATTTCCCCCCCAAGGCCGAAGCCATTCGAAATGTATTGAATAATAAAAACCTCGGGCTGATTTCCCGATATGCCACCGGCCGTGACTACCACAAAATCATTCGCAAGCGCCTGCAAAAACTGACGGATAAAATGCAGCAGCAAGTGGGTGAATTTGGCTACCGAGTATTTACCGACAGCGCACCGGTACTGGAAAAACCACTGGCGGAAAAAGCTGGACTGGGCTGGATGGGCAAACACACCAATATTATTAATCGCAACGCCGGCTCGTGGTTTTTCCTCGGCGAAATTTACACCGACCTGCCTTTACCGGTTAACCAGACACCCAGCGTAAACCACTGCGGCAGCTGCAGCGCCTGTATTGATATTTGCCCGACAAAAGCCATTATTGCACCCTACGAACTCGACGCCCGGCGTTGCATTTCCTATTTAACCATCGAATTAAAAACCGCCATTCCGGTAGAGTTTCGCAAGGCCAT
>Ga0316206_1001251_pt1 | contig 24022 bp, 22 predicted proteins | sample 6monthpyrite_MG_FD_204942 | JGI IMG/M metagenome (GOLD analysis project Ga0316206, IMG submission 204942) | Microbial mat bacterial communities from mineral coupon in-situ incubated in ocean water Damariscotta River, Maine, United States -... | ecosystem: Environmental > Aquatic > Marine >... | reverse complement strand
ACGCCAGCCAGTATTATAGTGATGAGCGAAATATGGGTACGCTGATGTGTTATTACCGTCACCGTGCCCATGATGATGTTTTTTTCTATCCTGGTATGCAGGACATAACCGCGTTTGTTGATTTCACAGCGGTAGCAGAAGCTGCGCTAAAAGCCGACTTTGAAGTCATGGGTTACACAACACAGGCGCAGTTTCTATTTGGATCAGGTTTGCCAGAAATTTTTGAAAATAAAATGACAGACTGTGCAGATGATGTAAAAAAACAAATGCATTTATCTCAGCAAGTGAAAACTTTAACGTTACCGGGCGAGATGGGTGAAAAGTTTAAAGTGATGGCATTGGGTAAAGATTTAGAGCCTGGCCTTATTGGTTTCTCGATCGCGGATTTTAGAAGTCGACTGTAACAAATCAATATAATGAAAAAGCATAACTAAAAAAACAGGAAAATATTTTGGACATAATACAAATAATCGTTCTGGCCCTGGTGCAGGGCCTGACTGAGTTTTTACCAATATCAAGCTCTGCGCATTTAATATTGGTGCCGCTGTTAACTGAATGGGAAGATCAGGGTTTAGCGTTTGATGTGGCCGTGCATGTTGGCACCTTGCTGGCCGTGGTGATGTATTTCAGAAAACAACTGGCAGAAATGGCTGTGGACTGGTTTGGTTCTCTGCCGTTGAAATCAGGTCGGGCTAAACAAACTGATAATAGTCGTCTGGCCTGGGCGGTTTTATTAGGCACGATACCGGTAGGTCTATGTGGCTTATTGTTTAATGATTTTATTAAAGAAGCTTTACGTGGTGCTTTGGTGATCGCGGCTACGCAGTTTGTTTTTGCAGCTTACCTCTGGTGGGCCGATGCAAAAGGTAGTCGCAACCGCAATGAATACAGCATTCGCTGGAAAGATGTATTGATCATTGGTGTCGCGCAGGCGATTGCGTTGATACCCGGTACATCGCGATCAGGCATAACCATTTCTGCTGCATTAATGATGGGTTTAACACGAGAAGCAGCTGCACGTTTTTCATTTTTACTATCGATACCTGTCATTGTGCTGGCAGGTGGTCTGGAAACATTGCATTACCTGTCCGTTGCCAAAGGCAGTGATTTTTCATCATTGATTATTGGTGCGGTTATCTCAGGTGTCAGTGCCTATTTTTGCATTCACTATTTTCTTAAACTATTAGAAAAAATCGGTATGATGCCGTTTGTTATATATCGTTTTATACTGGGTGTAGTGCTTGTGGCGTTGTTTATATAAAGGATTATTGATGAGTGCAAATAAAAGTCAAATACTTGAAGAACATAAATTAAAATATTTCTGGGGCTGGTTAACGATCGGTTGTCTGTATCTGGCGTATATTATCTACGGATCATTAACGCCAGATCCTGTTGATATTCAAATTGATGACTTTGATAAGGTTATGCATTTCTCAGCCTATGCATTACTGATGATCTGGTTTGCGTGGATTTTTTATAAACCGTTAAGTCGCTACACGATGGTGGTGTTATTTATTGCTTTAGGTATTGGTCTTGAGTTTGCTCAGCAAGCAGGTGGTGTTCGTTATTTTGAGTTCTCCGATATGATAGCGAATAGTCTGGGCGTGCTGGCCGGTTATTTTGTCACCAGAGGTTGCGGACGTTTTCATCTGATAAGAATTGAACAGCGTCTGCTTAAGAAGTTAGTTTAATCATGTCAAAAGATAATATTTATTCAGAACAACAAAATGTCGTCGACTTTGTGTTTGATGAAAATGTAGCTAATGTTTTCTCGGACATGATTCGTCGTTCAGTACCGGGTTATGAAAGTATTGTTACTATGCTGGGCGTGTTTGCTGAGCAATATGTGCAGCAAGGATCAAATGTTTATGATCTTGGTTGTTCGTTAGGTGCATCAACTTTATCAATGCGTTCACGTTTACAAAACACACCGTGTCATATGGTGGCGGTTGATAACTCCGAAGCCATGGTTGAGAAGAGTCGTGTTAATGTGAATCTGGCATCAGGTCCGGAAGTGGAAGTGTTGTGTGATGATATTCGCAACGTGGACATCAGTAATGCATCACTTACCGTTTTAAATTTCACGCTACAGTTTTTGCCAGTGCATGATCGTGAGGCTTTGTTAGCAAAAATTTCAGAAAACATGTTGCCCGGTGGGGCGCTGGTGTTGTCTGAAAAAATAGCCTTCGAAGACAATAAAGAAGCTAAACTTAATGAAGATCTTCATCTGGCTTTCAAAAAAGCTAATGGTTATAGCGAACTGGAAATTGCACAAAAAAGATCGGCTATAGAAAATGTGTTAATACCTGAAACACTAACGGTACATATTGATCGTTTGCAACAAGCCGGTTTCTCACGTGCACAGGTCTGGTTTCAGTGTATGAATTTTGTCTCAATCATCGCTATAAAGTAAACTTGTTACCCCTATGAAATCATCAATCGATTATTCTGCTTTATTTGAATTACTAAAAAACACCGAGCTGGAACCTTGGCTGGCTGTTTTGTCATCGCAACTGGATGAAAAACTTTATAACGTGAATCATGGCGATTTGCCTGCATGGGAAGCGGTGCTTGAATTATTGCCACTGATAAAGCCAGAAAAAATAGATTTATCATCATCAGCAATTGAAATTGGTTGTGGTGGACAGCTGGATGAAGAAACAAAAGAGAAAATAAAAAATAATCTTAAAGTCTTAATGCCATGGCGCAAAGGACCGTTTGATCTGTTTGGTGTTTATATTGATACGGAATGGCGTTCCGACTGGAAATGGGATCGGCTGGAGAAACACCTGTCGCCACTAGAGGGCAGAAAGATTCTCGATGTCGGATGTGGGAACGGTTACCACCTGTGGCGAATGGTGGCACATAACCCGGAGATGGTAGTTGGTGTTGATCCCGGTCTTAAATATGTATACCAGTTTGAAATTATGCGGCGTTTTATTAAAAATGAATCAACATTCTTATTGCCGTTTGGCATAGAAGATGTACCACAGTTAAAAGCCTTCGATACTGTTTTCTCAATGGGCGTGTTTTATCATCGCCGTTCACCGATAGATCATTTAATTGAATTACGTGATTGCTGTCGTTCGGGTGGTGAGCTGGTACTGGAAACCTTAATTATTGATGGCAACGACGGTGAGGCATTGTTACCGGATGATCGTTATGCACAAATGCGAAATGTCTGGTTCTTGCCAACTGTGCCAACGTTAGAAAGCTGGATGAAACGTTGTGGTTATAAAAATATCCGGGTGGTTGATGTTAGTGTGACGACGGTTGATGAGCAACGTCAAACCGAGTGGATGACTTTTCATTCGCTTGAGCAGTATTTGGATCCGGATGATCATTCGAAAACCATCGAGGGTTATCCGGCGCCGAAGCGGGTGGTGATTATGGCAGAGGCGCCATAGTTATTTTTTTGCAGAGCCTGTCTACACGCAGAAACAGGATGTTAGAAGGCTTTAAGAATAATATATTAAGATAGTGTTCGCCAGTTAATTATCCTCGCTTTTGCCTTTGATGTTGATTTGTATTTAGATAATTTAATTGTAATTATTTAACTTATCAATCCGTCGAAATGGAATGTGATCACCAATATCTTACCCGTAATATCTATCAATAATTACCTGTTAGTGAAGTCTGGTGCTTGTTCGCAGGCTGATTAGTTCCAGCTCAACAACACTTTGAGTTGCTCGGGTGCTTGCTGCAAATCAGCTATAGTGTATTGATCCAGTACTTTTAAAAATGCATCACCGGCTTCATTTAAAATTGATTTAAGTTGGCAATTAGGTTTTATCGGGCAGGGAGAGGGAGATTCACAATTAACAACGTCCAGTTTTGATTCCATCTGTCGTACGACATCACCAATCTTAATCGCATCAGCAGACTGACCCAGAACTATGCCACCATTTTTACCACGGGTTGAATGTATGTATTTGAGCTGGCCAAGGCGATGAACCACTTTGACCAGATGATTGCGCGGTATTTTAAAATGCTTTGATATTTCAGAAATGGTTACGCGTCGCTCATCTTTCTGTATGGAAAGGAAGATGAGAACACGTAGTCCATAATCGGTGTAATGAGTTAATTGCATGATGGCACTATAGCGTAACAGACACGCTGTTGTCCCCTCTTAACTGCCAGCACTGATAAACGGGTCAGTATAAATATTTCTCATACTGGCACCAGCGAGAAAAAGTTTTTTCTTTAAGGTGTTCACGATATCGACATCACCACATAAATAGCTTTTCCATTCTGATGCTTCAGTGGCTACTTCTAAAATCATTTTATCAATTGAGTCCGTGCTTACTGGTTTAACAACTTTGTCTGCCTGTAAAACACTGGCGTGATAATGGAAGTTAATAAACTGTTGGGACATATCGATGAGTGATTGATGCATGTATAAATCATCAATTTGTTTTGCGCCGTGGATCAGATGAATTTCACCGCTGTGATTTTGTTGTAGGGCATCACGTGCTATACCAATTAATGGTGCCAGGCCAGTTCCAGTTCCAGCCAGCAAAAGTTTTTCTCCTGGTGTACCTGGCATATAAAAACAATCACCGGTTGCGTCTTGTATTTGTAGGTTGTCTCCAGTTTTGATTTCATCGTGTAACCAGCTGCTGACATTGCCGTCTTCAATACGACGGATATGCAGTTCAAGAAAGTCATCTAGTTCAGCGACGCTGGCCAGAGAATAGCTTCGTGACAAGTTGTCATCTTTCCATATGTTGATAAATTGGCCGGCGCGATAATTAAATGTCTGCTCAGTCTTTATTCTTAATCGTAAAATATCTGTACTGATTACATTATGCTTAGTAACCGTTGCAGCTATGCGTGAGTCAGCTGAATTTAAAGGTGTTATTTGTAGTGGCGTGACGGGTGTGCAACTACAGGCCAGGAAAAACCCCTGGGCTTTATGTGTGTCTTTAAGACCTTGCTGTGCGTTGTCCGGTACTTCACCTTCTACGGCTTGCATCATGCAACTCTGGCAAGCACCGGCACGACAGCTATTAGGGATTTCGTAACCGTTATCGAGCAGGGCAGACAATACAGTCTGCCCCTCATCAAGCTCGATACGCTTATCATCAAATATGATATGCGACATAACGATTACTTGTTCAGAACGTCATCACGAACACTGTTCGCAATATCAGCAACTGCGTGAATGTCTTCAGCGGCTACACCAAGCTCGGTGAGTGTGGCGCCAAGTAATTCAACAATCGCGTCTACGTGGCTGTCATTCAGGCCGCGAGCGACTAAATGTTTATGGCCTTCACGCATGTCTTTCCCTGTGTAGTTATTCGGGCCACCAAAAGCCATGGTCAGGAAGCCTTTTTGTTTGTTGATTTGCTGTTCCATATCAACACCGTCAAAAAACTCATTAACGCGGTCATCAGACAAAACTTTGCGGTAAAAAATATCAACTGCTGCGTTTACTGCTGCTTCACCACCAATACGTTCAAACAAACTGCTCATTCTCTTTTTCCTATAACATGTATTTAAAATATATCATTAAGCTGGTACTATACCAAAAGATGTATTTTATATGCAACTTTAAATTCCATTTGAGAGAATCGATGTTGGTACGATTAGAAAATGCACTTAATAATGTCAGACGGTTTATGGTAATTGAATTGGAGTCTGTCAGCTCGGTTGAAAAACTGGTGGCCAGTTTGGGTGGCGCAATAGGTATAACATTAATTGCGGCGATTAGTTTTCAGTTCACCGGGGCAAGTGGCACAGCTTTAATCGTGCCTTCAATGGGAGCGTCTGCAGTTCTGGTTTTTGCCATTCCACATGGAAAGCTATCTCAGCCCTGGCCGCTGATCGGTGGCAGTGTTGTGTCGGCTATCATCGGCGTGAGTTGTTATAAATTGATTGCTGATCCCTATATTGCGGGTGGTCTTGCTGTGGGCATGTCGATAGGTGTTATGCATTTGCTGGGTTGTATTCATCCACCGGGCGGGGCGACGGCACTGGTGGCTGTGATTGGCGGGCCCGCTATTACCGATTTGGGATATGACTATGTTGTGATTCCAATTTTGTTAAACGTCATTATTATTTTTATTATCGCCATTGCTTTCAATAGCGTGTTTCCGTGGCGACGTTACCCAGCGGCGGCGATGATGCGTTTCACTGATCAACAGCAGGTACCAAGTGAACGTCAGATTAATGTTGTAGATAAGCAGTCGATTGAAAATGCACTTGCCGATATGGATCTGGTAATGGATGTCACGCTGGAAGATTTACAACATGTTATTCAGTTGAGTCTGAGTCATGCCAGCAAACAGAAATTAATGGCCAATCAAATTAAACTCGATCACTTTTATACCAATGGTCGACATGGTTCTGAATGGTCAGTGCGTCGGATTATCGATGAGTCGGTATCCGCTGATCCTAAAAAAGATATGGTTATTTATAGAGTGGTTGAGGGGCAGGGATTTAATTCTGCTGACAGTTGCACGCGCGAAGAATTTGTTCGCTGGGCAGCGCGTGAATTGTTTCAGAATAAAACTGATCTGTAATAAATATCTAATTAAAAAAAATAACGGCTGTTGATTTCTTAAAGATGAATTGATTACAAATCTCCATTCGGATTTACCTGCTCTAAATATAAATCATGTTCATCTTTAATTAATGTGAACCGTTTATCATATCTTATTAGAATCATGATATAGTTTAAAAGCACGTTCCACAGTAAGACTTGTTGTTCTAATACTAAGTAAATACTAAAAGGATTTGGAGTTTTTATGTTTAAAGCTTTCATTAGTAAAAGCGTTTTTTCTGTGCTTTTTCTGGGTTTCAGTTTTTTTTCACTAGTTTCTTGTTCTGAAGATGATGCTTCTGTCCATAATGTCTTTATCACGGATAGTAATGGAGGCTATGCAGTTGAAGGGGATTTATTAGTAGCGCAATATGAGGTGAAAGATGCTACAGCAGATTACAACATCTATGTTCGCTGGTTAAGGAATGGCAACCCTATAGGTGGGGCAAGCTCTAATTATTACATTCTAAAAGCCGATGATACCCCTACAGAAATAAGCTTTCAGGTAGTTATAAAAAAAATCGATCCCAATAATTATTATATCACTGGAGGGGCACAGCATGCATTTCAGTCTGAAACCCCGGTAACTTCTAATGCTATAGCCGCTGGTACTCCTCCTAAAGTAACTGGCTTTGCGTTCTTCCTTGATGTTAATTCAAATGCGATCATCGATGAGGGGGACCAGCTAACTGTTTCGTTTGATCAGGCAGTTAGTGTAAACAGTGCAAATGTCAGTGATTTTAATCTGCCTGTAGTGGGAGATGATTTTGGTGTAGGTGCGACAGTTAGTTCGGGACTTGCAGAAAACCAGGTAACCATCACATTGGGTAACTCTCCCTGTTTAACTATATTAGGTGATTATTCTGGTAATACTGATGCGAGTTCTCCATCAGGTCTTGATCTTAGTTCGGAAATGATACCAGATGTAATCAAAGGTTCTTCTGGTGTAAATGCGCTAGCTTCAGGTGCCGTTGATATAATTCCAGCCTTTATCAATAGCACGCAGCTTTTAGGAAGTGTATACACTCTTTCTCGAGATATGGCAGTAGGTGATATAGATGGGGATGGAGATTTAGATCTGGTTTATAGCGGCGGTATGATTAGTTATTTTAATGATGGTCAGGGTAATTACACGACTGGGCAGGTATTAGGTATCCATGGTTATGAGGTTAATCTGGGTGACCTGGATGAAGACGGTGATCTGGATCTGGTAGTTGATGATCAAGTCTATTTGAATGATGGTGCTGGATACTTTACTGACTCCGGGCAGGAGTTCGGTACAGCTCCTTTTTGGTCATCTGCAATAGGTGATATTGATAGCGATGGTGATCTGGATATCGTGTATGCAGCTTCTGGAGGCATTAGAGTTTACATTAATGGAGGTGCAGCCATATTTACAGCTTCCGGGCAATCTTTAGGGAATTGGCGTACCGTTGATGTAGCCCTTGGTGATATTGATAGCGATGGTGATCTGGATATCGTGGTAGCAAACCGGTTTGGAGAAGCTAATCGAATTTATTTTAATAATGGCTCAGGTGTATTTACTGATTCCACACAAATACTAGGTGCGAATGATAGTAGGTCGCTTGCACTGGGGGATGTCGACAATGATGGCGATCTGGATATTGCGTTTGCTAATGCTTATAACGAGCCAAATAAAATTTATATTAATAATGGTGCTGGTAGCTTTAGTAATTCAGAACAACTCCTTGGGGAAAAAGATAGCCAGTCAGTGATGCTTGGTGATCTAGATAATGATGGAGATCTGGATTTAGTTTTTGCAAACATCTCAGAATACTTTGGTGCCGGGGATCAAATATACTTGAATGATGGCAATGGGTTATATTCAGATAGTGGTCAGTCTCATAGTGGCTGGGTATTTGGTAACTATGGAAGTGAAAAAGTTTTACTTGGCGATGTGGATGGTGATAGCGACCTGGATGTTTTTGTGGCAATCAGTTCCGATGAAATTCAAGTTTTTTTAGGTTCGTTTACCAGTCCTCATCCGGATTAACAGGTTCGGCATACAGATCATGTTCATCAGCATCTGTAATATTCACTTCCAGAAAATCACCGGCCTGAAAACCTTCAATCGCTGGTAACACAACAAGACCATCTATATCTGGTGCATCAGCTTTTGAGCGTGTTAATACTTCGCCAGTTTCTTCGTCATAACCATCAACGTGCACAGTCATGCGTTTACCGATTTTTTGTTGCAGTTTTGCAGCAGAAATTTCTGCTTGTTTTAACATGAAGCGTTCGAGGCGTTCCTGCTTGAGTTCTTCTGGTACAGCGCCTGGTAAGGCATTGGCTTTTGCGCCTTCAACATCAGAATAAGCAAACGCACCAACGCGGTCCAGTTGTGCTTCATCTAAAAAGTCGAGCATGATCTGAAAGTCTTCTTCAGTTTCGCCGGGGAAGCCAGTGATGAATGTGCTGCGCAAAGTAATGTCCGGACAAATCTCACGCCATTTTTCAATGCGTTTTAAAACATTTTCTGAGCTGGCCGGGCGTTTCATGTTTTTTAGAACCGACTGACTGGCATGTTGAAATGGAATATCTAAATAGGGAAGAATAATGCCATCAGACATAAGTGGAATAATGTTATCAACACTTGGGTAAGGGTATACATAATGCATACGCACCCAGACACCAAGCGAGCCTAAATTCTTTGCCAGTTCTTCCATATTGGTTTTAATCGGCTGCATGCCATGTAAACCGGTTTTATATTTTACATCGACGCCATAGGCGCTGGTGTCCTGAGAAATCACCAGTAATTCACCGCAACCTGCATTGACCAGATTTTCAGCCTCGGTCATTACAGAGCCAATATCTCGACTGACCAGTTTTCCGCGTAAGTCTGGAATGATGCAGAAGGTACAGCCGTGATTACAGCCTTCTGAAATTTTTAAATAAGAATAATGTTTAGGTGTTAATCGTACGCCTGCTGCGGGTACTAAATCGGTGTAAGGGTCATGAGGTTTTGGCAGGTGCTTGTGCACTGCTTGCATGACTTCGTCTTGTGCATGCGGGCCTGTAACAGCAAGAACATTCGGGTAGTTATCCAGAACCACTGTATCTTTTGCACCAAGGCAACCAGTAACAATGACTTTGCCATTTTCATTAAGTGCTTCACCGATTGTTTCCAGAGATTCTTCAACGGCGCTGTCGATAAAACCGCAGGTATTAATCACCACCAGGTCGGAATCTTCATAGCTGGACGAAAGGTCGTAACCTTCTGCGCGCAGTTGGGTGATGATATGTTCAGAGTCGACAGTGGCTTTTGGGCAACCTAGGCTGACGAAACCGACTTTAGGGTTTGATGAAGATGATTTACTCACAGGGTGTCTTGCTCACGAGATACGATTAATTAGATATTGAAACAATATTTTAGCATGTTGAAAACAATTGCTGGTTAAAATTTCGTCAAATAACTGTTTAGTATAAACAGGCTATTCGGTAGAAGGATTATCCATATAAGGTTTACGGGCTATTTTAATGGCTTCAATACGGGCTTTGCGCATTGCTTCAGCAATATCAGGGCCTTTAAGTCCTTCTTTTACAAACGGCTGAGCGGTAATTTGTGAGGCAGCCTTATAGGCATCTCGAAAAATTAATGGTTGTGTAAATTCGATATTCTCAAACCCAGTTCTTCCGCGTGAGTCTGCTTCACAAGCTAACAAAAATTGTTCAAAGCGTTCTGGTCTTCTGAAGGCATCCAGTTTTTCCAGCGTGCTGAGAAACGTGTCGTCTCGTAATTCAGCTGCGCGATGATAATGTAAATGGTAGCGTGTAACACTGACTGCCAGATCACGAAAAGGATTAGGTGCGCGCAATCGCTCACAGACGGCTTTGACTAATGGCACACCTTTTTCTTCATGGGCAATATGTCGGGGCCATTCTGATTTCGGTGTGATGCCTTTACCAAGATCATGTACCAGTGCTGCAAAGCGAACGGAGGTGTTGCTGGATAACTTAGTTGCTTGTTCCAGTACCATCATCGTGTGAACACCAGTGTCGACTTCAGGATGATACTTTTCTGTTTGTGGTACGCCAAATAAGTTATCGACTTCCGGTAAAATAATTTGTAACGCGCCACATTCTCGCAATACTTCAAAATATCGTTGCGGGTTTTTTTCACTTAAAGCACGTTCGGTTTCCTGCCAGACACGTTCGGCAACAAGGTGTTCAATTTCTCCCTGTTCAACAATGCTTTTCATTAGTGACATGGTTTCATTTGCAATCGTAAAACCAAGATGGGCATAACGTGCCATAAAACGCGCAACCCGGAGTACACGTAAAGGATCTTCGACAAAGGCATCGGACACATGTCTGAAAATTCTGTTTTCAAGATCTGACTGGCCATTAAAGATATCAAAGATTTGACCATCTTCATCTTCTGCCATCGCATTAATGGTCAGGTCGCGGCGTAACATGTCATCTTCAAGAGTGACATCAGCTGAAGCAACCACGGTAAACCCTTTATAGCCGTGTGCACTTTTACGTTCGGTACGTGCCAGCGCATATTCTTCGTGAGTCTCAGGATGCAGAAAGACCGGGAAATCTTTACCGACCAGACGATAGCCTGCAGCTTCCATTTCTTCAGCAGTCGCACCTACTACCACCCAGTCACGTTCTTTGATCGGGTAGTTAAGCAGTTTGTCACGAACGGCGCCGCCGACCAGATAAGATTTCATTAAGGTTGTTTCCGTCTGAGCAGGTTTTATATAAGATAGGTTATGTTATCAGGAACATGCACTGGTTTGAACGAATCAGTGTTTTCTTTTTTACAAGGAGGTGCTCGTGTCAAAGATCTTTATGGGTGTCATCGCCACCCTTACTGTCATTCTGGTGATTGTTTCCTGGCGTTATGCTTCTGCTGTTGAGCAGCTTGGTGAAACGGAACAGGCAAACAGGCAACTGGAATCTACACTTAAATCACTTCAGGTTCAGAATCAGCAGTTAGTCAGGCAGCAGGAACAGGCGACTGAGGTGAGTTCGAAGCATCATGAAGAAACCATGAATATTCTTCGTCAGGAGATGCAGTCAAAACTTAAGATTGCCAGGCATAAGTCTAATAACTTACGAGCTGCGTTAACCCAGTTAAGACAAGAAAATGCTCAGATTAAGCAAGGCCGACATTTAGTCAAAGCGAAGATGAATAATAAGGATATTGAAGATGAAAACAGTTCTGAAAAATGTGCCGAAGTTCCTATTGCTGAGTTTTACCTTAAGCAGTTGTAGTCCGGCCATTACTGTTACCAAACTGGAAAAGCAGTATCCGGATAAAAAATATCTGCGTGACTGTGGGTCACCTGAATTTAAGCGGGAGCAATCCGTTTATAGTGATCTGGTGCCGTATATAAAAACATTACAATCGGCACTTGAACTATGTAATAACGATAAAAAAGCTCTGCGAGACTGGGTTAGTTTGGAGTAATACAGCTTATTGTTTTTTTATAGTAATAATAGGTAGCTGAATATAAAAAGTTGTACCTTTTCCCCGGCTGGATAAATAGGTTATTTTTCCACCATGATATTCAATGATGATTTTTGCAATATACAAACCCAGACCACTGCCGGTTTCATGTCGGTTGTCGGTCATTTTAGTTTGTGTGAACTTTTCAAAAATCTGGTTTTTCGTTTCTTCGCTGATACCTGAGCCATAATCGGTTACCGATATAATAACGAATTCATTTTTCCGGGTCAGGTTAATGTCAATATTGTCTTTTTTTGAGCCATATTTTATGGCGTTAGAAATAATGTTTGCTATGACCTGTTCCATTCTTAAACTGTCTGCAAAAATAAGTTCTTTATCAAGAGTGTTATTAATATTTATTTTCCATGGTACCGGGAAATAACTGCTGTGAATACTGTCGACGGCATTTTCAACAAACTCTATCGGGCGAACCAGTTTTCGTTTGTATTTCATCTGCCCGGATTCGAGTTTTTGTACATCGAGTAAGTCATTCACAAGTGAACTTAGTCGGTGAGTGTTGTTATCAGCAATGGTTAAAACAGATCTGGTTTTTGAATTGAGTTCGCCCGTAGCACCATTAATAATAAGTGTGATAGCACCTTTAATTGAGGTTAAGGGTGTGCGAAGTTCATGGCTGACGATGGAAAGGAATTCGTCCTTAACAAGTTCTGCCTTTTGTCGTCGGCGAATTTCCCGATGATTAAGAATCATAAATAGTAGTGCTGAAACGGCAAGTATGGCAATAACCAGATTACTTTGGATAAAGATTAGTCGATTGTGATCACTAAATAAGGTTTCAATATGCATGTCGACAACCTGCCATTCCGTTTGATTGACATCCGCTGTTGAAAGAATGCGTTCAATTTCTTTCTGAGATAAATGGTAGTCATTTCTTATCCAGATGTTTCTTGCGCCTTCAGAAGTGACTTCTATCAGATTGTTTTCAAGACCCAGTGACAGTATTAATTGATGGCCGGGTATTTCGGCATGACGTAATGAATTGCTGATCATTTCAGTTGAAAAGCTGACAAATAAAATGCCTTTCTGATTATTATGTTTGAAATCTGTAATGATATCAAAATGATATATATCGGCGGGGTGAACTCGTATATTTTGCTGGCTTGTCTTGATAAAGTGTTGCAGGTCATTGACGCACTTTTTCCCCATAAGGTGATCAAAGTCAGTTCTACTGGCTTTGCCAGATGCATCAGTAACAGTAAACGTAAAGATGCTTGGAAAGTGTGCTTTTAATTCGAGAAGTAATTCGTTGTAAATGGTGTCATTGTCAGGTTTTTTTAATGTTTGCCAGAGTTCTGCGCTTTTTCTTTCTGCAAATAAATGAACGAGACGTTTTTTTTCGCGAATATAATTCGAAACTTCATTGGCTGTTTTTTGTGTGGTTATAAAAGAGGCGTCTTCATGATACCCGGAGTGTTCATTCATTCTGGTATGTGCTGACCAGATAATGACGAGTGTGGCGATACACATCATTAAAATCACATACAGACTGAAACTGGATATTTGAAAGTTTTTTATTTTCACAACGCTCTACAAATTAAGGCTATTTCGTTTTTTATTGTAAGTTAAGAAACTCCCTTTTGAATATTAACTATGCACCTTTTAGCACACTTGGGTCAAGCTCAGGTATTTACTCAGTGGGTATGTTTAGTCTGGTTTTGTCCACGTTGCGACCACCAAAGCAAGCCTTGTACGCAGCAGTACTCATAATGCCTTTTTTATTTTCCAGTGCCTCTGACAGTTCTCCGTAATCATCATCCAGGTCAATGTTAACGGTCTTACCATTGTATTTGCCACGGCACACATCATAGATACGGGTGTGAGAAGCATCAAACACTCTGAAGCCGTGTAGGCCTTCGTTGTAATAATGTATAGTGATTAAAGTTTGAATGGGTGCGTTACGGTGCTTAGTCAGGTAACTGGCTGAAAAGTCTTTGGTGATACGACCTTGATTATCCCTTAATTTTATTTCTATAGAGTGAACGGCTTCCGGGTTAGCACGTTCCCATTGCACAATGCTGGTGACTGTATCTGTTTCTTTGTTGGTGTATGTTGCTTCATCAAAAAACTTCGGTTCGCTACTGTAACCACCAATACGCCACTTTTCGCTATGTGGCGTTTCTTTGATTAATCTATCGTTAAGCGTGACTAGGTCATCAACAAATTTATTCCATTGTTTAGGGATATCTACGATAGCCTGCATTTCGGCCATAGAAGTCTGGCTGATTGAAGCAAGAAATATAAAAACTGATAGTTGTCTGAATATGCCCTTCATGATGATGCCTTTTTTTTAAATTCTTATTAAAGACTAGTATAGGCACAGAAAAGTTCAGAACAAAGAGGGGCAAACCCTGACAGTAAATAAAATATTTACTGTCAGGGTTTAGATGGAGCAGTTTACTTAAGCAGAGCTGTTGCTGCAGGTACTGCAGCACCACTGTTAATTTTTGCGCCCATGTCAGATAACACAGCATCCAGTGCAGCCAGGCATAACAGGATGTTCTCACCACGGCTGCTATAACCCATCAGGCCAATGCGCCATACTTTTCCTGCCAGAGCGCCAAGGCCTGCACCGATTTCTAAATTGAAATCATTCAACAGACGTGCGCGAACCGCCGCTTCATCAACACCTTCAGGAATAGTCACTGCATTAAGCTGTGGTAAGCGTGAAGCTTCGTCTACAACAAACGATAAACCCATTGCTTCAACACCGGCGCGAAGCGCAAGGTGGTTTTTCTTGTGACGTGCCCATGCATTTTCAAGACCTTCCGCTTCTAACATAACTAATGATTCATGCAGAGCATATAAAGCATTTACAGGTGCTGTGTGGTGGTAAGTACGTTTTGCACCTTCACCCCAGTAACCCATGACAAGGTTCAGATCGAGGAACCAGCTAGGAACCTTAGTTTTACGGTTTTTGATAACTTCTACCGCACGATCGTTAAAGCTAACAGGTGAAATGCCCGGAACGCATGACAGGCATTTTTGAGTACCAGAGTAGATAGCATCGATACCCCAGTCATCAACACGCAGTTCAGAACCACCTAAAGAAGTAACGGCATCAACAATAGTCAGTGCACCATGCTCGTGAGCCAGAGCGCATATTGCTTTAGCATCTGAACTGGCACCGGTTGAGGTCTCTGCATGAACAAAACAAACGGCTTTAGTACCAGGGTTGGCTTTCAGTGCTGCTTCAACTTTAGCCACATCAACGGCTTTGCCCCAGTCGTCTTCAACCATGACAGGTGTTGCGCCAACACGCTCAACATTTTCTTTCATACGGCCACCAAAAACACCGTTCTGACAAACTATAACTGTGTCGCCGGCTTCAACCAGATTCATAAAGCAGGTTTCCATGCCGGCAGAGCCAGGTGCAGATACCGGGATAGTGAGCTCATTTTTTGTCTGGAAAGCATATTGAAGCATGACTTTAACTTCATCCATCATCGCGACGAATTCCGGATCAAGGTGACCAATGGTTGGTCTGCCTAATGCAGAAAGAATTCTTGGGTGAACATCAGAAGGACCAGGGCCCATTAATGTGCGTGGAGTTGGATTGAATGAAGTTATCATATTTCTTACCATTTTGGTTGGTTATGTTCTGGCGAGGCAGTATAGCTAAGGTTAATACAATGATTCAATCTTCTTAAAATAGGGTTTTTAAGGCTGCATTATTTTAGTGCGAAACACGCGGTGTGTGTTGCCGGTTGTTTTTTAGTCGTATAAGTTAATTTTATGGTCTGATGTTCTAATATAAGGGATTGATTATTAAGGGTTTTTTGTATAGAGCTACCCGCTGCGGGCAATCTGAGGGGTTCTATTCTTCGTGGGTTGATTAAATCTATAAGCTGAATTTATTGATTTTATTTAATTTATAAATTGCGCTTGCGCTGTCCATTTTGATGCATAAGCTAAGTGGTGCAATTCTCAAAAACAAGCACTAATAATAACAATCGTAGGGGAGAAAGAATGTCTTCTGATAATGCAAAAGCCTATTGGAAAGCAAATTTGCGCCTGGTACTGGGATGTTTGGCAGTCTGGTTTGTTGTTTCATTTTTATTCGGAATCCTGATGGTTGATGTTTTAAACACCATACAAATTGGTGGTTATAAACTCGGCTTCTGGTTCGCGCAGCAAGGTTCAATTTATACCTTTGTTGTACTGGTTTTCTTTTACGCATCGCAAATGAACAAGCTCGATCGTAAATTTGACGTACACGAAGACTAGGGGGCGAACTGATGGATTTACAAACATTAACGTATCTTGTTGTTGGTTCTACCTTTGTACTCTATATAGGTATCGCCATCTGGGCACGTGCCTCAACAACCAGCGAATTTTATGTCGCTGGTAAAGGCATTCACCCAGTCGCTAATGGTATGGCAACCGCGGCTGACTGGATGTCTGCCGCATCATTTATCTCTATGGCTGGTTTGATTGCCTTTAAGGGCTACGATGCTTCGGTGTACCTGATGGGCTGGACCGGTGGTTATGTACTGCTGGCGATGTTACTGGCACCTTATCTGCGTAAGTATGGAAAGTTCACTGTGCCAGAGTTTATCGGTGATCGTTTCTACTCAAAAACGGCACGTATTGTGGCGGTTATTTGTTTAATCGTGGCTTCTTTGACATATGTAATTGGTCAGATGAAAGGTATCGGCGTCGCCTTCTCTCGCTTCCTTGAAGTGCCTTTTGAGGCGGGTCTGTTTGCGGGGATGGCGATTGTATTCATCTATGCAGTTTTAGGTGGTATGAAAGGCGTTACTTACACGCAGATTGCTCAGTACTGTGTTTTGATCTTCGCTTATACGGTTCCAGCCGTATTTATCTCATTACAATTAACCGGTAACCCAATTCCACAGTTAGGACTGGGAAGTACCATGGCGGATGGTAGCGGGGTGTATCTGTTAGACAAACTCGATCTGGTGTTGGGGGATCTTGGCTTTGCCGCTTATACCGAACAGAAAGGGGGCACCCTGAATATGTTCCTACTGACGCTGTCTCTTATGATTGGTACAGCAGGTTTGCCTCATGTCATCATCCGTTTCTTCACTGTACCTAAAGTTCGCGATGCACGTTCATCAGCTGGCTGGGCACTGGTTTTCATCGCGATTCTTTACACAACGGCTCCTGCTGTTGGTGCAATGGCGCGCTTAAACCTGATGAATACCATTCAGACCGGTGAAGTGGCGTCTGCAGAAGGTAATCTGGCCTATGCCGATAAACCAGACTGGTTTACCAACTGGGAAAAAACCGGTTTACTGAAATATGAAGACAAGAACGGTGATGGCAAGATCCAGTACTACAATGACAAGAGTGCGTCATTTGCAGAAACAGCTGATAAAGCCGGCTGGAAAGGCAACGAAATGGTTAAAGTTGACCGCGACATCATGGTACTGGCTAACCCTGAAATTGCTAACTTACCGGGATGGGTTATTGCCTTAGTTGCAGCCGGTGGTATTGCTGCTGCACTATCAACGGCAGCTGGTTTGCTATTGGCAATCGCCTCATCCATCTCGCATGATTTGATGAAAGGTGTCTTTAAACCTGAAATCACTGAGAAACAGGAATTGCTATACAGTCGTGTAGCAATGGCCGGGGCGATTTTGGTGGCCGGGTACTTTGGGCTTAATCCGCCCGGATTCGCAGCGCAGGTGGTGGCGTTGGCCTTTGGTTTGGCCGCATCGTCCATCTTCCCTGCGTTGATGATGGGTATCTTTGTTAAACGTATTAATAATAAAGGTGCAATTGCCGGTATGTTGTCAGGTCTGGGTTCTACACTGATCTACATCTTCTGGTTCAAGGGCTGGTTCTTTATTCCAGGAACGGCAATGGCTGCAGATAATGCAAGCACCTGGTTAATGGGTATTTCACCTGGCGCCTTTGGTGCCGTGGGTGCGCTTATTAACTTTACGGTTGCCTATGCAGTATCAAGCCAAACAGAAGAACCACCAGAGCATATCCAGCATCTGGTTGAAGATATTCGTGTTCCAGCCGGTGCCGGTGGTGCCTCGGATCATTAATATTTTTTAATGTGCATGATGACAAAGGCTCCTTTATGGGGTCTTTGTTTTTGTATAGTATGTAACTATAAAAACAAGAAAGTAGAACAATGAGTAAGCATAAAACTTTAGCCATATTAATGGCACCATTTCTGGCGATTGGCGGCTATATTGCGGCTGGTTATTTCACTGATAATGAACCGATGATGCGCGCATTAATTTTGGAAAAAGAATGTCATCTCGCGGAAAATAATTGCGTATTGAAAACACCCGGGCTTGAACTTAGTTTGTCCGCAGATAAAAAGCTTGAAGCGGGTAGCACGGTTATCATTAGTGTAAGCAGTTCAGAAAAACTGAATGATGTATTGGTTTCATTTGCAGCTAAAAAAGAGCAGAGCCGGCCTCACCGGTTAAAAGAAAAAGAAAACAATAACTGGCGCGATAGTGTTTCAATTAATAAAGACGTGGCTATTAATAAACTGAGGTTACGTCTGGTTGTAGACTGGCAAAAAAAAGTTTATTTTGCTGATGAGAAAATCACACAGTAAGACATAGCGACGATAATAAATGGAAATCGAACAGCTCGAAATACATGATTATCTTTCTCAGTGTGCACCACTGAATAAATTGCCGGCTTCAGATCTGAACCAGCTGGTGCGTTCTGTTGAAATTAGCTATAGCCGAAAGGGCGAAACGTTACTTGAGCCTGGCGAAAATAATTACACACTGTTTCTAATTCGTTCTGGTTCTCTGGCGGTCTATGGTCAGAATCAACAGTTAACAGGGCAGTTTTCGGTTGGTGACTGGGTAGGTTACAGTTCAGCACTAAGTGATGATGAAATTAAAAAAAAGGTGGAGGCTGTCGAAGACAGTCTGCTTTATCGTTTCCCTGCTAATGTGTTTGAAAGCCTGATAAGACAGCATGAAGGCATTGCTGATTATTTTTCACATCAAAAACCTCGTCGTTTGCGCGGTGCCATTGAAGACATGCGTCGTGATGGTGAAACTACGCTCATTCAAACGGCAGTCAAAAATCTACTACACGGTCAGCCTTTACTGGTGCAGTTCGATGATGCGATTATTGATGTTGCCAGGGCGATGAAAAAAACCGGTTATACGATTGCATTAATTATGCAGGACGATGAACTAAAAGGCATTGTCACCGATCGAGCGTATTGCACAAAAGTAGTTGCCAATGAGTTGGATCAGCAGCAGGCAATTAGCACCATTATGTCGACCGGTCTGATTACGCTGGATAAAGAGCAAACCGGATCTGACGCATTGTTGTTAATGGCGCAACACAATATTCGTCACATACCGGTGATGGACGATAAAAGGGTGGTCGGTGTGATAACAGCCACAGATTTAATCAGACAGCAAAGCCATCATTCGGTGTATCTGATTAATGAAATAAATCGGGCTGACAATGTCGATGAATTAGTCATGCTTAGTAAACAAATCCCATCCGTTTTACAAAATTTAATTACCAATAGCATGACGGCATACGATATTGGTCAGCTAATCAGTTCGATTGGTGAGGCCATTATCCGAAGACTGATAACCCTTGCGCAGAAAACATTGGGTAAAGAGCCAGTGTCCTTTGCGTTTGTTGTGGCCGGCTCTATGGCAAGGCAAGAACAAACCGCAGTTACTGATCAGGACAATGCTTTGTTTTTGTCAGATGATTATAACGAAAGCTTACATGGTAAATACTTTGAAGACTTAAGTCGGTTTGTAAGTGATGGTTTGAATGCCTGTGGTTATATTTATTGCCCGGGTGATGTGATGGCGACCAATAAAAAATGGCGTCAACCCGTTAATGTGTGGAATCAGTATTATCTTCAATGGATTCAAGAGCCAGAACCTAAAGCATTAATGTATGCCAGCATATTTTTTGATATCCGCTGCGTCTATGGCGATAAAAATCTGGTAGATGATGTGCAGCAGAGCATGCTGGCAATAACAAAAAACAATTCAATATTTTTAAAATTCATGATTGATAATGCTTTAAAGTTTCATCCGCCAATCGGTTTGTTCAGGCATTTTGTTTTAGAAGACAATGGTCATGAAGATAAAGCTCTCAATATGAAAAAGCGAGGAGTTGTACCTATAATTGATCTGGCGCGAGTGTATGTTTTGTCTGCCGGGATTGCAGTAGTAAATACACAGCAGCGCCTGCTTGCCGTTGGCGAAGCGGGAATATTAAGTCGAGGAGGCATGAGTGATCTGAAAGATGCACTGGAGTTTATTTCGTCAGTGCGTCTGCAACATCAGTCGTTACAGTCAATGCGTGGTGATGAAATTGATAATTACGTTAAGCCAGATATATTGTCATCATTAGAAAGGCGGCATTTAAAAGATGCTTTTGATGTTGTGCGTGATATGCAAGCAATTATGGAGCAGCGGTATTAATGCGCGGCTTGTTACGCTTTTTTCCTATAAATGTTCAGCGAAAAATAATGTTGTACTGGCTGAATGATAATGCCTTGTCAAATTATCTAAAAAGAACGTTCCCATCTGGAAATAATGATATCGATCAGACAGAGTTTCTGGTGCTGGATTTTGAAACTACTGGTCTCGATGCAAAAAAAGACAGTATCTTAAGTATTGGCTACACCATTATCAGAAACAGACAAGTTGTGCTTAGAGAAAGTGTTTACACATTGATACAGCAAAATGCTTTGTTAAAGAGTGATAACGTCAGTATTCATCAAATTACAGACAGTGATGCCGAGCAAGGTAGCTCCTTAAAGCAGGCAATGGATAAATTATTATCAGATCTTTCCGGTAAAGTGTTGGTCGCGCATCATGCAGAAATTGAACAAGGTTTTCTTAATAATGCATGTCAGCAACTGTATGGTTTTAGTTTGCCTGCTGTAACGATTGATACTATGCAACTGGAAAAGAAAAAATTAGAAAGACATCATGCAGCTATTAAACCTAATCAGCTCAGATTGTTTAATCTCCGAAAAGCCTATAGCTTGCCTCGCTATAAAGCACACAACGCATTAGAAGATGCAGTGAGTACCGCAGAGCTCTTGTTGGTTCAAATTTCTAATATTTGCGGGCAGAAAAAATGTCGTGTGAAAGATTTGTAGTTGTCTGGTTGAAACCACAGCCAGAACCAGATATGTGTTCAATGATCTGAATGACAGCTTATGATATTTTAAATCTCTATATCTATATTTAAATGTAAAATTTAATTGGGAGCTATTTCTTGATTTGTCAGGTCAGGCTTGATCTGTTGCATCTGAAGTTTCTACTGGCTCTCATCCATCGATAATAGAGGTGGCATTGGGCAATCCAGTACCATACTAATCGCTCTTAACATTTCTGCCTCTGCAGGCTTAATAACATCATCATGCATCACGCATTTAATAAACACGTTAAGCACGTTCCTTTTAATTTTAGGTGTAAGTCGTGAAAGCTGTACCAGATCTTTGCTTAGTACGCTTACCTTACAATCTTCTAACGGAGTGATATTTAACCCGGTATGTTTAAACCGGGACATAAACTTTTTATATAAATCAGCTGGCTGTTTATTAGCCCCGACATAAATAAGAAGCGATAGTGCCCGTTCCAGTGAAGGAATCACTTTTTTGATGCTCTTATAATCTGAAAGCTTACGAATATTATCCAAACCATTTAATTCAGATTGAATTATCAAAATCATTACAAATTCAAACAAACTGGTTTTATTATCAAGGCCCGATAATTCAATACACAGATTAATAAACTCATTTTTACTTTCTTCTGAAAGCTCTCGTAACACGGGCAAGCATAATTCGATTAATGGTAAGCGAATACTCAGATCCAGATTACATAGCTCTTTATAATATTCTTCAGAGTGTTTTCTAACTTCTTTAGAGTCCTGATTCTCAATTGCGACAAAAGAGACTTTATCTTTCTCTTTCATGGCAGATAAAATCATGGCATAAATTAATGCTCGTGCACTATTCTCGTTATAGACAGCAAGGTGCAATTTTTCGGGTATTGAGCTTAATAGCCCTTGAGCAAGATTTAAGTGTTGAGGTTGCGGAGACCCTACTGTATCCATCACTTCGTTATTGGTCATCACAACATTTGATTGAGAAGAAGAAAATGACGAAACAACATTGTCATCACTATTTATTTGATTAACCAGTTCTTCTTGACTTGAATTTTCCTCTGAGTGTCTCTTTAGTTTCAATGCCGGTAAAAATGAAGGTGATATTGTTTTTATTCGGTCTTCTAATGGTGGGTGTGTGGCGAACATTTTATTAAATGCCATCGACTCACCAAAACACATATGAGATATATCTTCAGATTTTTCATTGTCTAAATGAGAGCCAATGCCATCATACATAATGGCTGCAAGCGCACCTGCGATGCCATCATTATTTCTTGTGAACTGTACTGCAGATGCATCGGCTAAATATTCTCTTTGTCTTGATATGGATGCTTTAATTAAGCGCCCAAAAAACAGACCGATATAACCAACAATTAAGAGTCCAAGTCCAATACCCGCAATAACCAACACCCCTGAGCCTTTTTTATCTCCGGATGATCTGCGATGCGAATATCGAGACGAATGAAAAAGAGAACGAAGAATACTGCCACCGATCGCACCAATCATTGTTATGCCATAGATGATGCCAATCAAACGAACATTAATACGCATGTCACCATGCAATATATGACTAAACTCATGTCCTACAACGCCTTGCAACTCATCTCTGCTCAGCTTTTCTAAAGCGCCTTTTGTAACCACCATGACAGTATTATCAGCAGTCAAGCCTGCGACAAAAGCATTAATACTCTGATCATGTTCAAGTACATACAATTTTGGCATGACAACGCCAGAGGCAATCGCCATCTCTTCAACAATATTTATATAACGCTTAGTTAAGCTATCTTTAGTATCAAAGGAAACCTCAGAAGCTCCTACATTTTCAGCGACCGACATACCGCCATTACGCAAAGAGAGGAAAGCCTTTAAATTGCCAAAAAGAATCACACAACAAGATGCAATAGATACGTAAATAACATAGTCAGACATCCAAAATTGAGTATTCAATGGATCTAATGACACCTGATAACCTTCAGCTGTCTGAATATAACTAAAAGCCATTGCGGCAATTAAATCAATTGAAAGAACAATAAGAGCAACAGCTATTACGAAATACAATACTAATATTTTTGTATTTCGACGCGCAATATCCTGACGTTTAAAAAAATCCATATTTAATCAAAAGCTACTTTGACAGGCTCTCTTTCTTTAGGGTCTTCTATCTCAAAAGCTTCGGCTTCCTTAAAGCGGAAAAATCCTGCGATAAAATTATCAGGAAACTGCTCACGTTTAGTGTTGTAGTGCATAACCGCATCATTAAAAGCCTGACGAGAATAAGCTACTTTATTCTCTGTTGAAGTCAGCTCCTCCATTAACTGTTCCATAGTCTGATTTGCTTTTAAATCAGGATAGTTTTCAGACAATGCAAAAAAGTTTCCAAGGCTGGCGCCTAAAGCCGCCTCAGCACCCATTAATGTTTTAATGGCAGATGCATCATCAGGATGTGCAGCAGCGCCTTTACCAGCAGATGAAGCTGCATTTCTCGCTTTAATGACAGCCTCCAAAGTATCGCTCTCATGCTGCATATATTTTTTAGCGGTTTCAACTAAATTGGGAATCAGTTCATAACGGCGTTTAAGCTGTACATCAATCTGAGCAAACGCGTTCTTAAAACGATTCTTTAAACTAACGAGTCCGTTAAAAATAGAGACAAAGTAAAGCACTACTACAGAGATAACGATTACTGTAATCCAGCCTGAAGACATAATGAATCCTTGTTTTTGATTGGTGAAGTACAGCCTATATTAAACTCTTATCCAAAATATTACTATCTACTATCATCTTAAGATAAACATACACTTACTGACTTAATTACGTGATTACTAAGCGATCCGCGGAAGAGTTATGAAAAGCGAATCACGGCTGACTCTAAA
>Ga0316206_1001250_pt1 | contig 24032 bp, 16 predicted proteins | sample 6monthpyrite_MG_FD_204942 | JGI IMG/M metagenome (GOLD analysis project Ga0316206, IMG submission 204942) | Microbial mat bacterial communities from mineral coupon in-situ incubated in ocean water Damariscotta River, Maine, United States -... | ecosystem: Environmental > Aquatic > Marine >... | reverse complement strand
TGGCTGACTCAGCGACTTCTTTTGCAAGTACTAAATCCTTAGTTTTTTCCTGAACAAGATTTTCAAGATTATTTCTATGTTGTTTAAGTTCATCTTTTTGTGCTTCAAGCTCGATATTTGCAATTTCCAGGCTGTGAGTCCGTTGCCGTACTTTATCCTCAAGTGATGTATTAAATTCTTTTATTTGAGATAATGCATTTTCTTTTATACGTATATTGCCTTCAAGATTGTCGATCATAACGTTGAAGGATTTTGATAGAATTCCAATTTCGTCCATACTTTCAAAAGAAACTCTATTTGTGAAATCACCTCTTGAAACACTTTCTGAACATGTTCTAAGTTCATTAATACGTCTTAAAGTATAGAATTTGAATATGTAATAAATTATCAGGCTTAGAAATAAAAGCATTCCTATATTTATGAATAATTCCCGTGTAATTGCCGAGTGTAACAAATTTGTATAACGGTCCTTGGAGAGCCCTATAATGACTTCACCTAAATAGCTTCCTTCAAATTCAATAGGTGTATTTAAAGTAATTACATCAGGATTGTATTTAAGTTTTGAAATTATACCGCCTAAGTTTGGATTTGGCATTTCAGAAGATAATTGCTTAATTATAGGTTTGGTTTTGTCAAGATGAGATGTGACGAATTGATTTACATTATTTTTAATTGCACAGTAAACTACATCGTCCTGATCAGTTATATCCTTAACATAATCGTTTAATGAACTATAATCAAATGTAAAAATAGCCTCTGGAGCTATAAGAGCTATAACTTTACTCAGTAATTTCCCTTTATCAATAATTGCCGTTGTATTGTTATTACTTTCTATTATAATTTTTGTAAAAAGATTGATCCCGAGGGTAATTGCAAAGACAATAGCAACAAGTATTGCAAATTTTAGACCTAGGCTGACTGATTTTTTTGGTAACTTGCTCACACTAGATATATTAACCTTCATTTTACAAAATTGGATGTAAGTATCCTATTATATCGACATATTATCGGCATCCTTTAATTAATGAAAACCTATTTAAATCAGCATCTTACGCAAGTGGTTGTCAGTAAACGATGCTATTATTTATTAATGCTTTTGCGTTAGGTGTCGATAACTATGCTATGTACAACAACAGTAATGAGAAAATAATAGGGAAATTGAAATGTCAAAGCTAAAAATATTATCTGTAGACGATGAGCCTACAAATCAATTGGTGATAAATGAAATACTAGAGAATGACTATGAGGTGAAGACAGTCTACACAGGTGAAGAGTGTCTCGAAAAAGTAGTAAAATTTTCTCCGGATCTTATTCTACTTGATATCAATATGCCCGGTATAGATGGATATGAAACATGTGAAAGGTTAAAGCTTGATGACGCTACTCAATTTATTCCTGTCATAATGTTATCTGCGTTATCTACTGCTGAAGAAAAGCTCAAAGGCTATGAAGTAGGGGCTGAAGATTATATTCCGAAGCCTTTTGAACACGATAATTTACTTATTAAGATTAAAAAATGTTTGAGTAAAAATATTAAATCAAATGCAATTGAGCAAATACAAAATGCTCAAGAAATTAATGACAAAGCGAATGAGGAATTAATCAACGAACTACAAAGCTCAAGAAGTATTGCCTTGGATGCAATGCGCTATACCAGTGATCTTGGAGCAATTATAAGGTTCTATGAAGAAAGTGCACGAAGTAAAAATTTCGAATCTCTAATGTCTGCAGTATTATCTACAACAAAGGCAATTGGCTTAAATTGCAGCATGCAAATTAGAGATGGTACTGAAGTTTATAATAAATCATGTAGTAGTGAAATGTCTCCTATGGAAGAAAGTGTAATTAATGTGTCGAAAGATAAAGGTAGGTTTTTTGATTTTAAAGCTCGCACCATAATTAATTACAAGCATTCTACAATCCTGGTGAAAAACATGCCGATTGATGATGAAAAAAAATACGGAATCATGAAAGATATATTGGGTGCCTTAGGCAATGGAGCGGATGAAAGAGTCCGCACTTTGATTTTAGAGGGTAGTATGGTATCTAATCGAGAGAAAGTTATTTCGTTAATTCAGGATACCTTCAAGAATATAAATTCACAGTATGTCGAGCGTTCTCACCAAGGTATTCAAATAATGGAAAATATGGTAACCGACGTGAACAAAACAATCGATTCAATGGATTTACTGGCTTACCAAGAAGAACAACTTGAGGCGATTATCGAAAGTTTTAGGCAAAAAAATGACTTGCATATGAATAAAGGAGTCGATTTAAACGAAGCTACTATTCAAGCTTTGGAATCTATTAATAGTATTTTTGAGGTGTTAAATGCCTAAGCATATCTAATAAGAATCGAGAGTGCCAACATCATGCCAGTAATTGTTAGCAGTTACTTGTCCTTTTATTTTCCAAAACGATGTGCATATACTTTATTACTATGTATTAATTTTGGAAGAATATCATTACCAAAATCATGACTATCTTATTCAAGACACTAATTAATAGTTTAGTTGAAAAGATATAGATGCCCATTGATGCGAAGGCATAAGGGGGAAGTCAATTATTCTATATTTACCACCAAAGGGAACTGATGGTTTTGCTAGTAGTTTAGTAAGGAGGTTGGAGTCGTGAGCCTTCTCGACCTGCCAATACGATAGCTAATGTTTTATGGTTCATTTTTAGTCTTAATGGTTGTTTGCAGTTAAGTCTAAACGCACTATTACGGTTCAGTATTGTCTATTTGTAGGATGTTTTAACTAAGGCGCTCAATAATGATGCTTTAGTTACTGTAAGTACATTATTCTCAGGTATATTTAAAATATTTGTATTTCTTATACCAGACATACGGTTTATGTATATTTTGGTACAAAAGGGTTTGTACAGGCTATAAGTCTTCACTAATTTTCAAGTTATGTAATACTGGTATAAAGTTTGCTAAATTAAACTTATATATAACTGTCATAAATCGTTCTAAGATACAGTCGGGACAGGCTTTTAGCTTAATTATAATATGTTAATCACAATGGGATGGAATATAGATGAAATTAGCGATGATCGGCTTGGGAAAAATGGGTGCCAATATGGTGCGTCGCCTGGTTGCAGACGGACATGAAGTGGTTGCCTATAGCAAATCACCGGAAACAGCACTTGAACTTGCAAAAGAGGTTAGCAATGTTACGCCAGTAAGTAATCTGAATGAGTTATTAAAAGCATTGGCGCCACCCCGGGTTATCTGGTTAATGGTGCCACATCAAGTCGTTGATGAAACTATTGATGATCTCCTTAAAGCCGGTATGGAAAAGGGAGACCTTCTGGTCGACGGAGGGAATTCTAATTTTAATTTAAGTAAACAACGTGCTCTTGATCTTGATGGTTATGGTATCCATTTCGTCGATTCAGGTACGTCGGGTGGCGTATGGGGTTTGGAAAATGGTTACAGCATTATGGTTGGGGGTACCGAAGCAGCCGTTGCCATGCTCAGACCTGCCCTGGAAACATTGGCGCCAGCAAAAGATAAAGGTTGGGGACATGTCGGTCCGGCGGGTGCGGGCCATTATGTGAAAATGGTTCACAATGGCATCGAGTATGGAATGATGCAATCGTTCGCAGAAGGTTTTGAAATGTTAGAAGCCAAACACGAAATGAATATTGATTTAGAACAGGTTTCACAAATTTGGCAGCATGGCAGTGTAGTCCGCTCATGGTTACTTGATCTTATGGCAGATGCTTTTGCAAATGATAAAAGCTTGTCGAGCTTAAGTGATTATGTTGATGATTCAGGGGAAGGGAGATGGACTGTGCATGACTCTATTGATCTTGCTGTACCAACTCCGGTTTTGACTTTAGCATTACAAATGCGGTTTCGAAGTCGCCAGGAATCCTCTTTTTCAGGTAAAGTACTGAATGCAATGCGGGCTGGATTTGGCGGTCATAGTATTCGTAAGAAACCATAGTAACTGTGGAGAAACATATGGAAGACGTTGCTGTTACACAGTGTACTGGCGAACCGACAGAGCCGACTAATATTGTTATCTTTGGTGCTGGAGGTGATTTGACCAAGCGCAAATTAATTCCCGCTTTGGTTAAAATGCTGCGTTGTGGACTTTTACATCCTGAAAGTAAGATTATTGGAATATTAAAAGACCGTACCCAGGAAGATTGGTTAAAGATGTTACATCAGGGAATGCTTGAATATGCACCTGAATTGAACATGTCTGATCAACAATGGCAGGAGTTTACTGCTCAATTCAAAATGGTTAGTGGTGATTTGCAGGATGAAAGTACCTATAGCTCACTGGCTGATTCACTGGAATCCCTAAATGGGAAAACCCATGCTATGTTTTATTGCGCAGTACCGCCACAATGGTATACAACTATCGCTGCGGGACTCCACAATATTGGCTTGGCGGATGAAAACGATGGCTTTAGACGTGTCGTCATTGAAAAACCCTTTGGCATGGATGTCGAAAGTGCGCAGAAGTTAAATACCGAACTACAACAATTATTAAATGAATCACAGATTTACCGTATCGATCATTATTTAGGTAAAGAAAGTGTACAGAACCTGTTGGTATATCGATTTTCTAATAGCATACTTGAACCACTTTGGAATAGAAATTATATTGACCATATCCAGATATCAGCTGCTGAATCGATTGGCATCGGGTATCGCGCTAACTACTATGAAAAGTCAGGTGCATTACGCGATATGATCCAAAGCCATTTAATGCAAGTAATGACCCTGGTAGCAATGGAACCGCCCGTTGAGTTTACAGCTGATGCCGTGCGTGATGAAAAAATAAAAGTATTACGTGCTGTTCGCGAGTTAAAACCTGAAGATATTGATAGTCAAACCGTGGCGGCTCAATATGGCTCTGGTCTAGGTGATGAAGCTTTACAGGCTTATGTTGCTGAAGAAGGCGTGTCAGCGGAGTCCGTTACTGAAACGTTTGCTGCGGTTCGTTTTAATGTTGATAACTGGCGTTGGCAAGGGGTCCCTTTTATTCTCTGGACTGGAAAGCACTTACCCAAGCGTGTCTCTGAAATTACGATTCGGTTTCGAAAATTACCCTTTAATTTATTTGATACACATGCCAATCCACCTGTTGCTAATTCTCTGGTGTTTCGATTACATCCCGATGAAGGTATATTTTTACGCATGAACGCCAAAATGCCGGGCCTAACAACCGATACACAACGAATGATAATGCGAGCACCCTATTCAGAAAATGGAGCCGACGTCTCGGATGCCTATGAAGTATTACTTCATGATGTACTTACCGGTGATGCAACGTTGTTCTCACGAGCTGATGAGGTAGAACAATCCTGGTCAATTATTGAACCGATATTGAATGCCTGGAAAGACCGTATTTCAGTCGAACGCTATCGCTCAGGTACCTGGGATGTACCGGGCATGGAAGAGCTTTTCAACGACTGTGTTGGTGGTTGGCATAAACCTACATAGTTATCAGGTTAATATAAATGCATAAATGGAATATTTTTAAAGAGTTCGATGACGCATCAAAAGCTGCGGCGAATTTTATCGCTAATAAAATTCAAGAGTTTATCCAGAAAAATGGGATTTGCCATGTTGCTTTGTCCGGCGGGAAGAGTCCTGCACGCTGTTTGAATTATCTTGCTAAACAACCGTTAGCATGGGGCAAGGTACATTGGTATCTGGCGGATGAACGATGTTATCCACAAGGTCATGCCGAACGTAACGATCGGATGCTGAAAGAAAACTTGTGGTCCCTGATATCGCCGGCCAATGTTCATGTTATTCCTGCCGAACTTGGGGCTGAGCAGGCCGCAGAAATTTATCGTAAAGTTATCAATAAAATTGAGTGTATAGATATTGCATTCCTTGGGATTGGGGAAGACGGTCATACGGCCAGTTTATTTCCGGGCAATGCAGCTTTGTTTGATATACGATCTGTTGTACCTGTTTATGATTCTCCTAAACCTCCAGGTAATCGGGTCTCGTTAAGTATGGATAGTTTGAAAAACACAGCTTGTCGGATTGTATTAGCAGGCGGCGAAGGAAAAGAGCCAATCATCTCGCGAATTAAAGCGGGTGAGTCGCTACCGATTAACAGTTTGGGTGATATTGACTGGTTCATAGACGAAGCGGCTGTATCCACGAATAGTTTATGACTTTTTTATGAACGGATATAATTTAAAAAAGAGTTAATATATACTCCTCTTCTTTGTGCACTATACTATTTAGCTGCACACCTTTAGTGCGATATAACGACACTGTAGGCTTAAGCGAAAATTTTAATGGTCGTTTTACTGCAAATTGTATAACTTTATAGTTTGGTGTGCTTTTAGCAATTTAAACTTAGAATGATAAATTATTGATTAGAAGGAGTTTTATAATGCATATGCAGGAAATACGCGATCGCGCTAAAGATTTTGGGATTAAAACCGGGCGTATGAGCAAGGTAAAACTGATACAGACTATACAGTTTGCTGAAGGTAACTTTGATTGTTTTGCATCGGCAATAGACGGACAGTGTGATCAGTTAAATTGTATTTGGCGAGATGATTGCTTTAACTCGGCTAAAAAATTATCTAACTAGCGCGTTTAAAAATCAGGATTTTGTTATCGCATCTTGATAAACACTAATATAGTGCTCAGCACTTGTTTGCCATGAAAAATCGCCCATCATGGCGTTAATTTGAAGTTCTCGCCAAGGATCAGGCTTTTGGTATAAAGTCAGGGCACGTTGTATAGTAACTACAAGTGCGGCTGATGTTTTATCTTGCAGCACAAATCCATTGGCGCTGCCATTGTTGATATTTGTAACCGTTGCATCGATGACCGTATCCGCTAATCCTCCTACTTCTGTAACAATGGGAAGGGTGCCATAGCGAAGACTATATAACTGGTTAAGCCCACAGGGTTCAAACGTGGATGGCATTAAATACATGTCACTCGCAGCCTCAATGCGATGAGCGAGTGACTCATCGTAACCGATGATAACGTTTAAAACTTGCGGAAATTTTCGCGCCCATTCTGCAAGTTGAATTTCATAATGACTTTCCCCTGTACCAAGAATGACTATCTGACATGGTAGGGTTAATAAAGTATTAAAGCTCTGTAAAATAAAATCCAGGCCTTTCTGTTCTACAAGGCGACTAATCATGCCTATCATTGGTATCGATGGACTCACCGGTAACTCCAATTCTTTTTGTAAAACAGTTTTATTTATAGACTTTTTATCTAAAGAGCGGCGATTGTATTTTTGGTTCAGAAAATTATCTGTACCAGAGTTCCATTGTTTTTCATCTATGCCATTAATTATTCCGGAAAGATCTTTGCTTCTGTATCTCAGGAGTCCATCCAGTCCATAACCGTATTCAGGCTCAAGAATTTCACGTGCATAACGAGGACTTACCGTTGTTATTTTGTCAGCATAGGCAAGCCCCCCCTTTATGAAAGAAAGCTGGTTATAAAACTCAAGCCCGTCCATATGCCAAAGTTCATTCGGCAGATGTAAATCTAAAAAAGTTTGTTGATCGAAAATGCCCTGATAGGCGAGATTGTGAATGGTGAAAACTGTAGCCGGTCGATTCGGATGTAAACTTAAAAGTGCTGGGACGAGTCCTGTTTGCCAGTCATTACAGTGCACCACATCAGGTTGCCAATTCAAGGCGAGTTTGTTTAATGCAATATCAACAGCCGCGTAACAGAAAATAGCAAACCGCAGAGCATTGTCAGGCCATGCTTGGCCGTTAGCATCAGTGTAAGGGCCACCCGCTCGGTTGTAAATTGCTGGGCAATCAATTAACCAGACAATAACATTACTTCCCGGGAGGCGTGTTTCAATAATTTTTACCGGGAAGTTGTAATATTCGAATTCAGCACGAACTTTACTTTTTGTGATCTTTTTGAGTACGTCGGGATAGGCTGGAATTACTAAGCGCACATCCTGAGAATTTTTATGTAACGCAATCGGTAAACTTCCGGCAACATCACCAAGACCACCGGTTTTTATAAGTGGAAAAGCTTCACTACTGATATAAAGAACTCTACTCATACTATTTTAGTTGTGCATTTTAAGCACTAGAGCCGCTAATGGCGGAAGACTAAGTGAAAGGGACGCAGGTTGGTTCATCCATGGGGTATCATCTGCATGGATAATAGAATGACTTCCAGCGTTACTGCCAGAGTAAAAACTTGAATCAGAGTTAAATATGACTTCATAGTCGCCTGATCCAGGTACACCAATCCGATAGTTATCACGTATCACCGGTGTAAAATTAAGTACAACAATGATAGATTCAGTTTCTGTTTTTCTTAAGTAGGATAAAACAGACTGGTCGGTATCATGACAATCAATCCATTCGAAACCAATGTGGTCAAAGTCATACTTGTGTAAAGCAGTGTTTTGGGTATAGAGACGATTAAGGTCACTCACGAGTTTCTTTATACCCGCATGATGAGGATATTGTAATACATACCAGTCCAGTACTTTGGCATGATTCCATTCATCGCCTTGTGCAAACTCACAGCCCATAAAGAGCAGTTTTTTACCGGGGTAGGTGAACATATAGGTATAGAGTAGGCGTAAGTTCGCAAAGCGTTGCCATTCATCTCCAGGCATTTTATACAGCATGGAACTTTTCCCATGCACGACTTCATCATGGGAGAAAGGTAAAATGAAATTTTCAGTGAAAAGATACAGCAAACCAAACGTTAATTGATCATGGTGATAATGGCGATGGATAGGGTCGTTCGCCATATAATTGAGTGTATCGTGCATCCAACCCATATTCCATTTCATACTAAAACCAAGCCCACCGATATTGGTTGGTCGGGTTACTGCTGGCCATGCTGTTGATTCCTCCGCCATGATCATGGTACCGGGGAAGTTGGCATGGGTGATAGAATTTAACTCGCGCATAAATTCAATGGCTTCTATGTTTTCATTGCCACCATGTTGGTTAGGAAGCCAATCACCTGCGTTGCGGGAGTAGTCCAGGTAGAGCATCGATGCAACTGCATCGACTCTCAAGCCATCGAGATGACATTCTTCTATCCAGAATACGGCACTGGCTATCAGGAAGTTTTTAACTTCATTGCGGCCATAGTTATAAATTAAGGTGCCCCAGTCTCGATGTTCGCCACGTCGAGGATCTTCATGTTCATAGAGTGTGCTACCGTCAAAGTTTGCGAGGCCATGCGCATCTTTTGGGAAATGCGCGGGTACCCAGTCAAGTAAAACACCAATGTCATGTTGATGGCAGTAGTTAACAAAATATCGGAAATCATCGGCACTGCCAAAACGACTCGTTGGAGCAAAGTAGCCCGTGGTTTGGTAGCCCCACGATGCATCAAGTGGATGCTCGGTAATTGGTAGGAGCTCAATATGGGTAAAGCCCGTTTCTTTTATATACTCCACTAATCGGTGGGCGAGCTCTCGATAATTTAAGAACTTATCGTTTTCATCACGTTGCCAGGAACCCAGGTGGCATTCATATATCGATAAAGGTTCATGTAACCAATCGTGTTTTGTTCGGCTTTCAAGCCATGTCTTATCCTGCCAATTAAAAACTGAAGTATCTTTGACGATTGAAGCAGTCTGTGGCCTTAATTCCAATTGTTGTGCATAAGGATCCGATTTAGAAAGAACCTCACCGCTATTACGGTTTAAAATTTCAAATTTATAGAGTGTTTCGTTTTTTAAGTCTGGAATGAATACTTCCCATACGCCACTATTACCGCGAGAACGCATGGGGTGACGTCGACCATCCCACTCATTAAAGTCACCAATAACACTTACCCGTCCGGCATTGGGGGCCCAGGTTGCAAATAAAACACCCTTAATCCCATCGATAGTCTTAGGATGCGCGCCGAGGATTCTATAGATATGTTGATGTTTTCCTGCAGAAAATAAATTCAGGTCATAGTCATCCAGTTGTGGTTTAAAACTATAGGGGTCATAGTATGAGATAACATTATTTTTACTATCGGTTTTGGTTACTAGATAATGTTCGCCGAGATTCTCCAGACCTTCCGAGTAGTAAAAAAAGTCACTGTCAGCAACGCGGATAGCCGGGAGACTATTTTCCGTAATATTCAACTGTTGAGTATTAGGTGAATAAAACAGGATAAAGGCATTGTGATGGACAGTTTGATTACCCAATACACTAAATGGGTCGTGATGAGTCGCCCGGGCAATTTTATCCAGATCGGTGTACATAGCCTTAATGATAGAAATCACACTACCAGTAGGAGGACTATCTTTTATAGGCATAACATTACTATTTCCGTATTATATTATTTAAGTACTTTAACAAATTGTATTATGACCCTTTTGTTATATCCATCCAAGCAAGTTCTATGCACAGTTTGTCAAATGGGGTAAGTAAAAATAATATTTACAGCCTCGGCTTGTAAATGAACTATTATTCTTGTAAAGAATAGCCTTTAAGTATTATTGTATGCACTTAATTAAGGCGACTAATTATTTGCATAGGTATGTTTGCACGATTTAAATGCGTAGAAAACGATCTTTAGCAATTTTCGTACTTAAAAACGCCCTTTTATAGATGGCCTGATTCTTGCCGTTACTTCATTGTAACAGTACGGGCCTAAAATGGGATAACGTCTGGCTTATTGATTGTAAGCTGCTACAAATTAAAGGTGTAAATAAGGATATGACAAAGAAAAAGTCCCCCCGTTTTATCAGTAACCTGACCAGGAACACTCTGGCTTTAGTCATGGCTGGCGGTCGAGGCGAGCGCTTAAAACAGCTAACCCAATGGCGGGCAAAACCTGCGGTTCCGTTTGGTGGAAAATTTCGTATTATCGATTTTTCGCTTTCGAACTGTGTTAACTCGGGTATTCGTCGAATAGGCGTGATTACCCAATATAAATCGCACTCTCTTATTTTGCATATTCAACGCGGCTGGGGGCATTTGCGTGGACAATTTGGTGAATTTATAGAATTGTTGCCTGCACAGCAACGGATTGAGGCTTCATGGTATGCCGGCACGGCTGATTCGATATATCAAAATCTGGATATTATTCGTTCTCACTCACCTAAATATGTATTGATTTTAGCGGGTGACCATATTTATAAAATGGATTATGGCGAGATGTTGGCAAAGCATGTAGAAAATAAAGCGGATGTAACGGTTGGTTGCATTGAGGTACCTCTTGAGCAGGCTTCTGCCTTTGGAGTGATGGAAGTAGAAAGTGATTTTAGAATATGTGGGTTTGATGAAAAACCTGAAAGTCCAAAAGCAATGCCGGGTAAAGATAACGAGGCTCTGGTTTCGATGGGTATCTATATTTTTAATACGGACTTGTTATTCGAATTATTAATTCGTGATGCCGATACCAGTAGTTCAAGCCACGATTTTGGTAAAAATATTATTCCAGATGCAATAAAAAAATACCGTGTGTATGCCTATCCGTTTACCCATGCAAACAGTGATGTTCAGGCCTATTGGCGCGATGTCGGTACTGTTGATGCTTTTTGGGAAGCGAACTTAGAGCTCATTGGCATTACACCTGAACTTAATTTGTATGATAATTCGTGGCCTATCTGGACACATCAAGAACAATTACCACCCGCAAAATTTATTTTTGACGATAATGACCGACGTGGAATGGCTGTTGATTCAATGGTCTCAGGCGGTTGTATAATTTCAGGTGCGCGAGTTCGTCATTCACTACTGTTCTCTAATGTCACAGTGGATAATTATTCCACAATAGATTCCTCTGTCGTTTTACCCGACGTAACCGTTGGTAAAAACTGCATCATAAACCATGCTGTTATTGATAAGTCTTGTGTTATTCCTGACGGGATGATTATCGGACAGGATGTTGAAAATGATTCTAAACGTTTTTTTGTTTCACCCAATGGTGTTATTCTGGTAACGCCCGAGATGCTTGGACAGGTTGTACATTATGTCAGATAGTAAGGTGAAAAATAGTCCGTTGAATGTTGTAATTTATTGGCACATGCACCAACCGGAATACCGCGATTTACGTAATGGTGAATTTCATTTGCCCTGGACATACCTGCATACCATAAAAGACTATGTTGATATGGCAGCACATCTTGAAAATAATGTCGACGCACGTGCGGTTGTTAATTTTGCGCCAGTGTTACTGGAACAAATTGATGATTATGCCCAACAACTGGATGGCTACTTGCATCATGGTAAGGCACTTCGAGACTCATTGTTAGCAGCATTAGCTAATCCGGTAATGTCACTGGATAATGAAAAACGTCTGCATATTATTAAAGCGTGCTTACGCGCTAACAAAGAGAGGTTGGTTAAGCGCTTCGATGTTTTTAAAACATTGACTGATATAGCTAAAACGCTACTGAAGAAACCAGCAATGTTACCTTATTCTTCCGAACAATTTTTTGTCGATTTGATTGTTTGGTATCATTTAGCCTGGATTGCTGAAACAGTACGTCTTACGGATCCCCGCATTAAAAGTTTAATGAATAAAGCCGAGCATTTTAATGTGCATGATCGTCAGCTACTCGTTGAACTTATCAGTGAATTAATCAGTGGTGTGATTGGTCGATACAAAAAATTGGCGGAGGCTGGCAGAGTAGAATTAACAATGACACCTTATGCTCATCCAATAGTTCCATTATTACTGGATTTTAAATCGGCCAGACAGGCTATGCCCGATGCCGAATTACCCATTGCGAACGACTATCCGGGCGGTGCCGATCGAAGTCGCTGGCATATGGAAAAAGGAATAGAAGTATTTAAACATTATTTCGGAATTGAGCCACAGGGTTGCTGGCCGTCAGAAGGGAGTATAAGTGCAGATACTATTGAATTAATTTCTGATATGGGCATTAAATGGCTAGCCAGTGGTGAAATTGTTTTAAGACATTCATTAAACAAATCGAATATTGAAATTGATGACTGCCTGCATGAGGCCTATCAATATCATGATTCTAAGGTAGCCTGTTTCTTCAGAGACGATGGTTTATCAGATGCCATCGGTTTCAAATATTCCGACTGGCATGCAGATGATGCCGTCGCCAACCTTGTGCATAATTTGGAATTAATAGCAGAGGAGTGTGTCGATAAACCGAACCGCATCGTTTCAATTATTCTGGATGGTGAAAACGCATGGGAATATTATCCACAAAATGGCTATCATTTTATCAGCGCCTTATATGCAAAACTTGCCGAGCATAAGGGACTTAATTTAACCACCTACAGTAAATATCTTGAAACACATAATGAAAGAAAGCCGTTAAGTGAAATTGTTGCCGGCAGTTGGGTCTATGGCACCTTTTCAACCTGGATAGGTGAAAAAGATAAAAATCATGCCTGGGACATGTTAGTTGAAGCGAAAAAAGTATACGACAAAGTAACTTCAGAAGGGACTTTGACTGACGAAGAATTACATAAAGCCCAAATGCAATTGGCAACATGTGAGAGTTCAGACTGGTTTTGGTGGTTTGGAGAATATAATTCGGCAGAATCGGTAGCTGCTTTCGACGAACAATATCGCTTGCACCTGAGTAATTTGTATCAACTGTTAAAAGTGGAAACACCTAATTATCTGGCAATGGCATTTTCCTTTGGTTCAGGCGATCCGGTTATGGGGGGCGCGATGCTACCGGGACATCAACTGTAGAAATGTCTATACATGAAAATTTTAATACCATAAACCGACAACGACGCGCCGGTGTGTTATTGCATCCGACCTCACTGCCCGGGCCTTTAGCGAATGGTGATATTGGACATGAAGCATACCGGTTTATTGAATTTCTGAGTGCATGTGGATTTAAAGTTTGGCAAATGCTGCCATTGGGCCCAACACATGAAGATAAATCGCCGTATCAATGTTTATCATCTCATGCAGGTAGTCCGATGCTTATCAGTCTTAACTGGCTGGAAGATAAAAAATGGCTGGATAGAGATAAAATAACGATTGCCATCGAAGAACAAAACTACCGCTTAGCTTGTTTGAATCAAGCTGCGGATAATTTTTATCGATTAAATAATGGTGACTGGAGAGTAAAAAAAGAAGAATTTGAAAAGATAAATGCTTACTGGTTGGCAGACTACAGTTTGTTTGTGGCACTCAAAATTAAATATGAGAATAAGCCCTGGTACGAATGGCCTGATGCTATACGACAGCGAAGTACCATTGCGATGACAGAGGCACGCAGTGAACTTGAAACAGCTATTAATCAGGTTGTTTTTGAGCAGTTTATTTTTTTTACTCAGTGGCATGAAATACGTGATTATGCAAAACAACATGATGTTGAATTGTTTGGTGATATGCCAATTTTTGTAGCCCGGGACAGTGCTGATGTTTGGTCACAAAAAAAGAATTTCTTAATGAATAATGACGGTGACATGCCATTTGTCGCCGGTGTTCCACCCGATGCTTTTTCCGATACAGGACAACGCTGGGGCAATCCGCTATATGACTGGGACTACATGCAGTCAACAGGTTTTAGTTGGTGGAAAGATCGTTTTACAACCCAATTAAAATTTTTTGATATGGTACGAATTGATCATTTTCGTGGCTTGCAGGCTTGCTGGCAAATACCGGCAGATGAAGAAACTGCCATGAATGGTAAATGGGTTGAAGTACCCGGAAAAGAAATGCTCCAAACAATGTTTGAAACGTTTGATGATTTGCCATTAGTTGCTGAAGATCTTGGTGTTATAACGGAACAGGTCATTGAGCTTAAAAATTACTTTAATTTATCCGGGATGAAAGTCTTACAGTTTGCTTTTGATGGAAATAATAACAATCCGCATTTACCGCATCGTCACGAGCATATGGATCTGGTTTATACCGGCACACATGATAATGACACGACACTGGGCTGGGTTAGTGATCCGACAAATTATAAAAAAAATTATTTTGAAGAATATATAGGTTTAAGTGATGAGTCAGACGAACAACGCGTCTGGGCTATGACCCGCCTGGCAATGTCATCGGTTTCGTTCTTATCTGTGTTGCCTATGCAGGACTTGTTGATGCTCGATACATCAGCGCGAATGAATGTTCCCGGAACGGTTAGAAATAATTGGCTGTGGCGCTATAAATGGTCACAAGTTAATTCAGAAATGATAGCCAGTCTATCGCATTTAATGATGTTGTATCAGAGGTAGAGATATGTCGAAGAAAGAACCTATGTGTAAACTTGAATTACCTGTCATGGACCAATTACCAATTGATAGTAAAGCACTGGCGAGTGACTTTGAAAGATATTTAACCCGCCATCTTGGACGCTTCGTTGGTTGTATTCCTTTTTATCTGTATGAGGCGTTATCATTAACCTTACGCGATCACATCATGACCGATTGGCGAAATACCTGGAAAGTTTACGAACAACAGGGGGTAAAGAAAACCTATTATATGTCTCTGGAATTTTTAATCGGACGTTCTCTTGGTAATCATATTCTTAATTTGGGGATTGATAGCGAGTTAAAAACGGCGATGAACCAGTTTGCACTCCAGTTAGAAGACATTGTCAGTGAAGAACATGATGCCGGATTAGGTAATGGTGGTTTGGGGCGTCTTGCTGCCTGTTTTATGGATAGTTGCGCGACTTTAAGATTACCCGTTATTGGTTATGGTCTTCGCTATGAGTATGGCATGTTTCGCCAAATTATTGAGAACGGATATCAGGTGGAAGAACCGGATCACTGGCTCAGAGATGAAAATCCCTGGGAACTTGAACGACCTGAATTTTCTCATGTGATTAAATTTGGTGGTCGGGTTGAAATGATGAGTAATCATAATCGTAAATCGCATATAGTCTGGCTCGATACAGATGATGTTTTAGCGATTCCTTATGATGTACCTATTTCTGGCTACAATAATAACACGGTGAATACTTTACGTTTATGGAGTGCCACTGCAACCAATGTTTTCAGTCTGGAAGACTTTAACGCTGGCAGTTACGCCGATGCAGTCGAAGCTAAAAACAATGCTGAACACATTACCATGGTACTTTATCCCAACGACGCGAGTGAAAACGGTAAGGAATTACGTTTAAAACAACAATATTTCCTGGCTTCTGCCACGTTACAAGATGTACTGCGAATGTGGGAGACCTACGAAGGTAACGATTATAGTCAGTTTGCCAAACAAAATATTTTTCAGATGAATGATACCCATCCAACCATTGCAGTAGCCGAGTTAATGCGGTTACTCATCGATGAGAAATATATGTCATGGGAAGACGCCTGGGCTATCACTTCTCAAACAATGGCCTATACCAATCATACACTCCTGCCTGAAGCATTGGAAAAATGGTCCATTGAATTATTTGAAAAGCTTCTACCCCGCTTATTGCAAATTATATATGAAATTAATGCACGCTTTATGAAACTGGTTGCCAGAAAATGGCCCGGAGATGTTGGCCGACAAATTCGAATGTCAATAATTGAAGAAGGTGATACTAAATATGTGCGTATGGCTTATCTTGCTATTACCGGTAGTTTTTCAGTTAATGGTGTTGCCGCACTTCATTCAAAATTACTGGTAGAAGGTTTATTTAGAGACTTTTATGAGTTGTGGCCGGAAAAATTTAATAATAAGACTAACGGAGTAACTCCACGCAGGTGGGTGGCACATTCTAATCCGTCAATGACAGCGCTTATTTCTGAAAAAATAGGTGATACCTGGATTAATCATTTTGAAGAAATATCACAATTGAACAAATATGCCACGGATAAAAATTTCAGCCAGCGTTGGGCCGAGGTAAAGACCGAAAACAAGCAGAAACTGGCTAATTTGATTAAATCAGAATGTAATGTAGATTTCGATGTTAATTCACTATTCGATGTGCAGGTGAAACGTATTCACGAATACAAACGCCAGCTATTAAATCTTTTACATGTTATTCATTTATATGACCGAATCAAAAGAGGTGATACAGGTCAATCTGATAGCAATAGCTGGACTAACCGCTGTGTACTTATTGGTGGTAAAGCTGCGCCTGGATACCAGCTGGCTAAATTAATTATTAAACTGACTAATAATATTGCGGATGTTGTTAATAATGATCCGCAAATTGGTAACAAGTTAAAACTGGCATTTATTCCGAATTACGGTGTTTCAAAGATGGAAATTATTTGTCCAGGGACGGATCTATCGGAACAAATTTCAACAGCTGGTAAAGAAGCCTCTGGCACAGGTAATATGAAATTTATGATGAACGGAGCAATAACCATTGGTACTTATGACGGAGCTAATATAGAAATACTGGATGCAGTCGGAGAAGATAATTTTTACCTGTTTGGTTTGAAAGCCAATGAAGTAGAACAACAACGTAATAACTACAATCCACAACAAATTATAAATGATGATGAAGATCTGAAACGTGTCATGAATCTTTTAACGTGTGGCCATTTTAATGCATTTGAGTACGGTATCTTTGATTCAGTTGTTGAATCTTTACTTAATCCTCACGATCCATGGTTAACTCTTGCAGATTTCCGCAGTTATGTGAATGCTCAGGAGAAAGTATCTCAGGCTTATCGAGATAAAACTGCCTGGACAACAATGAGCATTAAAAATACCGCTTCCAGTGGGTTCTTCTCAACAGATAGAACGATGCAGGAATATAATAAAGATATTTGGAAGCTGACTACATAGTCTTGCTTTATAGATTTTATGTACCACATAAGATGTACATACCCTGTACAATTAATTGTAGTTAACAATAAGATATATAATAATGAAAACCGAACAAGGTAAACTCTATATCCTACTTATTAGTGTGCATGGCCTAATTCGAGGGCATGACCTTGAATTAGGATGTGATGCGGATACAGGCGGACAAACTAAATATGTTGTTGAGCTTGCACGCGCATTAGGTGCTCATCCAGATGTAGCAAGAGTTGATTTAGTCACTCGCCGACTTGTGGATAAAACAGTAAGTACTGATTACTCAAAACAAATAGAAGCCCTCAGTGACAAAGTACAAATTGTAAGAATTGACTGTGCTGACCAACTTTATGTACCCAAAGAGCAACTATGGGATCATCTTGATAACTTTACTGATAATTTACTTAATTATCTTCACGACAATCATCTCTCTCCACATGTTATTCATAGTCACTATGCTGATGGCGGTTATGTCGGTACTCGTTTATCTCATCAGTTGAGTATACCTTTAATTCATACCGGTCATTCATTAGGACGCAGCAAACGTCAGCGTCTTTTGGCAAGTGGTGTTAAACGGGACGAAATTGAAAAACGTTATAATATGTCACGGCGAATTAATGCCGAAGAAAACACCCTGGGAGTAGCGGATAGAGTTATTACCAGTACCAATCAGGAAATTGAAGAGCAATATGGTTTGTATGATTATTACCAGCCAGATCAGATGCGAGTCGTGCCACCCGGGACGGATCTTATACAATTTCATCCGCCAGAGGGTAACGAGTTAACAAGTAATATTTCTAAGGAGATCCGCTGCTTTTTTAGAGACGCGGATAAACCGATGATACTGGCCTTATCAAGGCCGGATCACAGAAAAAATATCGTCACTTTAATTGAAGCCTATGGTGAATCTGAAAACTTACAAAAAATTGCCAATTTAGTCATTATTGCAGGCAATCGGGATGATATTCGAGATCTTGATACCGGAGCACAAGAAGTTCTTACCGATATACTTTTGACAATTGATCAATACAATTTATATGGCAAAGTAGCCTATCCGAAACATCATTTACCCAATGAGGTTTCAGTAATGTATCGCCTTGCAGCATTATCGGGTGGTGTATTTGTAAACCCTGCTCTGACTGAACCTTTTGGTTTAACCCTGATTGAGGCTGCTGCAAGTGGCTTGCCGATTGTCGCGACAGAAGACGGTGGTCCGATTGATATTATTTCAAATTGTAATAACGGTTATCTGATTGACCCGTTAGATAAAAAAGTGATCGCAAAAACACTCTTTAAAATTTTAAATAACAAGAATAAATGGAAAAAACTGGCTGCTAACGGAATTGCCGGAGTCAATAAATATTATTCCTGGCAGGGACATGCTGAAAAATATTTAAAAATGATAAAACCGATTATTGATAATACTGAATCAGTTGTTCGAATGGATCTACAGCGCCGCTCCAGGCTTTATCGTAATCGATCTATATTTTCCGACCTCGATCAGAGTTTGCTTGGCGAGCCAGCATTCTTGCCAGAGTTTACGCAAGTCATGAAAGAAAATTCCCGCTGTAGTAGCTTTGGTATTGCAACCGGACGGCGACTTGATTCAGCATTACAACTAATTAAAAAGTATAAACTTCCACATCCTGATGCACTGGTGACCAGTTTAGGCACGGAAATTCATTACGGGCAGTATTTAACAAAAGATACAGCATGGTCTGAACACATTGACCACTTATGGCAACCCGCCAAAGTACGTACTATAATAAACGAACTTCCAGGTTTAAAACTACAGCGGAAACTTGAACAAAGCCGGTATAAAATCAGTTATTTTTATGACGCTGCAAATGCACCCAGAGTAGATGAAATAAGACAATTATTATTTCACCACGAACAAACAGTTAACGTCGTTTTTTCATTTGGTCAGTATCTGGATATCGTTCCTGTGCGAGCATCTAAAGGTCTGGCATTACGCTGGTACGCTGAACAATGGGAGATACCATTAGAACATATTCTTGTCGCTGGGGGCTCAGGTGCAGATGAAGATATGATCCGCGGTAATACACTCGCTGTCATTGTGGCGAATAGACACAATGAAGAGTTATCAGATTTAATTGATCTCGAACGTGTTTATTACGCAAAGCAACCTTATGCTGCAGGTATCCTTGAAGCAATAGAATATTATGATTTCTTTCACAGCTGTAAGGTGCCGAATAAGTGAGTCGTTTGTTATTGTGTACTGATATAGATCGTACTTTAATACCTAACGGATCTCAGCCTGAGTCAGAAATGGCCAGAATGTTATTTTCTAATTTTGTAAGTCTCCCACAAGTAACACTGGTTTATGTTACCGGTCGTCATCAACAGCTTGTCGAGCAAGCGATAGAAGAATATCAATTACCACAAGCTAATTTTGTAATAGGCGATGTAGGCTCTACAATCTATAAGATTACAGATACTCATTGGCAATATTTAGATGAGTGGGAAGAAAACATTAATCACGACTGGCACGGACAAAGCACTAACGATTTACATACTCTGCTAGTTAACATTCAAGGCCTGAAACGTCAGGAGCAGAGTAAACAAAATACCCACAAACTAAGTTATTACGTTACGCTTAATCAAGATCATCAGCGCTTAATAGAAAAAATGAAACTCGTGTTACAAAAGCATGACATAGCCGCTAACTTTATCTGGAGTATTGATGAGCAGGCTAATATTGGTTTACTCGATGTATTACCTGACAGTGCGGGAAAATGTCAGGCTATCGAGTTTTTAATCCAATACCTGGGTTACGAATATCATGATACGGTATTTGCCGGTGATAGCGGCAATGACCTTTGTGTGATGAGTAGTGCTATTCCATCAGTATTGGTTGCCAATGCAGATGAAAGCATAAAAAAACAAGCTATTCAACAAGCACAAAATAATCATCAGGATAATACCATCTATATAGCGCAGGGAGGTTTTATGAATATGAATGGGAATTATAGCGCAGGTATATTGGAAGGTGTCGTACATTATATTCCTCTGGCAGAACAATGGATTCGAGACAGCAATGAATAAATCCGGACTGGTCGTTTTTGGTGAAGTACTTTTTGATTGCTTTCCAGATGGTAATAGGGTACTTGGCGGTGCACCGTTTAATGTAGCGTGGCATTGCCAGGCCTTCGGTTTACAACCATTATTTATATCACGGGTTGGAAATGACGAGCCAGGTAATGAAGTGCGTGCCGCTATGGTTGAATGGGGAATGGATATAAGTGGCCTACAACTTGATTCAACCCATCCTACTGGAATCGTTGATGTTCATTTTGATAATGGCGAACCGTCCTATAATATTGTTGAGAACAGTGCATGGGATTTTATTAATGAAAAATTATTACCGGTCTTAGATAAACAGCACATTCTTTATCATGGATCGTTGGCCATGAGAAACCCGCTAGCAGTGAATGCGCTTGCCAGTTTAAAACAACAATGTTCTGACAATATTTTCATCGACGTTAACCTTCGCACTCCATGGTGGAATCTGCCGCAGTTAGAAAGCATGCTAAAAAATAGTCGCTGGTTAAAACTCAATGGCGACGAACTAAGGTTAATCGTACCGGATAAGGAAGATACAGAAACAAGAGCGCGTTTTTTATTATCGCATTTTAATATTGAGTTAATTTTCATTACGCTGGGCAAAGCCGGTGCCATTGCTATTAGTCAGCAGGAAACATGTACTATTGTGCCAGAAATGACTTTAAACATAGTAGACACAGTCGGTGCGGGTGATGCTTTTAGTAGTATACTTATAACAGGTTTACATTATGGCTGGTCATTACAAACCATATTGAATCGAGCTCAACAATTTGCAAGTAGCGTGGTTGAACAACGCGGAGCAATAACGCAAGATAAACAATTTTATAAACCCTTTTTGAATAATTGGAGTCTGTAATAAATAGGAAATTTATAAGTTATGCTGGACTATATTTATATAAGTGATAGCTCTATTTCATGAATTACCGGTGACGTTACAATTTTAAGCTTATGTACGAACAAGTATCCCATTCTTTACTTAACGAAATTTTAATTAAATTAAAACCTGAAATAAAACAACAGGAACTAAGGCATTTCTATACCCGACTGGGTGCCAATTTCTATGCGATCCATTCCCTGTTTCATCTTTTATATGGTGAGCGTGAAGATTTTGAAGATCAAGCTTTGCGTCTTGTAGAAACAATGGCCAAACAATATATAAATCGTTCAGAAAATCTCAAGAATAAAGATATTGAACGCGAAAAAGATTATAACTGGTTTCTAAGCCAGAAATGGGTCGGTATGGCACTGTATACCGATGGCTTTGCCAAGAACCTAACGGGCTTGAACGAGAAGTTGTATTACTTTCAGGAGCTGGGAATTAACATGATTCATATCATGCCTATTCTGCAATGCCCTGATGGTAAAAGTGATGGTGGTTACGCGGTAAGTGATTTTCGAAACGTAGACACCCGCATTGGAAAAAATTCTGATCTACATAGTTTGAGTGATTCACTACAAAAACGCGATATATTACTAACGTTGGATGTTGTCGTAAATCATACTTCAGATGAACATGAGTGGGCGAAGCGGGCTCGCCAAGGTGATAAAAAATATCAGGATTATTATTACCTGTTTGACAATCGTGAAATTCCAGATATGTTTGAACAAACTATGCCCGAAATATTCCCGGAAACATCGCCAGGTAATTTCACCTGGAATGAGGAAATGCAAAAATGGGTGATGACTGTATTTAATGATTTTCAATGGGATCTTAACTACAGTAACCCGGCGGTATTCATAGAAATGCTCGATATTATTTTATTCTGGTCAAATCAGGGTGCCGACATTATTCGCCTCGATGCAGTGGCATTCTTATGGAAAAAGATTGGCAATGTTAGTCAGAACGAACGCGAAGCACATTTAATCTTACAGTTAATGAAAGATTGTTGTCAGGTGACTGCACCGGGTGTGTTATTTATTGCTGAGGCGATTGTAGCGCCCGTTGAAATTATAAAATATTTTGGTGAGGACGCCATTAACGCCAAAGAATGCGAGATCGCGTATAACGCTACATTAATGGCATTACTTTGGGATGCCGTTGCAACTAAAAATGCCAAGCTACTGTACCAGGGACTACGAAGTCTGCCAGACAAACTGGAACGCGCCACCTGGCTGAATTATATACGCTGTCATGATGATATCGGTTTGGGCTTTGATGATTCAGATATACAAGCAGTAGGATATGAGCCTGTAAACCATCGTAAATTTTTAATTGATTACTATACGGGTAATTTTAGTGATTCGGATGCCCGCGGTTTTCCATTTGGGCATAATTCAAAAACAGGGGATGCAAGAATTTCTGGCTCTCTGGCTTCATTGGTTGGATTGGAAACAGCGCTGGCATCAGAAGATCCACAACGTATTGAAAATGCAGTTCAGCATATTTTGCTATTACATAGTTTAATCCTGTCGTTTGGTGGAATTCCTCTTTTGTACTACGGTGACGAGTTGGGAACTCTAAATGACTGTGATTTCCTCAATGATGAACTCAAGTCGCATGATAGCCGCTGGACACATCGACCAAATTTTGATTGGGATAAAGCCGAGCTTAGGCATCAATCTGGCACAATTCAACATACTATCTTTACTACAATTAAAAAAATGATTGCTGTTCGTAAAGAAATTCCAGCATTCGCTGATTTTAATAACCGTGAATTAATCCATGTCGAAAATTCACATTTGTTTGTGTTCTCGCGCTTTAATCTGTTACGGACTTTGGGAAATGTGTTGGTAGTCGTTAACTTTGATGCACACCCACAATATCTTGATATGGAACATCCCAATATTAAGTCGGCACTTACGTTTGGTCATATTGGTGATCTGATATCAGGTGATACCCCTTCAATGTTTAAAGGCCAACTTGTTATTCCGCCTTATCATTTTTATTGGTTAACGGATAAATAATATACTACCTTTCGTTATATAGATTTGTTTGGTGTTAAGAGATGACGATCTACGTAAATGTACGTATTAACAATAATTGATATACGGTTGATACTACCCTTACTGATTTAACTTATTCGAGGATAATGATATGACTAAAAAAAGTGAAGTAAAACCCTCAAATCTAGACCGCAACCTAATGATTGAAGAAGCAGCCTATTTTATCGCAGAGAACCGGGGTTTTTTAGGTGGCAATACAGAACAGGATTGGTACGATGCAGAAAGTAAAATCGATCGATTTCTAGACGAGCAAAATAATCTAAAAGTTAAAAAACACACTATTCCTAAAACGAAATAAGTTAAAAAAGCCACTTGTAACTCAGGTTATAACATCAGGTTGTTCCCGGTTACAACGTGACTTAACCTC
>Ga0316206_1001249_pt1 | contig 24081 bp, 21 predicted proteins | sample 6monthpyrite_MG_FD_204942 | JGI IMG/M metagenome (GOLD analysis project Ga0316206, IMG submission 204942) | Microbial mat bacterial communities from mineral coupon in-situ incubated in ocean water Damariscotta River, Maine, United States -... | ecosystem: Environmental > Aquatic > Marine >... | reverse complement strand
CTTCACCTTTATAATGGATGGAAGGTTTTTGGGAATTCGAATTCATATAGCAGCGCAATGTATCTAAAACAACCGCTTCATGGCCACGCAATTCAATGGCCTCTATTAAACGTTTAGTTGAATATAATTTTTTATTTCTGGATAATATTGCAATTCTCATAATAAGCCCTTGTTATTTCGTTGAATATTTTTTAGAGACGACATAAGACAAACTGGAATCGACAATAAAACGGTCTTCTAAAGCGGTACGGCCCAATAACATCCGAAACTTCATGGTATCACGGTCTGTTAAAGTTACTTCAATTGGAAAAGTATTATTACCAATTTTTATAGGAGTTTCAATCACGAATCGTTTTTCGCAATGCCCACCTGAATCGGTTACTAAGCGCGTATCAAAAACGTTGGCTTCACAAATAACGATGAAATCATTATTTTTTTGCAAGGGGTGAAGTTTAAAACGAACTTTTTGTTGTCCGTCTACAGAGTATTCTTCAATATTAAATGCATGTAAAGCTGAAGTTCGTGCACCCGTATCAACTTTTGCCTTTATTTTTTCAATACCAATATCCGGAAAACTAACCCATTCACGCCATCCTATAGTATTTTTATCCATGTTTTTTTTGTAATGGCATTAGTTTTTAATAGTATATGTTTTACTTGAGTCCACGAGAAAATCTGGCTTAAGAAAACTTCTTCCGATAAGGAGTTGGTATTTAAAATGGCTGCGATCGACCAGGCTCACTTTGGTAAGCTTTTTAATTGCACCAAGCGCTATATTCAGCTCAATAACCAAACGCTTTTGGATGGCCCCGTTTTTCATTTTTACCCGTGTTGTCTTAAGTACGGGTTTATTAATAATGGTTTTATTACCCTGGCTATTCTCCAGAGCAAATTTCACCCACTGTTTACCATTATTAGTATATTGAGTAACTTCTTTTGCGTGAATTGATGAATTATCTGCCCCGCTGTCAATTTTACATTTCAATGTGAAGTCGGAATTATCTATACTGGCATTTTCTATCCAACCAACTGTAATTTGTTCTACAGCGATTACCTGGCTGTGCAGCCCTAATAATAACCATGACATTATAATAAATCTTTTGAATAACGAAAGCATATCAGTACCTCTTAATTACGCTAATATTCGCACTCTAATAATTAGATAGTATATAGTGCCGAATTTAACATTATTAAAGACCATTAGTGCAATATATTTATGATTATACGATTTTTAACTGAACAGCGAACAAAGCGCATGCTGATAGCCGTGTTTATAGGTACCGGCCTTTTATTAATGGGACTTCGGTGGGTTTTATTTGATGTGAATCAAGTCTTTACGGGTGATACGGCCTGGAAAATATCATTGTTTGGCCGATTTGAGGTGACCAAAGATATAAGTATTCTTAATAGCCCAAAACCTAAACCAAACAAGTATATCCAATTAATAAGTCAGAAAATCTATCACCCTAAATTTAAGGTTATCCCTCCTCTAAGTACATTGCCCGGCCGCGTTAGAGCAAGAGCTAAAGCATCAGGTAATGCGGATATAATCTACGAGTACCTCCTTCAAATTAGACAAAACCCGTTAATATCGGTAAAGACGAATGAATTAACTACTGTACAACGTGCACAGTACTTACTTCCTGTTCCGGAGCTTGATTTATCCCTACCCGATATATCATTATTAAAGGATTATTTATCACTTGGTGCCACGAGCAAGACTGAATTAACACATAAAATATTTCAGCATAGTCATAAATTGATAAAGGAAACTAACTTTTTATATAACAACTTAAATAAAGCAATTACTTCTAACAAGGCGACAACCTTAGCACGTGCAAAATTGATGGTGGCCTTATGTCGGCTTAATGATATTCCGGCTAGACTCGTCACAGGCTTTATTCTTGAGGAGCGTAAAACTCGACTACCCGATTATTGGGTTGAGGTATACGATGAAGAGAAATTGTGGTTAGCTTATGATCCTGAAAAAGGCTATGAAGCAAACGTCCCTGGCAACTATGTTAGGCTGGACTATGATTTACCCAAAATTTTTAATATCGAAAATGGCAGGGTATTATCCACGGAGTTTTCCATAGCAGAAGATTTAGACGTACTGAATGTACGAATTCTTGAGCAGGAAAAAAGTCTTCTCGATATACTGGACTTAAGACGGCTTGATTTTGAAACCAAACAAGCCCTAACAAAATTACTCATTTTACCCTTCTGTGTGTTACTCGTGGCATTTATACGCCATGTGCTCGGATTTTTTCCTTATGGTACTTTTACTGCGCCTTTACTCGCTTTAGCCATGGTATATGCCGAAATGGGTGTTACCTTAATTATTGCAGGAATAATTATTCTTCTTGCCTTACTTGGTCGTGCGATTTTACCTAAAAGTTTATCCCGTTATGCACGCTTATCATTAATTTTTACTTTTGTTGCCATGAGTATGGTGTTTAGTGTCTCGATAATGTCGTATTTTTCGATGAATATGGGTGGCAATATTGTTCTACTCCCCACCATTATTTTAGTCTCCGTTGTTGATCGTTTTTATGGTTATATGGATGACGTTAGCCCACATGCAGCTCTAATACGTTTAGGTGTAACTGTATTGATTGCCATTGTATGTATACCCATACTGGAGTTTGAACGACTCGGAACCTTTATATTAAATTATCCGGAAGCACATCTTATTACAGCTGCGCTCGTTTTGACCTTCTCAAGTTATAAATTTAAAAAGCTGACCGATCATCGTCACCTGAAATTATTTGGTGAAAATAAGAAAAAGAAAAAAAATAGATCTGAAACAAATGAAAAAGAAAACGTCGTAGATTAGTAAAGAGTATTTACAATGCATTTAGATCCTATTATGCCCTACCTGGTTGGAGCATTATTTGCCATATTAATATTAGGTATAGTTCTACATCGGATGAAATTACCTCATGTGATTGGTTATCTCATAGGTGGAATTATTATGGGACCACATGGTCTCCGTTTAATAACAGATGAGCCGACACTTTCTCGTCTGGGTGCTTTTGGGGTAGTCCTGTTGCTATTTTTTATTGGCATGGAAGTATCACCTAAAAAACTCGTTTCAGGTTGGCGCATTTCCTTAGTCGGAACATTGTTCCAGGTTATTATTAGCACCTTTTCTATATGGCTCATTGGTCGTTGGCTAGGCTGGTCTATGGAGCGAATCATTTTGATTGGTTTTGTCATCAGTTTAAGTAGCACCGCTATTGTCTTAAAACTCTTGCAAGACTGGAATGAACTGCAATCTAATACGGGACAAAATGTATTGGGTATATTACTGGTTCAAGATTTTGTTATCATTCCAATGTTGATTATCATTGGCTTAATGGGCGATACCAGTGTTAGTAACTCCACCTTAATAATGCAACTTATTGGCGCAGTAATTATTATTGGAATAATCAGTTTTATCTTTATAAAAGAAACTATTCGCCTACCCTTTCTTAATTCATACGCGAAGACCATGAAATGCAAATTTTCGCCGCCTTGGCGATTTGTTTTGGTTTAGCCTTGCTTACCGGTTTACTACAACTTTCGACTGCGCTTGGCGCATTCACGGCCGGTATGCTCGTATCTGCTGCCAAAGAAACACAATGGGTTCATCAACGGCTTGAGCCTTTTCGAGTGGTGTTTGTAGCGCTATTTTTCGTATCAGTAGGGTTGTTAGTTGATATTAAATTTTTAACCGAACAATGGGTTCTTATTAGCTTGCTTGTTGTTCTGGTTTTAATAACGAACACTTTCATAAATGCCTTTATCTTAAAGGCGCTTGGTGTGAATACGCGTGATAGTGTCTACGCAGGTGCTTTACTGGCTCAAATCGGAGAATTCAGTTTTGTACTGGCAGCTGTAGGTATACAAGCTAAAATCATAACGGACTTTGGTTATCAGCTGGTTATCGAGGTCATTTCCATCTCACTGCTGTTTAGTCCTGTATGGATAAAACTTATAAAAACATCACTCAATACAATTTATGCAAAAAAATAACAACCCATTACCGTTCTTGCATAGGTGTAAGGACGCTTTTGAGACTTTGATCAATATAGATAACTTTAAATTTATATAGGTACAAAAATGACACTAACAGCTCAACCACCACAAATCACCTCTAAAACTTTACGTAGCGTCCTAAAATTCTTCACCAGCTGCACTTTTATTATGTGTATATCTACCACAGCTATAGCGAAGGAAATGATAGGCTGGGTCGAGAATGTCGGAGTATATCCAGGCAAGGTCGTGATTAAAGCAAAAATTGATAGTGGGGCTGATTCATCCTCAATCAATAGTAAATCATCAACACTCTATAATCGTAGTGGAGAACAGTGGGTAAAATTTTCGATTACAGATATACATGGCAATCTTGTTACCTTCGATAAAAAAATAGTGCGGAATGTTAAGGTTAAACGTAACTTTGGCGAAAAGCAGAAACGTGCAGTTGTGCGTATGGGGATATGTATTGGTAATCAATATGGAGAAACCAATATTAGTCTTATTGATCGAAGTGAATTTAATTACAATCTTCTAATTGGTCGGAATTTTTTACAAGGTAAATTTGTAATTGACCCCTCGCTCACCTTTATGTCTAAACCACAATGTAGTGTTATTGATCCAAAATAATAAATAAAAGGCAATTATCCATTCTCGTTTTTTTATTATTGTTGCCCTCGTCTTAAACAATTATAAAATATTGTTCTTCATTATCCATTACAAAACTAATACACCATCAGTTATCTGGAATATAAATTTTCATGTACGATTCAACCTAACAGGACATCAGGTTAAGTTCACTCTGATCTTGCCTCACCATTATGGTGGCCACTTAGTTTTACTGAACAACTTATTACCCAAGTTATTGAATAGGTATAATTAAAGATATACCCGAAAAGTGACTGGAACAAAAAGAAAGCTGACGGATGAAAAAATGCTTTACTACTACAAGCTATAAATAGCATATACTTTATTATAACTTTAAGGCTATTTACTATTATAAGGGCCCTACTTTATGGAACACTGGACTGAATACACTCGCTTTTTTACTGCATTGTTCGTGATTCTTGATCCCTTTGCTGCGGTTCCGATTTTTCTAATTTTAACAAAAAATTACACGGTCGTTGAACGACGCCGTATTACTAAAATCACCTCTGTCACCGTGTTAACCGTACTCGTTATTGCATCCTTAACCGGTGAAACCTTATTGCAAGGATTAGGAACAAGCCTCGCATCATTCCGTGTGGGTGGCGGTATTGTGCTGTTATTAATGGCTTTAGCTATGCTCCGCGCACAACATGATGGCGTACGCACTACACCAGCAGAAGAAGCTGAGGCGGAAGATCGACATGCTATCGGTGTCGTGCCATTAGCTATTCCCCTTCTGGCTGGGCCAGGCTCTATTAGTACCGTCATTATTGAAATGCAGATAATCATGTCTTTCTGGTTATTCTAAGTATAGCCTTAGTCTGTTTCCTCCTATGGCTCGTTCTACGCATGGCAACCAGCATTGGCAAAGTTTTAGGACAAACGGGGCTCAATATTATTAGTCGCTTATTTGGACTCATTTTAGCGGCTATTGCGGTAGAAATTATGGCGAATGGTTTAAAAGAGTTATTCCCTGTTCTCACAGGCTAACTGTCAACACTATCACTCTAATTCATACCCTTTAATCAGGGTTAGTAATAGCAATTCTTAACTTATGTTAATTACAATACCTTGGTTGATATTATCTAGATTAAGTAATATAGAAGTTATAGTATTAACGGGTCTGCAACTTTTCTTTGGAGATTAAAATGAAAATAAGAGCATATACAGGACTCGCGTTGCTGCTGTTAGTTGTAATTTTCATCGTGCAGAATGCTAGTGTGGTTGAAATACAGTTCTTGTTTTGGAAACTCTCCATGTCCAGATCATTGATGATTTTCTTTATTTTCGCCATCGGGATTCTCGTTGGCTGGGTAACCGCAAAACATTTTCACAAAAATAATCATGAATCAAATAAAGAAGAATGAGCAATGGCCTATTTCACTAAACAATATCACCCACCCGGAACCTCTCCAGGTACTTTAACCGAGAGAGATATTTCGGAGTCTGCTGAAGTCAGGATAAGTTTGATCGATTTCACTGATACAAACTTTACAGAAAAAAAGTTGATTCAGGTTAAAGAATGTCAACCCTTCCTGACACAACCGACTGTTACCTGGATCCACATTCAGGGGCAACCCACACCACAAACATTACAGGAATTTGCTGAGTTTTTTGAACTCCATCCATTAGCGCTGGAGGACGTGCATAACACTGGTCAACGGCCTAAAATAGAAAGCTATGATAATCAATTATTTGCTATCACCAGTTTACCTGTCGAAGTTGACGGTGGTGTTGTCAACGAACAGATAAGTATATTTGCCGGTAGTGATTATATTATCAGTTTTCACCTGGGTGATAATGATCCCTTTGAGCCCATTCGCAAGCGACTCCGCAACCATAGTGGCAAGATTCGTTCCCGCAAGGCGGATTACCTGCTGTACTGTTTGTTAGATATTATAATTGACGAAGGTTTTCCCGTGCTGGAAAACTTTGGTGAGAAAATTGAAGTCCTTGAAGAAGAATTGCTCGACAAACCGAGCAAAGATACCTTGAAAAAATTACATGAAATCAAACGCGAACTTTTGTTTATGCGCCGCATGTTGTGGCCGCATCGCGATTTACTAAATAAACTCATCCGTGATGAAAGTGCACTTATCAGTGATGAAACACTAATCTATTTGCGTGATTGTTATGATCATACCGTACAGATAATGGATTTAATGGAAACCTATCGTGACATGACATCAAGTATGCTAGACGTTTATCTTTCCAGTATCAGTTATAAATTGAATGATGTCATGCGAGTATTGACCGTTATATCAACCATTTTTATACCTCTCACATTTCTTGTTGGTGTTTATGGAATGAATTTCAGAGCTAATAGCAAAAGCCCCTGGGCGATGCCGGAATTGAATTGGTATTACGGCTACCCGCTACTCTGGATAGGCATGATAGCCATGGCCATTGGTATGCTTATATTTTTTAAACGTAAGGGCTGGTTCTAAAGCAGGTTACTTCAAACAGGTTGTGAATTAATAGCATTGATTCAGGTTTATAACTAGCTTCCCGTTAAAATGATATTGTCCTTTTTTAAAACATCTACTTTTGAAGTGACGACTCCTGAAGTTGCATAGACTTCACTAAGATTTCGTATTGCCTTTATCATCTGTCTCGCCATTCGCCGTATACGGCTATTTTGTTCAAGAATATTAATCACGCCCGGAATTGGCGTACGTAATTCTGCCCCTGCATGCAAGAGTGCAACTTTCACGTCATGATACGAAGCTTCCACCAACGCTAGTTGAGTTTCACATTCGGAAAATGAGAAATCAATATTATCAATATTGGTTATTTCTATAAGGTGAACTACGACAGCACGGTAGTGCGCGGTGATTTTTTCAAGCTCATTATCTTCCAGTGATTCCAGGTTAGCCTGGGTTTTGGTAATTAAAAGAGCCTGATCTGCGACTGATAGTAAATGTTGTTCGGCACGTAAAAGCTTGGCCAGTTGATCTGAAACTTCACCCGTAAGCAATCCCCTACCCAGCCGGGTAATAAATTCTGCAACGGCAGTGGCAAGTTTCTCTGCAACCAGGTGATCACTTGCTATGCGTTTTGCCGGTACAGATTCAGTACTGAGTGCCGCCAGAGCCATGCGTCTTGAAACAACTGAAATGCGCGACAATTCTAATGCCAGTGCATTGAGCGCTAACATTGGTGATACAGCGACAGTCTTATCAAGATACTTCGGACGTCCTTCGATCTCTTCTTGCGTAACAAATTGTTTTTCTAAAAAATGTGTTAATTTTTCACTAACAGGCCACATCAACAACACACCAAGAATGTTAAATGTTGTATGAAACAAGGCAAGCGTAACAACCGGTATATCTTGCAAACCTAATAAGTCAGCTGTCACTTTTATTATCCAGAATAGCAGTGGCAATATAAGCAAGGCGACCAATCCTGTTACGACATTAAAAATAATATGTGCAGCCGCCACTCTTTTTGCATTGGGTGTTGCGCCTATAACAGAAATTATTGCCGTTGAGGTTGTTCCCACATTAGCCCCAATAACCATCGCTGCGGCTGCATGCAGTCCAAGCATTCCTCCTGTTGCTGCCGTTAGAGTAATCGCAATCGCCGCACTGGATGATTGCGTTAGTACGGTCATTAAAAATCCGATGCCAACATATAATAAAACACCGGCAACACCCTCAGCGGTAAATTTTTGCAGATCAATAGTCGCTGCCACACCTTCGAAGGCATCTTTGAGTACGTCGATTCCAATGAAAAATAAACCGAATCCCGCAATAGCTAAACCCAGAGGTGCTCGTCTGCTATCGCCACCGGTGAGGCGTAATAACATGCCAATACCTATAATAGGCAAAGCAAAAGTTTCCACCTTAATATTAAAACCAATAATGGCTATCAGCCAACCCGTTACAGTGGTGCCAATATTTGCACCATAGACGACACCCAACGCCTGATATAGTGTAATCAAACCTGCGTTAACGAAGCCAATCGTTGCAACGGTAACAGCACTGGATGACTGCACAAGTGCAGTAATAGATAAGCCAGTAAGAATGCCGTGGCCAGGTGAGCGAGTCCAGTTCCCCAGCAAACCGCGTAAGGTATGACCCGCGGCAAGTCGAAGACCATCAGTAATCATACTCACCGCGAGCAGGAACAGTCCAAGCCCACCTGCTAGCATCCCTATGGTAATTAGATTATTTTGCATAAAGTGTTCTATCTTTAACTAAAACGTCTTAACAAGCTTGTCTAAAATAGTTGATTGCAACAAAAAAGTACATGATATACATTAACTTTAATACTACATTTTCATTTACTGATATAGGAAGTCTGGATATAGACATGTTAGGGTCTCAATTAAAAAATATCTCTATCGAGAAACTGTTTAATAAAACAATTGATCTGGTCTTTGCCGTTATTCTACTGTTTATTACCCTGACCATGATAATAGGTGTTATTCGCCTGTTCTACCGGCTTGGCTCGCTAGTACAGGAAGGCGGCATTACGGGTAGCTATCTCTACATCTTTTCTGATGTACTCACCCTTTTTATACTTATCGAATTATCACGTTCGTTATTCGAATATTTCACTACAAAAAAATTACCCTTAACACCGATTATTGATGCCGGGATTGTGTTCGTGTTGCGACATATCATGATCGATCTCTTTAATCACAAACTCGATACCGATAACATTTATGCTTTAAGTGCACTATTGCTCACACTGGGGGCTATTCGGGTGAGCACCACATTCACTGCACAACGTGAAACAACCCAGATACCCCTTGCTAGTCCAGAAGAATCCATATCCTCTAAAAAGCTTACCTGAAATTGACTATTCAGCAAGGAATCGACATCAAATAATTAAAGATTTGCAAAAATCTAGCTATATCTTACCAATTACTCTCCGAGATATTCACACCAATTATTTAAGGTTATCTGATTGCTATAGCATACTTTATATATCTGTTTCATAATAAAGCCATTATTAAACGACCTTATTACAGGGACTTATCTATGCTTAACATTCCAGATTCCATTCAAATGAAGGCTATTGTTGCAGAGAAATTCAATTTACTTCAAAGTGAATTGGGTTCAGCAGAATTCTGGCTACAGTTAGGCGTCATCGTGGCGGTGTTTGTACTGTCTCGCTGGCTTGTTACCCCTAGATTTCAAACTATTCTGGTGCGACTGAATACGATCAGTGCCAGTAAGTCCAGCTTCAACCATCTTATTATTACCCTGAACGAATTTTCGAATACCCTGGTGTGGTTAATTTTACAATGGCTCGCCATACGCATTTTTATCCACTTGGAGGCATCACACAATCTGTTAATTCCCGTGGCGAGTTTATTAAGCGCCTGGTTACTAATACGCATTGCCTCCAAATTACTTAAAAACAAAGTCGCAGCAAGAACGGTTGCCTATCTGGCATGGACGATTGCTATCTTGAATATTTTTGGCTGGCTAACGCCGGTAATCAATTTACTCGATAGTATGTCATTTAAGCTTGGTGATGTACGCCTGTCTCCTCTGGTCGTGATTAAGGCTGGTGTATCATTATGGCTTTCCCTCTGGTTTGCCAATGTACTGGCTACATTTCTTGACCATCGACTTGATGGTTCGGAAAATGTAACGCCAGCAATGCGAGTTCTTAGTGTAAAGCTTTTACATATAGGCTTAATTACAGCTGCTTTTTTAATAACGTTCGTTGCTGTTGGTATCGACTTAACTGCCCTGGCTGTCTTTGGCGGTGCATTGGGTGTCGGTTTAGGTTTTGGCTTACAGAAAATATTCTCTAACCTTGTTAGTGGTTTTATTCTTCTCATCGATCGTTCTATCAAACCGGGCGATGTGATTTCAGTTGGGAGTACCTTTGGTTGGATAAATCATTTAAGTGCACGTTATGTCTCTGTGATAACACGCGATGGTATTGAACATCTCATACCGAATGAAATATTAATCACCGAACGAGTTGAAAACTGGTCATTCAGTGACAATCTGGTACGTTTAAAAGTCCCGGTGGGCATTCATTACAAAGCCAATGTGCGTTTGGCCATTCAACTTTGTATTGATGCAGCAAATGCAACACCTCGAATCTTAAATAAACCGGAACCTCGATGTTTAATGAAAAATTTTGGTGACAGTTCGGTTGATCTGGAATTGCGTGTCTGGATTGATGATCCACCCAATGGCCGTTCCAATGTATTAAGCGAAGTGTTATTAGGTATATGGGATCGTTTTCATGAGCATGGTATTGAAATTCCTTACCCGCAACGCGATTTGCATTTACGCAGTGGTTTTGAATCTTTAAGCAACTGTAACGATGCTCAACAGGGAGAATCATAATGATGCAGGTTATGTTATGCACTGATTCGACAACCCAGGTGGGTGGAGAAGATTTATTACAACAATGGCATAGTAACTCCAAAAGTTGGGTCTGGGTCGATTTATTTGAGGAATCGGTTAATGAAGAACATGCCTTTCTTCATGACAAATTCTCTCTGGATAACAAGACGGTAAATGAAGCACAACGCACTCGTCACCCACCGAGTTTTGAAGTGTTCAAGGATTATATTTTTCTATTACTTAAACCCTTGGATGCCGAATCAAACTCGCTGGATTTCAACACGCTGCAGTTAGCCATGTTTGTCAATGAACGTTTTCTTATTACACGGCATTCTAAAGAATCACCTTATCTTGGAAAATTATGGCAAACCATGGTGGAAAATGGCGCTGCGAATGAATCCCCCATGTCGATTGTCGAGGCAATGTGCCGACGCGTTGCACAACGCTACGGAAAAGTGCTGTTAGATTTGGAAGAACGTTTAGATGTCATTGAAGACGAGTTATTTGATAGTCCGACTGATACGCTAATGAAAGAACTGGTTGGCTATAATACCGGCTTACGGAAAATGCACCGAATTCTTGACTACTATGTGAATATATTTTCTAACTTGCAGCAGCATTTACATAAAACCGATAGCCCCCGAAAAGATGATTTCGATGATATCTACGCCCTGACTGAACGCTTTACGAGTCTATCTGCGCTATACCAGAGTGTCATTACCGATCTGATAGACGCTTATATTAGCCTCAATGGACACCGACTTAATCAGATTATGAAAGTGCTGACGGTGGTGACGGTTATATTTGTGCCCCTGACTTTACTGGTCGGTGTTTATGGCATGAATTTCGAAAATATGCCCGAACTTAAAAGCAAACATGGTTATTTCATCTTACTGTCTGTCATGTCAGGTATTGCCGCAACGCTTTTATATGTATTCCGCCGTATGCGTTGGCTTTAATATGAGCGTTGTATCCACTTTTGATGAAATTAACTTTACCTTTTCACTAAACTAATATACAAAGCGCATGCAAATTTTTGAACAGTTGCATTGATCTTATTAATCCAGGAATGAATGTAACATTCAATTAGGAAACACAATGGAAAATATTTCGTTTAATCTGATAGCCGTCGTTATCTTACTGATAGCAAATGGTTTTTTTGTCGCTGCTGAATTTGCCCTGGTTAAAGCAAGAGGCTCACGTATTGAAAATTTAGCAAAAGAAGGAAGTTCGGCTGCAAAACTGACGCTTCGTATGCAACACAATCTCGAACCCTACCTCGCAGCTTGCCAGTTGGGAATTACAATGGCCTCACTCGGCTTGGGTTGGGTGGGTGAGCCCGCAGTTGCCGCTCTACTTGAACCTTTATTTTTGAGTATGGGCCTACCTGAAGCAATGCTACACACAACTTCTTTTATCGTTGGCTTTTTGATTTTTTCATCATTACATATTGTTGTCGGTGAACAGGTTCCAAAAACACTTGCTATTCGTCAAGCGGAACCGGTATCGCTTTGGATAGCCTATCCACTCCAGGCAACCTTTATAGTAGTGTATCCTCTCAACTGGTTGCTTAATGCTTCAACAACGAAAATTCTTTCGATCTTTAATGTTGCCGAAGCAACCCATGGAGAAGTTTATAGTAATGATGAACTAAAAGGTCTGGTGGCCACTTCCGAGGAACACGGTGAACTTGGCGCAGACAAAGCTGATATGTTAAGAAATTTACTGGAATTCGATCAACGTACGGTTGGCCGCGTCATGATTCCACGCACTTCACTCAAACTACTGGACATCAGTGGTGAGGTAGATGACAACCTTGTTACCATTCGTGATAGCGGCCATTCTCGTTTACCTTTAATCGATAGTGCAAACAATGATCGCATTATTGGGATTGTTCTAGCTAAAGATCTTTATTCTGCCATGTTAAAAGATGATAAAGAACCCTGGGAAAATCTGGGTAAGTATTATCGTGATTCATTTATTATTCCTGAATCACAAAAAGTTTCTCAACTCTTTGATGCCATGCGACTCAAACGCGCTCACATGGCATTAGTGGTAGATGAATACGGCGATTTGATTGGTATTATTACCCTCGAAGATCTGTTGGAGGAGATTGTTGGTGAAATTGAAGACGAAACTGATGTTGTCACAAACTCCTATAACATCACTCAACTCGCGGAAAATAAATGGGAAGCCGATGGTTTAGTTTCGATAACAGATGCAGAACGGAGTATTGGCCTTATTGTTCCTGATGGACTTGATGCTAATACGTTATCAGGATTGTGTATGGCTGCATTGGGAGAAATGCCGTCTGTTGATGATACCGTCGTTGAATACGGTTATCGCTTTACGATACTAGGTCTGGAAAACCATCGAGTGGGAAAATTACTTATTGAAAAACTAAATGACTCTGAGCAAGTGAATCAAACAACCGAACCCCCCTCTCTTAATTCTTAAAATAGAAGCCAGGATAAACAAAGCCTCATGACTCAAGTAAGCGGAAACATCGAACTACCTGACAATCTAAATCTGGTTGATTACATCATTGCTCAATTAAAAGCAGATGATGATGTTTCAGTTAGTCGTCATGTTGAGCAAATACATATATCAGAAATTGCCAGCTTGCTGGAATCCCTTCCCCCGGAATATCGTCAACGTGTCTGGACGTTGTTACCTAAAGGGAGTGAAGGTGAAATACTGGCCTACCTTGGTGATGAAGTACGCAGCAGCATCATTGACGATATGGAACACACTGATGTTGTTGCTGCAACGGAATCAATGGATGTAGAAGATCTCGCAGATGTAATGGATGAACTTCCAGAACATATTAGTGATGCGGTACTGCAATCACTAGACGAAGATCGTCGCCATCGACTTGAAACAACCATGTCTTTTGATGAGGGTTCGGCAGGCCGTTTAATGAGTACCGATCTTATTAGTGTGCGCAAAAATGTCACACTCGCGGTGGTATTGCGCTACCTCCGTCGCATCAAACCACTGCCACCACATACGGATGCCTTAATGGTAACGGATGAACAAGGCGTGTATCTCGGCAAACTAACCTTAGCTGATGCCGTCACCGAAGGTCCTGACAGGTTAGTCGCTGATGTAATGCATGAATCTGCGGATAGTGTAAAAGTTGATGCAAATGAACATGATGTTTCAGTACTGTTTGAACGACGCGATCTTATCTCGGTTGCCGTTGTTGATGAACATGGATTATTACTGGGACGGATCACAGTAGACAATGCTGTGGATATTATTCTTGCCGAGGCCGACAAAGCTTTATTAGCCAGTGCCGGCCTTGTTGAAGATGAGGATCTTTTTGCGCCCGTCGTGCCCAGCGCAAAACGCAGAGCGGTATGGTTGGGGATTAATCTTATTACGGTGTTTATGGCCTCTTTTGTTATTGGTCGTTTTGAAGAAGTGCTAGAGAAGTTTGTTGCCCTTGCGGTGTTAATGCCTGTGGTTGCCAGTATGGGTGGGATTGCAGGAAGCCAGACTCTAACATTGACCATTCGCGGTTTAGCTTTGGGACAGGTAAGTACTTCAAATTTACGTTGGTTGGGCAATAAAGAACTGGCAGTTGGCGTGTTAAATGGCGTTGCCTGGGCCCTGGTAGTGGCTATAGTCACTTTCTTATGGTTCCAGGAGATAGGCATTTCTTTAGTAATTGCCTCAGCCATGTTGCTTAATTTAATCGCTGCGGCATTATCCGGAGTTTTAATTCCGGTTATATTGACCCGTATGAACATCGATCCCGCACTCTCAGGAGCCGTTGTATTAACCACCGTAACAGATGTAGTCGGATTTTTGAGCTTTCTTGGGCTCGCAACGCTATTTCTTTTATAACCGCTTCTTATGCAGCATAATATGCTGCATAGACCGATACAAAATCATATAACCTAACGTAACTGTTGATATTCATATCATAGTTTCTAAAAATAATATTTCCACAATTAAGTTATGGAAGCTGGATGTACCGAATAAAATACTTACTATTTACACTTATTAGCTTTTTTTATTATGCAGCGGCCTATGCTCAACCCACTATTAGCGTAGAAATTAACGGTGTCAGTGGCGAAGTTGCCGACAATGTCAGGTTGTTCCTGAGCATCGAACAACAAAAAAAACACACTCTACTAAGTGAAGGTCGCCTGCAGCGACTGCATAAAAAAGCCCCTCTCGAAATTACAAATGCCCTGCAACCCTTTGGTTATTATCGTCCGGTAATAAAATCGAATTTAATCCAACCAACACCGAATCAATGGTTAGCAACATACACCATTGATCCCGGTCCACCGCTTCGGGTAGGTCTGTTTGATTTTGTTATCAACGGAGAAATGAAAGATGATCCCGAATTTAAAACCTTAATTGAAACCACCCCTTTGCATCAGGGTGATATTTTTAACCATACTACCTATGAATCGATCAAATCGAATCTTGCAAAACTCGCTGCAGAACGTGGTTATTTTAAAGCTGTCTTTACCAAACACCGTGTAGAAATCGATCTCAAAACTTATCAGGCTCGTATTTATTTACACTATGATGGTGGACTACGCTATCGTTTTGGAGACGTGCAAATAAAACAAGATGTACTCAATGAAGACTTATTAAAACGCTACATTCCATTTGAAAAAGGGTCACCCTACTCCTTAAATCAGGTCATTGACTTACAACAAGCACTTAATGACAGTGATTATTTCAAGATCGTAGAGGTATCTCCCGGTCAACCACAAGTAGATACTAACGAAGTCCCTATTACTGTAAAACTCGAACCACGCAAACGCAATCGCTATAGCTTCGGATTAGGTTATGGTACTGATACTGGTGCACGCACTAAATTTGGTTGGGAGATACCGAGAGTCAATAAAAGCGGTCATCGATTTAGCACTGAAGCCAAACTCTCTGAACTTGGTTATAGCCTTAGCGCACAATACCGTGTCCCGGTGCTCAACCCACGCACCGATCAAATGATTTACAGTATTGGCGAAGTCAATGAAAAAACCGATACCAGCGACAGTACTGTTCGCACAGTCGGTGCTGCTTTAAACCGAAATCATAACCTCTGGCGTGAATCTATTGCACTGAATTACCAACAAGAAGACTATGTTATTTCAACCGATAGCGGTAACTCTACGTTATTAATTCCCAGTGTTAGCTGGAGTCGTACCTGGGGAAACGATTTTATTAACACCATTGACGGTCTGCGTTTTGATATCAGCTTTCGTGGTGCCAGCAAAAGTATACTGTCCGATACGGATTTTTTTCAAGCGCAAGGTGGTATCAAAGCAATTACTCCGTTAGGTTTACATAACCGCATTATCGCACGTGGTCGCCTCGGTTCTACCTGGACGCAGGACTTCCATCAACTCCCTACTTCTGTCCGTTTCTTCGCAGGCGGTTCTCAGAGTGTGCGTGGTTATGACTATCAGTCACTCGGTCCTAAAGACAGTACCGGTAAAGTAATCGGTGGCAGAAATCTAATGATTGGCAGTATTGAACTCGAGCACAGTTTTAGTAGCAAGTGGGGGGCTGCAATATTTTATGATGCTGGAAATGCGATTGATGATTTCGGAGACAATCTGGAAAGAGGCGCCGGCATCGGGTTTAGATGGAAATCACCCGTTGGAACAATACGAATTGATGTAGCCAATGCCATCAGCCAGGATAATCACCCCTGGAGAATCCATATCAATATTGGCCCCGATTTATAATGAAAACTCTCGCTAAAATCTTTATAGCGCTAATTCTTATACCTGTTAGTTTTATACTATGGTTAGGGTTTACTGACGGCGGCCTGCGTTGGACTTTTGAGTATGCGAAACCTTATCTACCCGCTGAACTCAAACTGACAAAAATAGACGGCCATCTATTTGGTCCTATGAGATTAAAAGATGTTGAATATAAACAGGATGATGCATTATTTACGGCTAAGGAAATTATTGTAAACTGGTCACCCAGCGCGTTATTGCTAGCAGAAATGAGTATCAGTAAGCTACAAATCGATACACTTAAAATTCAATTACCAAAATCAAAAAATGCTGATTTAAGCATTCAGAATAATGAGCCTATAACACTGCCCGAAATTAATTTACCCTGGCGTATTTCACTTAACCACGTCGTGATAAATGAATTAACGATTCAACAAAATGAAGACCTTATTGTTGTCGATAAAATCAAACTCAATGCCAGCACTTTATTTCACAAGCTGGACATTCAAGATTTCAGTATTCAAACTAAAACGCTCGGTTTAAGTATCAAAGGGAGAATTAAATTAACTAACAATTATTCACATCAGCTAGAAACTCACTGGCATACCGTTCTCCCTTCGGGTGAAAGAGTAACAGGTAGTGGACGATTAATTGGCGATATGAAAACAACGACACTAAAGCAGAAGCTTAATCAACCAATACAAGCCACGCTCGATGCTGAACTCCTGAATCTCTTGTCTCAACCACAATGGCAAGCCAAGCTCAAAATCCCTAAATTTGATATTACAAAACTTTCCAAAGCAGCACCTGTTATATTGACGACTTTATCCGTAGAAGGAAAAGGTGATCTGAATTCAGCGAGTTTACAAGCTTCACTGAATGGTCAATCTGCTATTTTAAAACGTCCAGTTGATGCTCAAATCAAGCTGCAATTAACAAAACACGCTAACGGATTCGGCATTGCCAAACTGGAACTGACGAGTGAAGATACACAGCTTAATCTTCAAGGAGAAATAGCCGAACAACTTAAACTGGATTGGTCTTTGTCAGTCAATGAACTTGCCAAACTTTATCCTCAAGCTAAAGGGAAACTTCAGGCCAGCGGATCCATCACAGGAACGATAGATTCCCCGATAATTAAAGCAACTTACAAAGGTGAAGCTTTAGGTTTTTCTGAATATGAAATGAGTTCGCTCGATGGCTCCTTGAATGTAGATTTGTTTCATTGGCAACAACTCAAGTTAAAACTACTTGCAAAAAATCTTAAACTTAAAGAGTCTCAATTCCAATCACTGGATATAAATGCTGACAACCATCAACTAACACTCCATGTCATGACTGAGTCAGCCGTTGCCAATATTGTACTTAATGGCAAAGCAAGTGCAAAAGGATGGCAAGGTAAAATTCTGCAAGCTGATATTCAAAGTCAACAGTTTAGCAACTGGAAACTTAAGTCTGCGGTTGCCCTTAATATCAGTGAGACAACCTTTATGCTTGAGCCACTTTGTTGGCTTAATACTGCAGATGCCAATGTATGCTTGTCTCTAGAAAATCAAAATCAACGCTGGCAATCGAAATTAGTCCTTACTAAATTTCCACTCTCATTAATGAGTGCCTGGTTAACTCCGGATATAAATTTAAATGGTAGTGTGAACGGCTCTGCTGATATTCAATTTACAAACCCTGACCAACTTTTTGGCCAAGCTAAAATAGAGTTGCTACCGGCTAGTATATCCTACCCCATGCCTGATGGTGGCCATGAACAATGGGACTATCAGGGCGGTATAATATATGTCACGCTTAATGAGCAAGGCTTGACTGCCGAGTCTGAAATTATAGTTAATAAAAAAGACACGTTAAATTTTAAAGCTGCATTACCCGGCATGAAGTTACTTACACTTGACCCTCAACAACAGAGTATCGAGGTTGAAGCAGCTTTAAGCGTGCATGATTTAGGTTTTCTAGAAGCATTGATCCCTGAAGTTCAGGATCTCAAAGGTGAAATGGCTATGAAGTTATCACTTGCAGGAAAGCTTGCCCAACCAGAAATTAACGCTCACACCGATTTACTCAACGGCTCTGTTCGAATACCAAGACTTGGACTCACAATAAGTAAACTGAAGCTTACTGGCAAGACTGATAATTTTAAAAAATTCAACTTCCAACTCGACGCGCACTCTGGTACAGGTGATATCGTAATTCAAGGGCAAACTCATTTAGATAGTGCTGCGGGTTGGCCGACCCAAATGTCGGTTAAAGGCGAATCGTTTGAAGTTTCGCGTATTCCTGAAGCACGGGTTACCGTCTCACCTAATTTAATTATCAAGCTAAAACAAAACACGATTGATGTTCAGGGCAAGGTACATATTCCGTATGCCAAGCTACAACCTAAAGACATTACAACGGCAACGCGCGTGTCCCAAGATGTGGTAATTATAGGAAGCGAGACAGCTCCAGAAGCAAAATGGTTAATTACTACAAAAATTCGTTTAACTCTCGGTGAGCGGGTTAACTTTTACGGTTACGGTTTTGAAGGACGCTTCGGTGGCAGTTTGTTGCTCGAAGACGAGCCAGGCCAACTCACCAGAGCAACCGGAGAGATTACTATCCCCGAAGGAAAGTATCAGGCTTACGGGCAAAATTTAACAGTCGAACACGGTCGATTAATTTATACGGGCGGCCCTGTCACCAACCCCGGACTTGATATACGTGCTATTCGTGTTGTTAATACTATTACTGCCGGCCTTAAAGTCAGAGGTAGCCTCTCTCAGCCACAAATTGAATTGTTTTCAATCCCTGCCATGGGGCAAACGAATATCCTTTCCTACCTACTCATGGGTGCACCTATCGAAAATGCATCTACCGAAGAAGGTTCGATGATGGCAAAAGCTGCACTTGCGTTAGGCTTAAGTGGCGGCGATACACTTGCGCGTAAAATTGGCGATGAATTCGGCCTGGATCAAATGCGCATCGAAAGCAATGAAAAAGGTGACCAGGCGTCGCTCGTCATGGGGCGTTATCTTTCACCAAAACTTTATGTGAGTTACGGCGTCGGACTCGTTGAGTCATTCAATACGTTTCGAGTTCGATATCAATTATCAGACAAATGGCAAATTAAAGCCGAAAGCGGCCAAGCACAAGGTGCGGATATTTTATATACCATTGAACGTTGAGCTGGATTTTTTTAATCTAACTTTAGAACGTAATGCTCTCCCCTGGATGAGGAATATCAGCAGACCAATCTTCCTGTGACAGACGATCCTTTAGTACGTTCTTCGCTTCAGTTTCACCATGAATAAGGTACAACCTGGGATGTGGTTTATTAAAATGGCTAAGCCAATCGATCAACTGTGACTGACTGGCATGCGCTGAAAACCCACCTAATGTATGAATCCTTGCTTTAACCGCAATTTCATCAGTACCCAGACGAAAAGTTTTAGCCCCATCAACTAACGCTCGCCCCGGTGTCCCCACGGCCTGATAGCCAACGATAACAACATGAGCATTTCGCTTCCACAAATTATGTTTCAAATGATGGCGTATACGACCACCTGTACACATACCACTGCCAGCAATAATAATGGCACCGGCTTCAATACGATTAAGTGCCATAGATTCTTCTGTTGATTGGGTATAGCGCAAGTTGGGTAAAAACGAGTGCAGACTCCCCATCTTACTATGACTTATTGTATCTTCATCTTCAGTATTAAATATATTTTGGTATCGATGATAAACCTCTGTAACAGCAATCGCCATTGGGCTGTCCAGATAGATTGCTTGATGCTTGAGTTTGCCTGCCTGGTATAATTCGCCAAGTCGGAAAATAATTTCCTGTGTACGACCGACAGCAAACGAAGGAATTAAAATATTCCCGCCATTCTCTGAAGCCTCAACAATGATGTCTTCAAATTCCTGTAAGGTTTTATCCATGGGCCGATGATTGCGATCACCATAGGTAGACTCCATGAGAAGTACATCGGCTTCTTCAATAGTTTCCGGATCACGTAATAACGCTGCACAGCTATTACCCAGGTCACCAGAAAACACCAACTTTTTCTCAGTGCCTTGCTCATTAATAAAAATCTCTACGATAGATGATCCCAAAATATGACCTGCATCGTTAAAACGCACATCAACACCTTTAGCGACTGGATGGCGATGCCCATAGCTTATCCCCTTACACAAGGTGAGAGTCTCTTCAACATCTTCAATTGTATATAGTGGTTCAATCTCCTTTTTACCCGCCCGACGCAGACGCTTATTTTCCCATTCAGCATCACGCTGTTGTAAGGATGCAGAATCCTTGAGCAAAATATCCAATAGCTCACTCGTCGGGTAAGTCATATACAAAAAGCCGTTATAACCGTCGCCAACTAATTTTGGTAATCGACCGGAATGATCGAGATGGGCATGTGAAAGAATAACGGCATCCAGTTTCTTAATATCAAATGGAAAAGGTTTGTCATTGGATTTTTCCTCCTCACGTCTTCCCTGAAAAAGACCGCATTCCAGCAGAATTGTTGCCGTTTCAGTTTCTAATAAATACAAAGAACCGGTTACGCCTTCCGTTGCACCATAGAATGTAAGTTTTGCCACCACACACCTCTCTTGTTCAAAAAAATAAAAATTATTACGACCTATTTCATCATCTTACTTAAGCGAGTGAATTGCAAGAGTATATTAATTTTGCAGTGGAAGACTTGAGCGAGTGATTTATAAAAGATAAACATCAATTGTCGTGTCGATTATAATTTTCTACTCAACACTTTAAACAAAAGAAACCTACTAAAAACGTAAACAATACCTAGTAAAAATTTAATTACATAATCACCTAAATATATAACCAGGCAGATGTGTGGGATTCCAGTTATGGCGTATCATCAATTAACTGAAGAATGCGGGTTTTAAAAACCATACTGCTACCAAAGGGGTGGGAAGCCTTATGATCAGCTTTTGCTGTAAATCGAAAAGTCTGGCTTGTTGTAGTCACCAGCGGAGAGATATTTTTGCATTCACCTTTTCCCAGAGCACGTATTTCGTTTAAGCGAGGCAGTACAATATTGTGCAAGACTGTCAGTACGATGTTATTTTCAACTAATCGGTGGGTTATACGCAAACCGTCAAAAAGATCTTCAGTAGAATACAATTTTTGTATTTTCCCCGATGCCGGTTGCTGGCAGCTTAGTTTAAGATAACTGCTCTTACGTCCTTTACTCCATGTATGTTGCTCTTTCGATACAAAAACTATTCCTTTTTCTAATAAATTATCACCTTGAGTCAAATCGAAGGCCAATTGCAGCTGATTATCAGCCTGGGCAGTAGTTGCTGCGCTTAATAAAAGACTGGTCAATAAGAAACGAATTATCATTAATATGCTCTCAACATGGATATTTGATAAGTATATTCGCATTTGTACTGCCTAAATTCAATAATGATCTTATATCGCAATATAAAATAAACTAGCTATATAGATTATAAAGATTAAAAAACTTTCCCAGCCAATATTCACAATACCATGGCGCTCTCTATGCAAAAGTCCCATTAAAATAATAGCGGTCATCACAAGCGTAATGGCCAACCAAAATTGCTCATAAGAAGATACATCCGCATAAATAGAACCTTTTACATAAGCGAAATCCGATACACTGATAAACAAGGTATCAAACGCATTACCACCTATAATATCCCCAACGGCTAAGGTTAATGACTTTAAGCGTACTGCCGTAATTGCGATAACAAGTTCCGGTAATGAGGTGGAAACCGCTGTAAAAACACCACCGACTAAACTTTCAGATAGACCGGTAATAGTAATAAGCGTAATCCCTGTTTTAGACAGTACCCACCCGGCAAAGCCGACTATGACAGAATAACAAATAAAATATATCCATAGCTTGTATTTAAAGCGGGGGTTGACAGTGGTTTTTTGTTCGGACTCTACACTGGTTTCATGTGTATGCCGGGGTAGCCACATCGGCATTTTATGCGTCTTAACCAGTAAACGAACCCCAAACATATAACTTATGATTAAAACCAATGAAAGTGGATGAATTGAAAAAATAGTCCATTGTGGAACAGCAAAAGCGACTAAGTGTATCGAGAGCAACGCAATCAAAAATGCGCTCATCATTAAATTTTCGGCGGATGCTGCAGCATGCTCTAAATTCGCTTTTCGATAAAACATATCAGCTACAGCAAGAAAGAATGTTTGTGCCGCAATTCCGCCCAATGCATTACTAACAGCCATTTCGGCATAACCATTACTGGCTGCGGTTATCGAGGTAATAATTCCTGATAAGGAGGTTGAGGCACCAATAAAGACGGCTCCCATCACAGCTTCGCCCATACCGGTATCAGCGGCAAGATTTCTGGCGACGTGTGTCATTTTAACGCCAAAAAAGCCAATAGCAGTTGCTGCTATCAAAAAAGTTAGTACCGTGAAGTATATGGATACAGAGTCTGACATCATTTTTATTTAAGTAACTTTGTAATTCACTGATTTCAATAAGCCATGGTTTGGAGGACTATTCCCAATCATACCCACTAATATGCAAACCTGCCCAGTACTATCAGTTACAGTTGTATAATCTGACGTTTTAACCCTAATCTGACTATCAATTTCCTGGATTTATGTCTGTATTTCTTTTATGACAGTAAATATAAATGTAAAAGTTATATCTCTATTTCACAACTATTGATATTCTTCTTACTAATTCTACAATAATTGATAATTCGAATACCGCTGGAATCTTACAATGACAAAGACTGAAGAACCTTTAATTATAAATGGTACAACGATCCTTCCCGGTACTCGTACCACCATCGACTTACCTGCGGGGCGATTATATACACATGTTCCCATGTCTATGCCTGTACATGTTATACGCGGCAAAAAAACCGGTCCCCGCCTATTTATAAGTGCCGCGATTCACGGTGATGAAATCAATGGTGTAGAAATTATACGCCGGCTCCTTAAACTCCCTGTTCTCAAACGCTTACAAGGTACCATCATTGCAGTGCCCATTGTTAATATACATGGCCTGATTAACCATTCCAGATACTTACCGGATAGACGCGATCTGAATCGTTCCTTCCCCGGTTCTGAAAAAGGTTCCATTGCTGCGAGGCTGGCATATCTATTTATGAATGAAATTGTAAGCCAGAGTACCCACGGTATCGACCTTCACACTGGCGCAATCCACAGGGATAATTTACCGCAAATAAGAGCCAATCTGGATGATGAAGAAACGGAGAAACTGGCCCGGGCATTTAATGTCCCTGTTATTATTTCATCAAACCTGCGTGATGGTTCATTAAGAGAAGCCGCCGCAGAACATGGTATTCCCATGTTACTGTATGAAGCCGGCGAAGCATTACGCTTTGAT